>Ga0181363_1000459_pt1 | contig 11505 bp, 18 predicted proteins | sample Fa13NDMLBSN_FD_130109 | JGI IMG/M metagenome (GOLD analysis project Ga0181363, IMG submission 130109) | Freshwater viral communities from Lake Michigan, USA - Fa13.ND.MLB.S.N | ecosystem: Environmental > Aquatic > Freshwater > Lake | place: USA: Michigan | collected 2013-09-23
AGGCTTCCAGTGCGGCCTGTCGCAGTGCTGGCAATGCTCATAACCTGCGGCCACCATGCCGCCTCAGATACCGCCTCGTCTGCCGAATTGCAGCAATGATGCCTAGCCCTGAATAGCGCCAAACGCGAAACGCTCGCCACAGCCGGATCATTTGACGCGCCTCACCTTGTTTGCCTTCGCAGCCTTGGCCTGCTCGCGCTGGATGCGCTTGAACTTCGCGGCTAAGTCCATCGCCGTACCCGCTGGCTTGTACTTAAAGTCAGGGTTGTAGACGCTTGGCGTGTCATCGCGTTTCTTTTGCTTCTTTGCTGGCATGTCATCAGCTAGCTTCAGTTTCGTTTGCATTGTTTCCCTCCAATTGATCTCGTAGCATAGGTATAAAGTCATCCAATAAAAGACAGACACGCCAGGGCTGGCCGTTGCGCCGGTAGACTACCACCGGCACCTCGTTCGGCTGCGCACAAGCCTCAACCTGTTGCGACCAGGCATCAATCTGCAACCGCTCCTGCCGCTTCACCTCAAGCCTGAAGTGCTGGATCGTGATGTCATCAGCACCATCTCTGGCCTGCCCCAGGTTGCGCTTGACCACAAAGCCGAGCTCATCAGTCAGCAGCTTGGCCAACTCACGCTCGCCTGCGGCACCCTTGTTTCGCTTGCCGCGACCGTTCATGCTTGCCCCCATTGTTCTGCCATTGCCCGAGCGATGCCGGGATAAGTCTCACTTCTGATCTTCCAGCGGTCTTTGCTGGGCGGCAAACGGTTCTGTCCGCTGTCAGTTTGGTTGCCCCAGCGTTTCTTGCCGTTGACAATCCTCGGCTCCACAAAAGCCGTTGGTCGCAATGGCAACAGGCCGTGCAGCCACAGACAGGTTGCTTTGCTTGCATCATGACCAAACTGCCACGGCTGAATTATTTGCTCGGCTTTTCTGATTCTCGTACCAATCGCGCCAATTGGGTTTTCGATAGCAATCTTCGGGATCGGAGCTGCCAGCAACTGCCTAACAAACTCGAGCGCTTCTTCAGTTAGCTCGGCTCGACCCGGTGTTCGTTTGTTCCAGTGCAGGCCGCTCGAGCACAGGTAGGTGCAGGGCGGGTGAGCTACCATCAGATCCCAGCCATCGCCCAGCAAGTCGCGCACATCGCCTTGATAGTGCGGTCCTGGCACGTCGGTCGGCAGCAGGTCGCAGCTCATAGCGTCATGGCCAGCAGCGATGAAAGCATCGCGCACGGTGCCGCTGTATTCGCAAGCTACCAAGACCTTCATGCGCCACCTAGCAGCTTGTTCAGCCGATCCTGCGTGCTTTGGTAGCGCTTGCCGTAGGCTTCCAGTATCAGCTCCTCCAGGATCGACACCCTAGTGCGACGCTGCTCTGCAGCCGCCTGGTCTAGCAGCTGCCGCACTTCTGGCCGCATCCGCATAAGGAACATCTTGCCTTGCTTCATAACACCCCCTTGTATATCTGCCGAATATAATTCTAAGACCGTAACGCCGTCAACGCTTGCCAATTTGACAGCGGCTTAAATTATTTTGGTTTGGGGTGTTGACATATCCCGGCGATATATGAGAGTCTCTGTCTACGGTCACTCAAGACCGCAACGCCACCGAGATACAGGAGCGCAAAACATGAGCAAGTATGTAGCCTACTTCCGAGTTTCCACTGAGCGCCAAGGTCAATCTGGCCTCGGCCTCGAAGCCCAGCAGGCAGCAGTCAAAGCCTACGCTGACGGCATCATCCATTCATTCACTGAGATCGAATCAGGCAAGCACGATGACCGGCCACAGCTGGCCGCTGCTATCGCCATGTGCAAAGCCACTGGTTCTGCATTGCTGATTGCCAAGATCGACCGCTTGTCACGCCAGGCAGCGTTCCTGCTGACCCTGCGTGACTCTGGCGTACAGATTGTTGCAGCCGACATGCCGCACGCCGGTACGCTTGAGTTCGGTATCCGCGCTGTTGTCGCCCAGCATGAGCGCGAAGAGATCAGCCGCCGTACCAAGGCAGCACTGCAGGCAGCGAAGGCTCGCGGTGTCAAACTCGGTAACCCAAACCCGCAGGCAGCAGCAGAAGCCGGTGCAGCCGCTGGCCGTGCTAACGCTGACGCATTTGCAGCTCGCATGATGCCCATCATCGCCGACCTGCAGCGTGCAGGCATCACCAGCCTGCGCTCAATCGCAGCAGCACTGACAGCCCGCGGCGTGCAAACTGCTCGCGGTGGCCGTACCTGGGGCGCAGCCCAAGTGTCTAACTTAATCCAGCGGGGTGCAGCATGAACGACGATTTCTTCAACGGTTTCCTGGTCGGGATCTTTGTTGTCATGGCCATGTTCTTTGTGGCGGGTGTCATATGATTACCGGCCAGATCCTGCGCGATGCCCAGCTGGCACTGTTCGAGCAACGCGACGCAGACTTCCTGGCTCAGTGCCGGGAAGTAGCAGCTCAGATCTGCAGACAGCAGGGCTCGGTGTCCATCAACGATGTCCGAGCTGCCATCAACCTGCCTGCGGAGCTGCACCCATCAGTCCTGGGTGCTGTTTTCCGGGGTAAAAAATTTACAGCAATCGGCTACACAGAAGCCGCTCACAAAGCCGCCCACGCTCGCGTGGTGCGGGTCTATAAACTAACGGAGGAAACATGTCAGGCAAACTAACACCAGACTACATGATGAGCGCCAGCCGCCTGCCAGCGCTGCTCGGGCTGTCTCGATACCAGACACCCAACGACGAACTGCAGTACAGCATCAACGCCAGCAAAGGGTTGCCACGCGAAGACAAGCAGAACGAAGCGATGTCTTGGGGTGACCGGATCGAGCGCCTGATCCTGCTGGAGACAGCCAAACGACTCGAGCTGCTCGAGCTCTCGACCGAGTTCGACTCGGCCTTTTTCCATAAGACGCTGCCGCTGGCCTGCAGCCTGGACGGATGGGCGCATGGTCGTGGCCAGAAGATCCGCACCGACATGGACGCAGGCATTATCGTGGTCGGCCAAGATGAGATCATGCTCGACGGCTATGGTGTGCTCGAGGCCAAGCTAACCGCGGTGTCGCCCGAGGAAATGCCTGCGCTGTACCGTGGGCCTGTGCAGTTGCAGGCACAGATGGACATTATGCAGGCACGCTGGGGTGCGGTGGCCGTGCTGTACCAGGGAACCGTGCTGCGGATCTTCCTGTTCGAGCCGCACAAGCAGACACTAGAAACGATCAAGACTGCGGTGCTCGAGTTTCAAAACAAGATTGAGAAGTACAAAGCCACCGGCGAGATCGACTATTACCCACCAGCCAACAGCAAAGATGCCGACCGTATGTACCCGGCAGCTGATGAGGCTGCGGTGGTCAACCTACCTAGTCGCGCTGAACAGCTGGCAGACCAGATCCTAGCCGCCAACGCAGACATTAAAGAGGCAGAAGGCAAGCGCAGCGAAGCAGAGACAGAGCTGAAAGCCATGCTTGGCCAAGCATCCAAAGGCACCGTCGGGCGCTTCGAGATTCGTTGGCCAATGCGTAGCTACAAAGCGCAACCTGAGAAGGTGGTGCCTGCGAAGGACGCATACAGCATCAGACAATCAACCCTGTCCATCAAAGAGGCACTATGACCAAGATCGAAGAGGCGCACGCTAGAGCTGTTGTCGCGCTGTTAAACACGATACCCAAGTGCAGCGAGGAAGAGGCCGAGGAAATTGTCGAGTCCTTTACCGCGCTTGTGCTGTACACCATCCATGAATTTTTACCAGGGGATAACAATGACCAATCTCGTTACAACTAGACAAGGCTTCGCGCCTGCAACCTTTACCGAAGCCCGGCAGTTTGCTGAAGAGCTGGCATCGTCCAGCCTAGTACCCAAAGCCTATGTCAGCAAGCCGCAAGATATTCTGGTGGCCATGCAATGGGGTGCTGAAATTGGCTTGGCACCCATGCAGGCGCTCCAGAACATTGCCGTAATCAATGGCAAGCCCAGCGTGTACGGTGACGCAGCGATGGCGCTGGTGCAGGCCAGCCCACACTGCGAAGACATCGAGGAATACTTCGAGGATGAAGGCACGCCCAACCCGGTAGCCGTGTGTGTTGCCAAGCGCAAGGGTCGCAAGCCGGTGATCGCTAAGTTCTCAGTCGAGGATGCCAAGCGAGCTGGCCTGTGGGGCAAGCAGGGGCCGTGGCAGGCGTACCCAAAGCGCATGATGCAGATGCGAGCTCGCGGCTTTGCGTTGCGTGATGCGTTCCCTGATGCGCTGAAGGGGCTGATCACAGTCGAGGAGGCGCAGGATTTCCCGCCAGAGGCCAAGCCACAGCCAGCCAAGAATATCACGCCGCTGCCATCTAACCCACTGGATCGGATCGCACCACCACCGCCACAGGTAGATGAGTATGTGCCGGATCTGGAGGAAGCCGTTGTTGTAGTGCCAGCGCAAGCAGGTGAGTTCCAGCTGATGGTGCCAGGCAAGGACGGTGGCGAGCCGGTGGTCAAGTCAACGCACGCAACGCAGCTCGATTGGTCTGCAGCCTATGAAGAGCTGGCCGACAAGACGATGTCAGCAGGCAGGGCTAGTGAGCGCGACCGGATGACAGCGCTAAAAAATTTCAAGGAAGCGAACCAGGTGCTGTTTAAAAAGATGGAGCCTGGTGCCATGCTGCAGCACTCGCAGGCCTATCAGAAGCGGCTGCGAATGCTGGGCGCTGAAATGAACAAGGAAAAAAATCCCGACTGATAGCCGGGAAAACCCGCTGGTACATTGGTTAGCGCAGGAGGGGCGCAGTATCAGCGGGGGGTGTTTCTTACTGCTTCGTACTGACGGATGCAGGTGTCGAGGGCTGATTGGAGCCTTGCTGCGTCGGCGGCGTACCTTGCAAGAAACTCTCCATTTGTCCGATCCAGTTCCGCTCCAGACGCTCCACTGCAAGAGCTGGCGGTACTGGACACGGCACCTGCCGGGGTGGCGGGGCGCTCGGGGCGCTTGCGCAGGCTGTCAATGAGCCGGTCAGAGCGAGCATTAATATCTTTGATCTGTTCATACGATTCCTCTCTCAGCTTGTCAGCCTGGGCCTGTAGCTGCTGTTCCTTCTCGCGTGCAGCTGCCTGCGCCTTCGCATACTCCTCTGCCAGCTTGGCCTTCTCCTGATCCCACTGCGCTTGTACCTCGGCCTTACCTGCTGCCGAGCCTTTGACGTAGCCACCAGCGCCAGCCACTGCGACAGCGATAACGGCACCGGCAATGAAATAAGGATTCATTTTGGTGGAACCTTGGTGCCTTCCAGTTTCTTATGCACCTTCACATCGCGGCACACTTCTTTCTTGGTCTTCGGATCTTCCCGGCAGACCTTCTTCATCTCGCCACCAGCGTGGACGTTGAATGCTAACAGCAGGCTGGCTGCCACGGTTGCGGCCATGCGGATCAGTACAAAAGCGTTCATGGTTCCCCCTATAGTTCAGGTTGCGGCGCTGCGGGTGGTGCTGCTTTACCGTTGAAGCCTGCCGCCACGGGTGGTGGTGGGCTAGTCTCTAGTATAGGCTCGACGCGCTGATGCACTGGTGCCGGAGCCTTGGGTGCTGGTGGCTGCGGGTCAGTCCAATCGCTGGCCTTGCTAACACCAGGCGGTGGGTCGATCAGCTTGGCGACACCATCTTTGCCCTTGATGGCCAGCAGGGTTGCCAGCGCACCGAGGATGTACTTCGACATGTCCGACAGCAGCATAAAGAATTGCTTGTCAGCTGGTGCGATGGAGTTCATCGGCTGGGTGACGAACACCACCGAGTACATGGCCAAGCTCGACATCATCAACAGCACAGCACAGAACGTCGTGCCGATGACTAGCTTAATGATCGAATCAATATGGTCAGGAGTCCACTTCATGGTTTCTGTTCCTCCGGCTTAAAGTCAGCAGCTGGCACCAGCTGGTCAGGGCAAGTGCCGGTCACCGCGCAGGTCGGTCGCTGGCACTCGGGCTTATTCCAGTTCTTATTGTCCTGGCACGGGTATCTGAACCTGTCTTCGCACCCAGCCAGCAGCAGCAGAATCAGCAGGTATCTCATTTGACCCCCAGCACATGCAGCGCGTGTTTGTAATGCTTGATCCGGTCTTGCAATCCTATCGTGCCGCCGTTGATCCGCTTGGTCATGTTCAGGATGTCATCAGCGTCAGCAAACTTGTTCAGGTTATTGGTTTCCCAAAACCAGCAGGCAGACTGTGCAGCACCTTCAAACGTAGCCAGGTACTCAGGCACCTCGTCGATATTCAGTGGCCTGCCGTCAACCTCAATGCTGTCAGCAAATGCCTGGTAGTTTGATCGTCCAGTGAGCTGGATAAGACCACGGCCACAGTAACGAAAACCATCGCCACTAGACTCATCGCCATTGCCCATGCGGCCAGCATAGATGCGGTTTGCAATAGCCTCTTGCCGGTTGGGGCGGCTGGCATAATCTTTGGCAAGCTCATCGGTGGGAAAGTATTTCGGGAATAACCTGCGTAGGGTTTCCCACTTGTAATTGAGATTCTCTTTTAGTGCGACAAAGTTGCCAGACTCATGTGCGCACTGGGCAATGAAGGATGCAATGCGCTTGGGCGTATTAATGTCATAGTCCGGCAGCAGCTGCTCCAGTGCGTTGTGCCAATAGGACACATACTTATTCCCTGGTATCAGCTGCTTCAGTTGGCTCTCTGTAAGCATTGCCTTGCCTCCGCTCTTCCTGTATTTCACGCCTCAATTGTTTCATCTTCTTGACTTCATATACTGCAGCCTGTGTCGCAAAGTACATGTCGTAATACATGAAAGCCAGGATAGGCATGACGATAAAGAACATCAGCACTACGGCCATCACTGTAGCAATCAGTGACCAAGGTACATCCTCATTGTCGCGCTTCTGACCACCAGAAGCATTATTCCCACCGCCCATAGAATCACGAACACGGTCGCCCCAACGTATACCAGACGCGCCTTGAGCCGATTTACCGCCTGCTTTCGTTGCCATCTAGCTGCCTGAATCTTTCTGGTTTCTATTGCCAGCGCATCTGCCTGCTCGTTTTGTATGTCATGCCATGCCTTCTCAAACCTTGACCACACAGACCCCAGCTCTGGTGGCGTGTTGTAGACCATTTGCTCTCGCACCTGCGCCAGCATCTCATCCAACTTAGACTCTAGCCGGATGCGCTCCAGAGCCCTGCGACCTAGCGACAGATCACCCTTGTAAACTTCTTTCGCTGCTGCCTCGCTCTGCACATAGATTTTTGCAAGCGCCTCGTACTGGTCAATGAAGTTGCCAAGGTTTGACCAGATGTCATTCAGCACATCATCCGGCGTGGCTTTCGCCACTTCCTGCACACGCTTAACCTCTTCGTTGTACTGCTTCTTTTGCTCCGGGCTTGGGTCAACTATCTTGTGGTACTGCTCCTTCAGGTCTTTCAGTACGTCGCTGACATCCCCGCTCGTGGATTTAATCTGCTTGTATAACTCAACGCCTTTCTTGGCAAGATCGATGGCTGTGGTGCAAGCGCGGTAAGCTGCCGCGATTGTGATCGGGTCAAGCACATCAGAACAGGTGGAGCTGCTTCTTCATACTGATGATCTCTTCGCGCAAGGCATCGTTCGCTTCCTCGCACTTACGGTTCTGCTCTTCGACCGCAGCCAGCCGTTGCGACAGGCGCTCGACTTCCTCCCGCAGCATCTGGATGACCTGCTGGGTAGCAGCGTCAGTCGCTTGATTCATGCGGCCTTCGCGGTTGTCAGCCAGCACCTTGCGCCACATGGCATAGGCACCGGCGACAGCAGCGCCAGCGCCCACGCCAAGGTTAGTCAGCCAATCATTCACCTGACACCTCGTCTGGTGGCAATGGTTCGTTGCCTGCCTCGATCCATTTCTGAAACTCTGGGTAGTCTTCTGTGCAAGTCAAGCGGCACAGACCATCATCGTCAATACGAGCAAAGGTTTGTGGTTCGCCTTCTTGGCGAGGAAGAATTTTGTAAATCATAGTTCAGCACTCCAAGCTAGATAAGCAGAATCATTGTTTGCAATAATCATAGAACCTTGACCTTGGGTTAATCCTGATGCCACCGAAACTGAAATCCTAGAAGATGTTAAAGAAGCAACAAAAGAAGATGGAACTGCACTTAAATTCGTAACAGTTGAGCCGCCGTGCTGAACTCCATAATCTGCCGCAGTGCCTGTTTGTTCTAATGCTGTTGGTTCAGTTCTCATGCTTACTGGAAAATTTACAATTCCTCTATACACAGTCGTTGAGTTATTGTATCCAGAAGAAAAATACCCAGTATTTTTAGGTGTTAACTTAAAGTAATAACGCTGTGCCATCATCAACTCACGCCCATAATCTCTGCGCTCGAACGGTGTTGCTACTGAGCCAGCTTCTAGTTGTACGCCGGTGATGTAGAAGGTCGCGCCGTTGGTTCCGACTACGCTGGTCGCGCCTGTGGCTGAACGAAAATCTGAGCCAGCCCATGCACCAGAAGTTCCACTATAGGTAGAACCCATACCAACACCTAACCAAACTCGCATACCTACGCCGTTTGTTGTCAACCAAGTTCCGCTAGTATCGCCAGCTATGGTTACAGATTTTTGCTCCCAAGTGTTAGCAACAGAAACTGTGTAAGTAAATGGGTAACTTCTGTTTACGGCAGAATTTTGAATAGCCCCACCAAAAGTACCAGTTAAACTTGAACGAACCCAAAAAGACAAAGTAACTGTTTGTGCGTTAGCCGTACCCCAACCTAAATCTGCAACATTAAGTCCTTCAATAAATTGAGCAATAGAAAAAATATCACTTGATAAAACACTATATGCAGATAATGAAGTAAATCCGTAATAATTGGTAAATCCTGCTGGAGGAGTTACAGAGCCAGCATTTTGCTGAATAGATGCTTTAGATGTTTGTGTAAAGGCATAGCCCCATCTGTCTAATGTGTATGCGGTTGAAACTGTAGGAGTAACACTCGCCCCGTTATTCCGCTGGTCGATCCTACAGTCACCGTTAATGATGCGGTTACGGAAACCAAGTGAGCCACCGCTGTCATAGCTGGTGGCAAGTTCTGCTAGTTCTCTGGATCGTGGCATTATTTGGCCTCCAATGCGGCTGCTTGCTGTGCTTGATACGCAGCGATCACTTCAGGAGTCCATGCCACTTGCGCGATGGCGACCACGTTAGCAGGCTGACCAGCAAGGTCTTGCCCCGGTGTCAGGCTTGAACGGTGATAAGTCTGTGTCAGCACCTTGCCGTCTTCGATGATTCTTGTTGCTTCACGGTAGAGAACAATGCCGTTCTCGGTGACCGTGATTTGATCGACAACTGTTTCTTTGGTAATCATGTGTTTTCCTTTCCGTCTACACTAGTCCGGCGTAGATAAGTTAAGCTGTAAAGTAAGTATGCACAATCCAATAATTAGCTGTTTCATTAACGCATTGTTGGGCAGACAATGCACCATCATCAGTAGAACCATAAACATTTAAAACTGCTTGGTTTACATCTATATAAGTACTAAGATAAGTCCCACCAGTCCAATTTAAATTTTGAGTCATGACACTACCAACAGTTTCTAAGCTAGTTGTATTTGCGCTCGTAAACGGTAAGTTACCAATATTTACTGTTCCAGTACCTGTCATAGCAGAATAACCAAGTTTTATTGATACTGTTACCTGTCTGCCAATCTTTGTGTAGAAACCAGCTTGTACTGTGTATGTTGTTGTTCCAGCCGTTGATGCTCCCGTAGCGGTTGGCGTAAACGTACCTTCCTCATAGTCATCCAGCGTATTCGCATTAGACGATGCTGATTGCGTAGCAGGGAAGGTAATGCCTGTGCCGTTTGCAGTCGTGTCACCACCAGACAAAATCAAAGTCTTTGCCGTGGCACTTAAACGCGCTGTCTCGCTGCCTCCGGTGTGGAAGGTCATTGGAAGATAAGTGCCGGTTCCCAAAATACTTGAACTAAACCGAGCCTCTGTTCCACCAGCCGTAGCCATTGCAACAAACGCAGAGTTTGTTGGGTCTGAGTTATTTATTGCCAAGAACCCGGAAACTGTTGCAGTTCCGTTTGGTAGGCTTGTTACTGTTGTATTTCCATTGCTTGTGCTGGATTGAAACGAAACCCGATTAGATTGAGTCGCATTGCTGAAGTCGCCAGTGATGCGCCGTGCGTTGCCGTCGAATACCAAGTTCGCTTGCAGATTCAGCGCACCCGTCATCGTGTCGCCGGTCTTGGCAACAGCGTTCGCCACGTTGAACACAGCGAAGGCGATCACCATCAGCTCGTCGTTCAGCGCGGCAGCAGAAGTCAGCACAACGCTGGTGCCGTTGGTCGCGGTGTAGTCATCACCCGGACGCAGCGTCACGCCGTTCAACGACACGCTGATGCTGTTGGCGACATAGCTTAGTGTCGCGCCGTTGGCATCTGTACCGGAGAAGGTGGTCTGGCCTGAGGTTGCCACAAACTCATACGTCACCAGCAGCGACTGCTGGGCAGCAGAAGCCTCGAGCCACTGCGAACCATCGTAGACCTTCATGCCCACAGGCGTTGTCGTGCGGTAGTACAGCGCACCTGTCAGCAGCGCGTTGCCGTCGTTGTCTACCGTCGGGTTGCTAGACTTCGCGCCAAGGTAGCGATCATCAAAGTTATCCAGCGCAGCCGCAGCAGCCGCAGCAGATGTCGCTGCATTTGTTTCACTTGTGGCCGCAGCTGACGCGCTGCTCGAGGCCGCAGATGCAGAAGACGCAGCTGCAGTGGCGTGGTACTTGGCCGAGTAGTTGGTGCCGTCGACCGTGCTTCCAGTGTGCTGCGCCCAATCCTTGGAAGATCCACCGAGCGTCGCACCGGTCAGCGCATCCTGCGCCCATGACTTGGCAGAGCGAGAGTTGGCAGACGCGCCAGTGACATCAGCACCGGTCTGCTGCGCCCAGTTCTTTGCCGAGCCGCCAGTGCCTGACTGCGAGCCCTGCGAGTATTCCTTCGCCGAGAACTCAGACGTGTCCACCGTGCCGGAAGTCTTGGTCGCCCACTCCTTCGCAGCGCCACGGCTGGAGGTATCGGTCACCCCAGTGCCGCCGACCGCCCATGCCTTGGATGAGTAGTCAGTCGAAGCTACCTGGCCGTTGGTCTTGCTTGCCCACTCGGAGGCAAGGGTCGCACTGTTCGATGCGTTGGTCGCCGAGGTCGAGGCATTGCTGGCCGACGTTGCCGCAGCCGATGCAGAGTTGGCAGCGTTGGTTGCCGAGGTAGTAGCCGAAGCAGCGTCTACCAGCAGCGTCCACTTGGCACTGTCGGTGTTGGTGTTGATCGGCTGCGAGCCGGTCGATGTGTGCTGGGTAATGCACTGCCAGATGTTGTTGTTGGTGGTGTCCTTGACGATGTCTCGGACGTAATACAGCGTGCCGGATGCCCAGTTGCCACGGTTAGTGCCGAGCGTGTCAGCAATGGCTGGGTTGCCGTTAGCATCAAAGCCTAGCGCCTTGTTGGCACGCAGCGTCGCTCGAGGCAGGGTCATGTTAATGCTGGTCGGGTCAGTCTGCGGTGCCTGC
>Ga0181363_1000461_pt1 | contig 11486 bp, 23 predicted proteins | sample Fa13NDMLBSN_FD_130109 | JGI IMG/M metagenome (GOLD analysis project Ga0181363, IMG submission 130109) | Freshwater viral communities from Lake Michigan, USA - Fa13.ND.MLB.S.N | ecosystem: Environmental > Aquatic > Freshwater > Lake | place: USA: Michigan | collected 2013-09-23
TTTAATAGGATATTATTTTTGGTAGATTCTGAAGAATTATTGGAACAAGCTGGACTTTCTTTTGTCAGAGAAAAGTTTGATGATTCCATGTTCAATCACATAAAACAAATAGGCTATTTAAATTATGTTAAAGGAGGTGGACTTTTTGCAGGCGGATCATTTAAAATGGGAGCAATAAAAGCTGATGTATTTGAGCCAAATGGTAATGTAGTAATTGCTTCGGTTCAGACTTTACGCAATAGGCTTCATTTAATGAAGCCGGAAGATTTTGAATTATTAATAATAGATGAATGTCACGCTTTTTTAGCAAAAAGTTATTTTAAAACAGTAAACTTTTTCAAGCCTAAATTAAGGCTGGGATTAACGGCAACAGCGGTTAGGGCAGATGGACTTCCAATGATTGATTTATTTGATAAAATAGTTTTTGAATATAATGTTGGGGATGGAATAAAAGATGGTTATTTAGCTCCTTTAGATGCTATAAGGATAAAGACAAATGCAGATCTTGATAAAGTTCACACGATGGCTGGAGAATTTAATCAAAATGAACTATCAAATGAAATAAATACTTTAGCTAGAAATAATTTAATTTTTGATTCTTATCAAAAATACACCCCGGGAAGAAAAACAATAGGATTTGCTTGCGATATTCAGCACGCTTTAGATTTAGCTGAAGTATTTAATTCGAGAGGAATAAAATCAGCGGCAGTTTCTTCTGATGAAGAAAGAACAGGGGATAGAACTAAAATATTAAAAGATTTTAAAAATGGATTAATACAGGTATTGTTTAATGTGACAATTCTAGGTAAAGGATATGATGAGCCTTCTGTTTCTTGTATAATAATGGCTAGGCCAACAAAATCTCTTACTCTTTATTTACAAGCCATTGGAAGAGGAACTAGACTTCTTCCCGGAACTATAGATGGAATAGACGATAAAGAGGAAAGACTAAAAGCTATAGCTAATAGCGAAAAAAAAGATTGTTTAATACTAGATATAGTTGATAACACATCCAAACACTCTTTGATTAATGCTTGGGAACTTGATAAGCAAAAACCAATAGAAGAAAGAAATTTTGTATCGGCAGAGAAGAAAAAAATTCTCCTTGAAGAAAGAGAAAGACAAAAAAGACAAGTGTTTATTACTCACAAAAGAGATTGTGACGAAAGAGTAAATTTATTAGCGATTCCAAAAGTAGAAATTAATAAATACGGAAACCTACAAAAGCCAGCAACAGAAAAGCAATTACAGGCTATAGCTAAATGGGGTTATGATATTGTCAACGTAACATACACAATGGAGCAAGTTGCGCAAATATTCAATTCTCAACCTGCTACCGAAAAACAAATTGGTTTATTAAAATGGAAAGGTTATGACGTTAGTAATGGAGTAACAATATCAGAATTTAAAATGGCTCTTAATGAAATAGAGAAAAGAGAAAATAAAGAAGTAGTAACTAAATATACACCTAACAATAATGGTAATCCATTCTTTTAATTATGTTTAAAATAACACATCAAGATTTAGAGCAAATAAAGAAATTTGCTAAGTCAATAAACAAAGACAAATCAATTTCGGTATCCTCTAAAAAGAAGTCGGAGAAAATTATAAAATTAATTGATGATAAATACTTAAATGTAAAATGACAATAGAGCAGCAACAACATCATTTTGAAAGAATGATAAACAAGATGTCGGAAGTCATGATGAGTAAGGGAAATGATTATGCTAACGAAGACCGAATGAGTAACTTTAAAACAGCAGGAGCCATTGTAGGAGTTTCCGCTGAGATTAATTGTTTATCATTAATAGCTACAAAAGTTGCCCGATTAGGTAACTTATTAAACAGCAAAGAAAAGCCAAATAATGAAAGCATCCGAGATAGTGTATTAGACTTGGCTAACTACGCAGTGCTATTAGATATGCTATTAAGCGAAAAGAAATGACAACAATACATGAGTTCAAACAAATACTATGGGTATCAACGCCTCACGGGGACGGGATGGCTTTATTCATTATTGATTATGGTCCACACGAAAATACTATTTGGGCAGTAGCGCTTGAGCATACTGGCGTAATTAAGCACTACAATAGTAATGATATTAAGATATGCTTTAATCACACGTTTAACATGAACACAGCTAAAAATAAATAATATGAGTAAAACAACAAAAAAAGGATTCGATGTTCCGGCAGGATTTCCGATTCCACTAAACAAGTCAGTGATTTTAGAAAAAATCAAAGAAGAAAAAGAAGTATCAAAAATTATTTTAACAGAAAGCGCCGAAGAAAATAATATTGGAAGAGTAATGGCTGTTGCTGATAATTGTGATCCTCGTATCAAAGTAGGAAGAAAGGTAATGTTTAACATCCTTGAAAACAGAACTATTCGATTTGAAGGTAATTACTACTTCATTATGCACGAAGTGGGTTTATTCTGTGTACTTCCTGATGAGGCAATATTAATGCCTGAAACAATCAGTAAACGAGTAAAAGACAGAGAAGCTAAGTTAGTTAACGAGCAAAAAAGGCTTAATGAGAACTACAAAAGAGAGTTAAACAATCTTGATAAAGTTAAGTCGGAAGCAAAGAAAAAGTTTCATAAAATAAAATAATTGTAAAATTTTACAAAATAAATTTGGAGATTGATTATTTATTTTGTATTTTCGTACAAATTAATAAAAACTATCAGCTATGAACGCAATCACAACAACCGACAGAGTAGATTTAGAATGGAGCAAACTACAATCTACAAAAGACGTATTCATTCAGTTATCTGAAGAAGCGTTACAAATTAAAGTTACAGACGATGTATCTTTAGCAATTGCAAATCAAAAGTTATCAGCAGTAAACAATCATTTAAAGTTGATTGAAGAGAAAAGAACAGAGCTTAAAAAGCCGTACCTTGATGCGGGTAAAAAAGTTGATGCAGTTGCTAAGGATTTATCTGAACCTCTTAACAATTCTATTCAGTATCTTAAAAATCAAATTAAGGAATGGAACTTAGAGTTATTAAGAAGAGAGCAAGAACTTAAACAACAAGCCCCTGCTGACAGTTTATTTGAAGACAACATTAACCATGAGTTAGCTATGTTAGAATCACAAAAAGCATCTAACGTTAGACACAATTGGAAATTTGATGTTGTTGACCTTAGCAGAGTTCCTGTTCAATTCTTAATGATTGATGAAGCAAAGGTTCGTGAGTGGATTAAATCCAATAAAGAATCATTGAGCGATGGTGATATTATTGCAGGTATTAAGTTTTACAAAGAAGTATCAGTAGTTACTAAGTAATGGCAAAAGACAAACAAGTTCCCGATAAACTTATCAGAATGTTTCCGCACTACACACGCAAAGAATTATACTTTATGTTGTATCCTTTTTGGACGGGAGTATCTGATAGGTTTAAAAGGAAGAAGTCTGACGTATCAGCCGTATCAATAACGGTTAAAGGACTTGGGAGATTTGAGTTTAAAAGCAATGCTAAGATGAGAAAATCAGCAGCGCTATTGAGAAAGAGAATCATTAGAAAGCTAACTAACTACAAAAGAAAACAAGAATTAAAAACGGATAAATTAATTTACTAAAAACTATTAAAAATGAAAATTACAATTGAAAAAAAAGAAATGGTAGAGATAGAAATATCTTTCCCTCGTTACGCTAGAAGCGGATCACATTACTACAAAATAGAAGAAAATCAAACAATTGTTTTATTTGTTAGTGATATGGAGCATTCGTTTACTGCTTATGGATACATGAGCAAATATCCATTGTCTTATATGGTTATAACAGAAGATGAGTTTAGCATCGCTTTCGAAAAATTAAAATCAAAAATAAATCTAATATAAACAACAAAAACAAAAACAAAAATGGGACTATCAACACCACAAGGACAAAGAATCCAAAAGCCAATTCCTCCAGCAGGATTACACCCAGCAATTTGCTATGCAATTATTGATATGGGCACACATCAAGAAAACTTCAAAGGTAACGTAAGCAATAAGCCTAAAGTAAAATTCTGCTTTGAGTTTCCAACTTTGCCTGAGCAAGTATTTGACGAAACAAGAGGACCTCAAAGATTGTCTATCATGCAAGATTACAACTTCTATTCAGACGAAAAAGCTAACCTTTGTAAGATGCTTAAACAATGGAGAGGAGTAGCTAAAATTGATTTAGCAAAAGACCTTCCTGCATACTTAGGGCAATCATGTCAGGTAATGGTTGTGCACACTCAAAAGGACGATATTACTTACGCTAACATAGCTGCATCAGGAACAATGATTATGCCTCCGACAGCTAACTACGGAGCGCCTAAAAACAATACTATACTATTTGACTTGGATAAGTTCTCATGGCAACAATTTCATTCTTTATGGGCATTTATTCAAAAGAAAGTTAGAGAATCATTAGATTGGCAGAATATTATTAATAAGTTCGGTCCTGAGCCGCAAGTTGGACAAGCAGCTCCTCAACAGCCTGCTCAATCGTTTCAAGCTCCACAATACCAACAGCCTGCTTTTACTCAACCACAGCAGCCAGTAGCTCCTCCGCAGCAAACATTTCAGCAAGCACCTCCTCAAATGAATGCTCCGCAGACAGGTATTTTTATTGACGACAATCAAGGTGCGCCGTTCTAAACATGGGACTATCTGTTAATATACCGCAATTGAAAGAAGAAATTCCACATGGAGTTCATGAATGTGTTATTAGAAACGTTTATGCTCTATCGGATGCAGAAGGAAACATAATAACATATTTAGCTTCGCCGTGTGTAGTTTTTTCTTTCGATTGTAATGGTAAAATTTTTGAAAAAGTATTTCGTATTGGTGATCAGTTTGAATATAAAACTTTTAAAAAGTTACTTGCTATATTGGGAGTTCTTAAAAAAGATATTGCTTTTAATAGAAAAGATGTAATTGGTAAAAGTGTTTGTATATTCATACAAAAGGTTATTGATAAAGAAACGGGCGAATATACTATGAGAATAGTAAACTATAAGCCTGCCGGGAAGAATTATACTTATTTAACATCAGAATTATACGTATGAGTTTAATAGTAAGACATTATGGAAAAGTGCAGAATGGTAAAAAGATTTACTACAATACCGAACTGTATAAAAAACAACTTGAATCATTAGAGGGTCAAGAGTTTGAAGAGGTAATTAAGAAAAGATACAAGAAAGTTTCTACTGACCAACACGCTTATTACAGAGGAGCTATACTTCAGACAGCTCATCAGCACGAATCGTTTAGCCATTTTAATAAAGCGGATGATATTCACGAAGATGTTATAGCTCCAATGTTTTTATCTTACATTAAGCCTGTTAGATTAAGAAATGTACGATGGGATAAATTAGAGGTTACAAGTACAGCATCCTTATCTAAGGAAGATATGACTAAATTCATTGAAAAAGTATTGGCATGGTTAGCCCTTGAATTTGGAATAGAAGTATTGTCGCCGGAAGATTATTATTTAACATTACAAACAAATTAAAGATGAAAATAGACACGAACAAAGAAATAGATATTCTGAAAATAGAGAAGGTAAAAGATTCTAAAGGAGAAGAATATACTATTCAAATCATTTGCTACGATGAGCCAATTGCTAAAAGCAATGCTTACGGAGATGTTTATTCACTTGCTAAAATTGAAAGTCAAATAGGGGAAATAGTGTTTTCTCTTTTATTCGGGCAGCTTACAGGGGAACAAATAGAAAAGCAATTTGATTACATGAAAGATAACCTTGATAAAATATTGGAGGAACGTAGAAATGCCTAGAAAGTATTCGGTTATTAAAACTAACCAAAAAATAAGACAAGCTATCATTGACAGGATTGATGTTCTCAAATTAACACAGCAAGATGTTATTAACGATGCTGCATTAAAAGGATATAAGTTACCTGTTGACATGATTAGCAGATATTTAAAGCATGGCGACATGAAAGGCTCTTTAAGGGAAGATCAGATTATTTGGTTAGCCACTCGTTATGGAGTATTTATTAATCTTACGATTGGTAGCCCTGAAGTTGACGAGAATGGTAGAATTAAGTTCTCAGTTAAAGAGTATAATGAAGAAGAAAGTTTAAGAAAATTAAAATTATTATTTCCCGGAACAAAATGAAACAAGAAGAAAAATCACTAAAAATCGAAAGTCAAATTGGATTTAAAATGACTTTAACATTGCAGGGCTATGAAATATCATACGACCAAACAAACGAGCACAATCTGGCTGCATTCATGATTGTTGACCAAGTATTGAATGATAACATGGAAGCTATTAAACTTTCTAATGTTTATAACGAAAAACAGAAAAAAGAAAAGCGCGACAGGATAGAAAAGATGCGTAAGTTAAAACTTGAAATAGTTAATTGCATGGCAGAAGTTGCCCAATATCTTTTGGCTAATAAGAATCAAGAAGACTATACCAAGAAAAAGAAAATCAAATTAGCTACTAAGGATGAAGTTAAAAAACTTAATTTAATTAAGCCATGAACAATGTATTAAAAGCAGTATTTTTATTGATAACATTATATGTTCCCGTTTTTGTTGCTGTATTAACGGATAGTATTATGTGGTTATTTATGTGGATTTTTATAACTCTTGTAACTGTTTTTGACGATGACAAAGGTGACAGGCGCGACTTTGATTAATCACTCTATAAGAGTAGATTTAGACTTATCTCTTCAGCAATATGTTGTTATGGATTTTATGACTTTATGCTTTAAAAATAAAGAAAATCCTGCTGACAAATCAATTCAATATATTGCTATTGAGTTTAACAAAATAACTCCTTATATCTCATTATTAAGAGAAAAAGGATTATTGTTGGAAAATCAACCAACAGACAAATGGACAAGTTGTTTTGAGAAACCTAAACGTAAAAAAACTAAAAATGAATTTATACCGCCAACGCAAGAAGATGTCGTTTCATATTTCAAAGAAAAAGGGTATTCAGATATTCAAGCCAAGAAAGCGTTTGAATATTATTCGGTGGCTGATTGGAAAGATCGTAATGGTGATAAGGTTATTAACTGGAAACAAAAAATGATTGCTAATTGGATGAAAGAAGAACATAAAGTTGCAAATCAACCAACAGGAATTTCTTTTGAAGCTAAAACATACAGACGATGAATATACCTCAAGCAACAGATGTAGAAGCAATTGTTTTAGGGCAAATACTTTATTTCCCAAAAGCAATAGATGAAGTGGTTAACAGACTTACGTTTGAACATTTTTACCATCCCTCACACGCCATTATTTTTAAATGCTGTAAATGGTTATACGATACAAAAAAGCCTGTTGAGTATGTAACAGTAATTCAAGCTTTAAAAGATAACAAGTATTTAGATTCTATTGGAGGAGCTTATTTTATAACTAAGCTTACAGACAATGTTGTTTCTCAGGAAAACATTGAGAAGTATTGTGATATACTGATTGAAAAAAAGATGCTTCGTGATGTTATCAATATAGCCTCTTCAACACTTACGGAAGCTTATAATCCTCAGTGCAAAATATCTGACTTAATTGATAAGTACGAAAAGAATTTAACCGAAATAACTACTAATTTAACAGGTAATAATTTATCGTCTTCTCGTGAAATTTATGGTAACATGATTGAGCGTAATAAGTTGATATTAGCTAATGGCGGTAAGTTAGGAACTACTTCAGGATTTAAAGGTATTGATGCTGTTACGGCAGGATGGCAGGAACCTGACTTGATTATACTTGCTGCACGTCCGGGAATGGGAAAATCTTCGTTAGCAGCACAACTTGTTACAAATCCATCAATTGCTCAAGGGAAAACAGTAGCTTTATTTACTCTTGAAATGTCAACCTCGCAGTTTTATGCTCGTATGCAATCACAACAAAGCAGTATTCCTGTGGAGAAGATACTTAGAACGGGATTAAATGAATACGAAATGAATCAGTTAACCAATAATTGCGCTGGACTTACAGGAGCTCCTATATTCATTGATGATACTCCGGGTATATCTGTATTCGATTTAAGAAATAAATGCCGTAAACTGAAAAGAGAAAAGAATTTAGGGCTAATTGTAGTTGATTATTTACAGCTCATGACTGTTCCTGACCACAAAGGAAATAGAGAGCAGGAAATAGGCATTATATCACGCTCATTAAAGAACATGGCAAAAGAATTAAATGTTCCCGTTATAGCATTATCACAATTAAGCAGAGCTGTTGAATCAAGACCTGATAAAAGACCTATGCTTTCTGATTTACGCGAGAGTGGTAGTATAGAAATGGATGCAGATATAGTATCTTTCTTGTATCGCCCTGAATACTACGGGATAATGCAGGATGAAAGAGGAAACCCAACCTCAGGACTTGCTATGTTTATTATTGCTAAACATCGTAATGGACCATTAGCGGATATAATGTTAACGTTTGAACACGAAAAAACTAAATTCACTGATTATCAGGCTTATATGAATTATTTAAAGCAATAACTATTTTTTTATCAAATTATTTGTAACTTTGTACAAATTCTTACGTTAAACATTATAAAAACTATCAAACATGAAAAATTTAATCACATCAGCTTTATTGTTTGCAGGACTTACAATTAGCGCACAATCTCCACTAGAAGAAAGGTACGATGTATTTGACACTATTCCTAATAACGGAATTGACTTCATTGCAAAATTTGAGGCAGCTTTCGTAGATATGGACAATAGAACTGATACCATTATTGTTTATCCGTTCATCTCATATTACGAGTTTGACGGATTTAAAATTGAAGGTATTTGGTTAGCATTTTTGAACAAATTTGAAAAAGTAAAAGGCGCTGACTTTGTTTTTGAAAAAGAAACCGTAGCTTTACGTACTTGCAAAAATCAAGATCAAACTAAATTTGATAAAAAATACATCATGTCTGCAAAAAGTAATGTTAAGCCTGATGCTTTTTTTACTCCCTTATACATGATTAACTTTAATGGAAAATCATATATTCCTGTCAACAATGGAGATGTTTATTTTATATATATGCTTAATGTAATTGAAAATTTAAAGTCTAACTGGTTAAAATAATTAAAACAAAAACTATCATGAAAACAACAATTGAACTACAAGCCATGATTGATGCTTTAAGAATCAATATGGAAACAGAAGAAGGCAGAAAGATTGAATCTAACATCTGCCCTGAATGGAGCTTTAGATTTATGCCTGACAACAAAATTATCGTAGAATGTAAATATGTTTCTAAACATAAAGACATTAAGATTTTTTATGGCGACAATGATGAGCCGGGATGGAGAGAAGAAGTTCAACATAGCGCTATGGCATTTGAATTTGAATCAGAAGATTTAGATACTTTTGTAGAGGAGGTTAGTAACATATTGTTTGATTTATTATTTATAAATTTAGGTTATGGGGAAATTATTTAGTTTGTCAAGATCCATTGATTGGTGGACAAAAAAATCAGAAAACAGCGTTAGACAATCTTTTAACATAGAATTGTACATGAAGATTATTAAAATGAGAGGTTTATAACGTTTTGCAGCTTTGCTTAGTTTTTTAACCTATTAAATAAACAAAAATGAAATTACAAACAGCAATAAAAATACTTGAATACCACCAAGAGTGGAGATTAGGTAAAAGGGACGACATGATACATGAGCCTAAAAAGTTAACTGAGGCTTTAGATATAGTACTAAGCGAGGTTAAAAAATTGAGCAAAGGTGCTGTTATACGGGTTAATAAAGAGAAAAAATGTTGTTCAGGCAGAACGAATGGTTATAGATGTGCTGATTGTGGCAATGTAGTATAACGTTTTGCAGGTAGGCGATAGTGCCGCTTACCACAAATTTTAAATCGAAGCACTCAGGCTCATAGCGGCATTTTTCCTACCTGCTGTTAGGTGTCTGTAAAAAATAAATTTAGCGTGGGCTTTAAAAACAAAAAATTATGGAATTTGAAATTTCAACCGCTGGATATTTTTACGATGATGAAAATAAAAGGCAAAAATTACAAACGCTTGGATTTACATTCAGATATTCAAAGGATGTAAAAAGATGGTGTATTGAAGGCAAAGGCACAAAAACGATTAATTCAATTCAAGACTTAATTGACTTTGAAGCAGAATGGGGGACAATAATTTTTAAGGGTAATGAGATTGAAATTTATGACGATTATCGTGAGTAACGGAGCGTGGGAAATTTATTTTTTATTGCACCTAACGTGCCGCAGGTTGTAGCAGTTCTAACGCAAAACTTAATAAGATGAAAGAAAAAATATTACAGATGGTTGACGCTTACTGGAAGTTCGATGACAACCAACATCCCACGAGTAGTTGGCACGACAAACAGGATTTGTTAAAAGCACTTGAAGAATTGCTACAACCTGATGTTATAAGACGAAGTGAACAGTTGTGCCAATGCAAGGATAAGGCAACAAAGCATTTTATCAAGAATTGGTGTGAAGATTGTAAAAAACATATAGTTTGATGGCACAATTGCTTATAACTTACTTCTTTGCGCTACTTTATAGCGTCTTATATACATAAATTACATTATGAGCAAAAAACAATCAATATCCGAAGATACATTATTAAAGATGGGACTTCATCGTAATGCTGATGGATCCTACTCAAAAGCTAAAACAACATTGCAGCCTCGCGAAAAAGAACAAGTAATAGTTAAAAATAATGAGTTAAGAAAAATAACTATTACTTTGTTCGGCGAGCCTATGGCAAAGCAATCTGTTAGGTCAACAAAGTCAGGACACTTTTTTCAGCCTAAAAAATATGTTGACAAAGAAAAAGATTATAGGAATCAAATAGCTAAACAGCTACCAAAAGATTTTGTAATGTTTACGGAAGAAGCAAGGATACTTAAATTGCATTTTATTTACCCTCCATTAAAAGCTTTCCATAAAATAAAAGGAAGAATGGAACAAATAAAAGATGGAATATTGTTTCCAAAAACAACTAAGCCAGATGTATGTGATAACTTAAAAAAATTACCCCTTGATTCCATGAGTAAATTAGTTTATTCTGACGATAGCATAATTTGGGCTGAAGATAATGTTAGAAAGTTTTACGGAACAGGCGGATGTGTAATAATTGAAATAGAAGGTAAATAATGTTTAAGCCTAATTACAGCACTTGTATTGAATGCAAACAACAAAGAATGATTGTTGTTAAGAAAGGTTATTGTAAGCGCTGCAATGAGCTAAAAAAAGGTAAAACTAAGCCTAAAATAAAATTTAAAAAGAAAACAGGTGAACTAAATATGTTTAAAGAATTATCTGAAGAAAAACAAAGCAGTGTTTGTCAATGCTGCAAAACTTTAATACCTAGTTTATCACCAATTAATTTCAGTCACGTACTTAGTAAAGGAGCCTATCCTTGTTATAGACTAGACAAAAGAAACATATTTATTGTTTGCGATAATTGTCATCACGAATGGACAGTTGGAGACAGGAACCAATCTAAATTCGCCTTGAAAAGAGAAATTGCTCAGACGCTAAA
>Ga0181363_1000462_pt1 | contig 11478 bp, 7 predicted proteins | sample Fa13NDMLBSN_FD_130109 | JGI IMG/M metagenome (GOLD analysis project Ga0181363, IMG submission 130109) | Freshwater viral communities from Lake Michigan, USA - Fa13.ND.MLB.S.N | ecosystem: Environmental > Aquatic > Freshwater > Lake | place: USA: Michigan | collected 2013-09-23
AATTCTTGAGTACCTAGTGATTCTGCAGTAGCTTTTAATGCTTGTAACATACCATCAGCAATTAGAAAATCATTGTATGCTTCTGAGTCACAGTTATTACATAACTCATCTGCAACTCTAGCTGCTAGTTTAGATACACAACAAGCTACATTGCAATATACTACAAAAGTAGTATCTGTAGTGTAGGTTAGCCCTGCTTCATCTGTAAGAGTATATACAATATTATAGTACCCATCAGCTAAGTTAAAAGTACTTCCTGTACTATCTACAGGAGTATACTGATATAATTCAAAATCTGGGAATACAGATGCTTGTACTTTATCTAGTACATTAATTGTAATTGGTGCACCACCATTTAATGATATACTAATAGTAGCTGCAGTAACATGTGGATTTCCACCTAATGCAGTTTTCCACAAAGTAGTATTATCATTCCAAGCATAAGGATTAGTAAGACTATTGTAAAACCCAGTAGTATCGTTAATTGTTATACCTGTACACCCATTAAGACATGCAGATATTGTTGATATAAATGACATAGTATATTATAGGTTTTATTGTAAACAAAAATAGTGAAAAACCTAATTGTAAAACTAGGTCCTTCACTATCCTTATCTAGAGATTAATTGTTATACTAATGTTGTAGGCAAAGCTGTAAATTTACCAGTCAACCAAGCGTTTAGAACTTCTACAAGAGTAAGACCTTGATCAGTTAGAATAGGACTTCCTGCAATGTAAAAAATAGCTTGTCCTTTGTTTTCACCTGCACCAATTAAAGATGGAAGGTTGTTTAACCACCCAAGAACTACTGGATTGTATTGTGTACCAATTTCAGCATCTTGTTCACGGAACAATGGTGGAGTTTGATCAACAAAGATCTGCCCTTCATCACCCCAAGAGATGTACTCATCATTAGCAACTTGTTCGTAAACAGCAACACCATCAAATGCAGCAGTTGTAGTTACAGTAGTTGGTGTAGCATCATTAGGGAATCCTTCAAGGAATGTATTAAATCTAACTTTGTCATATTGTCTCCAACGATTAACATCATATTTTTGTTTAATACCAGTAATTTTGATACCCCAATCTAAACCAATACTTGCTACAATAATTACTGTTGCACCAGCAGCTAAAATAGTAGCTGTTTCACCTTGATAAGGTGTATCAAGAGTAATAGTGTTTGTAGTAGTATTAACAGAAACTACTTTGTAAATTGGATCAGCAGCAGTTGTACCTACTCTTAAGTAAGTATTTGCAACTAAGTTTACAGGGTCAGTACCAATGTAAGTAACTACTTTTGACCATCTTGTAAATTTATAAGATGTAGGAGCACCAGTAATTGCAATACTAGAACCTGAATTTGTTAGCTCAGCTTTTACTCTCCAATCAATACTTCTGTTAGGTACAAAATTTTGAATCAAAGATTTTACAAGACCTGTAGCAATATTCCCTTGACCAACAGAATCTTGAGCAAGACCAAGTGGTGATTGGTAAGTACCATACTTGTAGTTAGCAGGACGCTTACCATAAGCAAATGAGTTAGGTACATGCTCAAGTTTTACAGTGTAAAAGTTATTAGCTGTTACGCGAATTGAACCTGAAGTACCATTATAACCAATATAATCTACTTGTTCAGTAGCAGCTTCTCCAGCTACTCCTGTATAAGCAACAATATCATTAAGGTTAAGTATTACTTGCTGAAGTGGCAAATTAGCACCACGGTCCTTAATGATTTTAATTTTAGAGTAATCAGTTACAGTAACTGCAGTCAATACTTCGTTTGACATGTTAGCAACTACTACTGAACCAGTAGCACCAGTAGAACCTGGAGTAATTGTTCCAGAAGTTACTTCAGCAAGTTCAGGTACAATGAATACACTCTTAATGTTATTTTTTGAATCTAAAGCCATTTTTTTAAAATGTTAATTTGTTGTTTGTTTTTGTTTTACAAATATAATTGTTTTTGTTATTCCAAAACATCTGCTGTGAGTTGGTTAATTGGTATTTGTTCTCTTACTGCAGCAGACAGTAATTTTACAGCAATATCACAAATTCCTTGGTGAGTTAGGGAATCTAATTCACAATTAACTTGTGACCCTGGTGCATTAAGATTTACTACTATGTCAGATGGTGTTTTAATATATCTTAAATAGTATTCAGTAACTATAAAATCATTGTTATTTTTACCATCAGTATCTGTAATAAGACCATGTATCTTTCTCTCATCACCATTAACAGGTTTTCTACCATGTTCTAATCTCCATATAATACCTTCTGTACCATCAGTGTATGGTTTTTTATAAGGATTATAATAATTAAGATTATACTCATCATGTGAGATAGGAATAGTCATAATTCTATTATAAGTTGATGTAGTCCCACATTGTGGAATATTTGTAGTACAACCTTCATAAATTGCAATCATGAAATCAACTGGCAATGCCCAGAGTTTTTCTCCAGGCAATGTACCAGTTTGTTGGTTGTCGGGTAATTCAATAATAGGTGGAACAGCATCTTGTGAGTCTTTAACTAATGCAGAAAGTCCTTGGATTCTTATTTCAGTTTCCTCAAATCCTTCCATGTTTCTATTGCTCTTAGGGTTTAACCTTTGGAGAATATAATACCATTGTGCTTTAGTTAAAAGTATAGTAGCTTCAGGGTCTTCAAACCCAGGAGCACTTTGTGAATAAAGTGCATCATAAGTTACTAGTACATTTTCCCACATTTGATTAGCTGTCATAACCTGATTGCTCTTTAAGTCTTTCTACAATAGCAAAGTTTTCTGGATTCTCAACCCACTTAATAGCTTGAGCTGTTGGTCCAATATCTTTACCATCTAGGAATTGATATGTTTTTTCTTTAGATAGAACAAGTGATCCTGCTTTAGTTGCTCTCATTAAAAGTAACTTAGAATCTTTATGAGGATCTTGTACTAGTTTTAGGAAGTTTGCTGGAGATTCATTTACTATTTTACCAACATATGCAAATACATAGTCATAGTTTGTAGTATTACTGATTCTTGAATCAGCTAACCACATGATTTCTCTAAGTTGTCCAATGTCTGATTTAATTCTAGCAAACCAAGAGAATGCTTCAAGTTTAGTGTTAAGATCTTCTTTTTCTTGTACTTCAGCAATTTCTTGATCTACAAGCATAAATCTGTAAGTACGTTTTTTGTTTTTTTCAGAAGGAGAAGGTGCTACAACATTCTTGTTTAGCATAAGTACTTTATATCTAATCATATCCATAGGGACAGATAGATCTAAAACATTAGATTCATTTCTAAGTTTTACAGTACCAAGTTTTTGCCAGAAAGTATCTGGATGGCGATTACCTTTTTCATCAGTTCTAAATTTACCAACATCAAGATCACCTTTACTAAGACCAAGTAATCTTTCAAAGAATTCTTGTTCTGTAATTTCCTCATTTGGAAACTCAGGAGTCTTTACTTTAGCAATATTGTCTAATGGTCTGTACATGATACCTGTCTTTTTATTAATAGGTACTGATAGATATGTAATTGCTGTGTTAAATTGATAAGCACCATTGGTTTTATCCTTACCATCTTCAGTAATTTGGTACTTGTGTGACCAACTATTAGGTCTAACTACTGGTACTACTTTTACTACTTTTTCAATTAGAAAGTGTGTGAATTTATCCTGTTCTAATTCTAATTCCTTTTTAGCCATAATTTCTTATTTATTTATTTTACAAAGTTAAAATAAAGAGGGAGATATTTCACTCCCTCTCTATATTTATTTATTATACTAAGTTATAACGGAAATCTACAACTTTAGTTGGGTCAGTAATCATCATACCACCCCACATCATTCTGTGAATTTCATATCCATCAGAACGTGAAACTGCTACTGAAGGAGAACCTTTTCCTGCAGGAGTAAATGGATCACGCATACCTGGGATATAACGGAATACTGAAGGTTGACCTTTTACTGATACTCTCTTAATTCCTGATTCTCCACCAAAGTCAAGGGCTAGCATTCTACGTGATTCTGTAGTACCACCTTCTGGGTGAGTTTCTGGGAAAAGAACTTTATCATCAAACATTGGACAGTACATCAATTCAAATGTAATACCGTTGATTGAGTAGTATTTAGTAAATTGGAAACCAGCTGAAAGTGGCTTAGGAATACCATTAAGTTTTCCACCATTTTCTTTGTAGATAGTTGTATCATTAGAACGTCCTGGACCTTGACCTGCAGTGTTAGCAATCATTAGTTCAGTACCACCTTTAGCAAGTACAGCTCTGTGGAAATCACGGATACCATATTCACCAGTACACAAAGTAACAACACGATTACCCATTTCAATTCTACCAATAGAAAGATCCAAGAATACTTCAGTCAAGAAGTCAAGATCTAGTGTTGAGTAGTAGTGAATGTTAGATGGTGCAATTTGTTCAAAAAGACCAGCACCTGATTCAACAGGATATTTACCTGATGCATCTTTGTTCAAGAACAAGTCACGATCTGTAAAGTTATGTAGACCATAAAAGTGCATAACTACGTTAGCAACTTCTGCTTGGTACATTGCAATCATATCTAGATAGTTAATCCAAACACGCTCTTGCTTACCATCTACACCTGGGAATGAAAACTCCAAAGGATAGTTTTTACCTTCATTAATCATGTTACCAGGAACTTCATATTCAAAACGCTGCATAGTAATGCGGTTTCTCATTCTGAAAGGTGAAGTAAAGTTTGGCTTCTGACCTCTGTTAGATAATGTTGATGGAGCTACGTTGAAAAACTTAGCCCAACGCTGACCAGCTTCAAGTTCTTCTGCAGGTACTGAAAGCATTGGATCTGATGTAAGAAGTTCTACTTCATACTCAAAGTTAGTACCTTTTGGTTTAACAGAAAGAACTCTCAAAAGGTATTCTGCTTTGTTACCTTTAAGGATGTTATCTGGCTCAAAGTATTCTTCGCCAAATACCATATAAAAAGCAGCAACACCTGCACCAAGCTCACCTGCAGTAGCAGCTGAAGTATTAGTTGCATCATACGCCTCAAGAAGAGGAATATTTTTGTCATGTTGACCTTGGAGCATCCACTCATAGAAGTTGTTTTCTTCTACTTCAATAGTTGGGAACTGGTTGAGGAAATCAAACATCGCATTCTTCAGATTGGTTCTAAAGATTTGATGAATGGTGTTAGTTACAAGCTGTGGGCGTTTCATATAGAGTGCACCCAAATTGTTGGCAGTTACAAGACCATTGTAATCTTTAGCTGCGTATTTCTGTAGTTGGAATAATTGCATTTTTATTTATTATTTAGGAAATTTTCTAGTGATGTTAATACATCAACCTCTTTATCATTAAGATTATTACTTAAGTTAGAGCCTGATTTGAATGCTGCTTTTTTAAGTCTATCATCAATACTTCTAACAACTTTTGTTTCTGCTAGACGCATTAATTTGGTTAAATCAGGTTTAAGATTACCCCTCTCATCCATGTTGAATAAACCTAGTTCTGTCAAGTAATGCAGTTGCAGTCTAAATGCTTCTGGATTCTTTTTGGAAATAGCAGCCACTTTGTTTAATGGTTGTTTGTTTTCATCGTAAGCAACTGTTTCTGTCATTGACTTGTACAGTTGATCTTTCATTTTATCTGTAATAGGAACTCCTTTGAAGATCTCTGGAGTTTGTGAAATTGCTGCTTTCAAAGCTTGAAGTCTTTGTTGAGCTTCACGTTGTCTTTGAAATGCAATATTTTGCTCTTCTTGTTTTTTAAATTCAATTTGTTTTTGAGCTTCTTGATTTAATGACTGTGCAGCCTCTAAACCTTCATCAGCTAATTCGTCTAGATCTCTAGCTCTTTCTACATACTTAGTAATTTTCTCATTTGAAAATCCTTTAGTTTTAAGAAGTTCTCTGTAAAGCTGTTCTGCTTTTTGAGGGTTAGACTCTAGTTCATCTCTAGTAATTGATGAATAATCAATTACCTTACTACCAATATCTAGTGAAGAATCTTCATCTAGACCATCCATAAACAATTCAAATTGTTTACGCATTTTGCTAGGCATTTCAGATACAATATCTTCAAAGATTTTTACACCTCTTTTAAAGTCACGTCTTTCCATCAAAGATTTAAAACTATCTGGAGTACCATCAAATTTAAAATCTTCATCTTCTTGGAAATCTTCTTCATCAAATAATCCTTCAGCTTTAAGCTGTTCAGCTAGTACTTTATAAAGAGGCTCATCCTCTTCATCAGCAGTTTCTTTCTTATCAGAAGGTGGTGCAAAATCTTTTGCTTTACTTTCTGGTGTCTCATCATCTGAATCATTAATTAGATCTGACAACTCTGTGTCAAAGTCAAATTCATTAGACTCAGCTACATCTTTTACCAGGTTTTTATCAGATGAATTATTGATTACTTCACCTGCTCCTCCTTCAGGAGCTTCAAAATCTGGGCTGTAATATTTGTTGGTTTTCATGTTATTCTTACAAAATTATTATTAATAATTGTTTATCTACCAAATAAGCTTGTTTTTCTATATAGCTTATTTTTTATCATATTTGTTCTTGTTTTCTTTAGCTATTCTTAAAGCAGTTTCTGATTTCATCTTTTCAATTTCTTTTTTATCGCGTAATTCTCTTTCTTTTAAATTAAGTTTTTCTCGTTCTATTTGATTTTTACGTTCCTCCATTTGTCCTTTTAGTTGTGAGTCTCTTTCTTTTTGAATTTGTTCATATGTTTGCTTTTGTTGTTGTAAAGCAATTTTACTTTGTTCCATCATATCGGGAATCATATTATCATTAAGATCTTGATCTTGTAAATAACTCATACCTCTAATAGTCTCTAATTGAATTTTATTTTCCCTATCCAATTGTCTATTAACATCTTCTCTATTTAGTTTCTCCATTTCAAGCTGTAACTCTTGTGCTCTCATTTCAAGCTGTTGAGCCATCATTCTCTCTTGAGATTCTTGCTGCATTTGTTGCATTTGTTGTTGCTCTTGAGTAATCTTATCCTGAGCTTCTTCCAAGTATCTAGCAAGAGCAGATATACTATCTTTCTTATAGATTTCAATAATATCTCTAAACTTAATCTGACCAGTCTGCATACCTGCGTGTGCAAGTTGGTTAAGAGCCTGCATAAGTTCTTGAGTATTAGGACCATCATCAATATGAATATCATACTGTGATTCTGCAAACTCATCATAATAGCTTACTACTTCTGAGCCCATATCATCAAGAACAGCTTGTACTTTATGTGGATTATTTTTCCATACATACTTAGCAACCTCCAATAATCTTTCCATACAATCTCTCTTAAATGAATTATGTAGAGAGAAATACTTTTCAGTCATAGAGTTAGATGCAGTCCACCCCATATTAGATGTACCTACATTGGCATCACCTTTAACGTCACCTTGTCTGTATTCATTAACACCTGAAATTAAATCAAGCTGTTGTTTTACAAATGATAGCAACTGTACATGCTGATTAATGTAATTACCCATCTCAAGATTAATACCTGTTGCAGCTAACTGATTATATGTACCTGCTGATTTACCTTGTAGTGGTCCTTTAAGTACCTCATTAGTAGGGTCCATAAACATTACATTGGTAGCTTCAGCATACTGTAACCATTTCAAAGGATCCCATTCTGAAGGAATCATACTAGTATTAATTGCTAGCATTGGACCTTTATATTTAGAAATAGCTAGATTTAATCTATGAAAGAAAATATCATACAAATAATCCATAGGTTTCATAACATCCATAAATGACATTACCCTTGAATTATTAGTATTACAGTAAATACCTACATAAGGTGGTTTACTTTCTGATAGATTACCCATACTTCTTGATTGGTATGGAATAGGTCTAATCTTAACATAAATATCATTAGCTACTTTAGTACCTTCCCACCACTCATTAATCCATAACCACTCTACAGTCTCACCTGCATCTTTATCAATCTTGTAGTATTCATCTACAACCTTTTCTTGTGGGCTACCATACTCATCATAGTAACTTACTTTACCAATCTTTCTTCTAGATCTCCAGCAAACCCTCATTACCCTAACATTACCTCTTTGGTCATAAGCACCACCAAAGTAATGTGTAGCAATTTGGTTGGGTACAAACAGTTCACCTGCTGTATATCCAAATCTTTCTTCAACAGTAATATCTCTGTTGTAAGCCATTTGAATACCACCAGTTCTCATTGAATTATACTCCTTACTTTGCTCAAGATTTGAGATCTGATCTTTAGTTAATTCTAAGTGGAATGCATCCACAACTTGACCTACTGACATCATTGTATATTCTACAATCCAGTCTGCATCTTCAAGTTTATAAGTTTCAGGTGATTGAATAGTAAATAAATATAAAGGATTTACTTTTCTAAATACAATATCATTTCCAAGCTCTTCAATACATACAACTTCCTCACCTGAAATCAAGAAGTCTTCCCAACATCTTAGGAAAACATCTGGAACTTTTAATTTTTTATACTCATACTTAAGTATCTTGTTAGCAGTTATTTCCTTCAAATCCTGGTAACTGTATTTTAAGTATTTATCAAACTTAGCTAGCTCTTTTTGCATCTCTTCTTCCATTACTTTTGGATCAATTTCTTGTCCTTGAAAAGAAGCTTGTAGCTTTTGTTCTGCCATTGATACCAATTTTTGGTACCACATTTCTTTAATATCCTCCTCTTTGGAAGAAATCCCCATTTGGTCAGATGATGAAATATATGCCTTAAAAGGATATCTTGTTAACCTCTTAGCTTCTTCACCTACCAAAGTATTTATCTTTGAGTTACCTAGACCTATATGCTGTATATTCTTAGGGAAAGATGAGAACTCAATTCCATATGGTTCACATATAGACTCTAAGTCCTTATCTGTTAGCATGTTATTTCTCAATCTATAGTTAACCTTCTTATTATAAAAGGTTTGTCTAACTACAGATGAATCAAACATTAAAACATTTTCACCAGCATCAATACATTTTTTAGCCCACTCCAGATTCTTTTTATCATCTGCTAGTGTTTGCCTTGGTACTTGTATTACTAAATTATTCATTTTTACAAAGTTAGTTATCTACGGAATATATTATTAAAATACAAGGCATTATCTTTATAGCTATTTACTTCATCAAAAGTGTCATAGCTATCCTTTAAAAACCCCTTTTCTTTAAAAAAAGGAGACTCTAAAAAGGATTTAGTTTTAACCTCTTCTCTTTTAATAATTTCCCTGTTTAAAGTTACATCTAAAATCAATGCAGCAATCAAGGATGATACTCTATCAAAGTTACCATCTTTATTCCATTTAATCAACTCTTGAATTAAGCCTGTAGAGCGTATTCTCATTACATTTAATATCTCAGAGTTAGGTTCAATCGGTTCTAACAACCACTCTCTAATCAATTCTCTACCCCAAGTATTTGTCCTTTCAGTTGCCTTGAAACCATAAGATGTATTCAAGTTAGGTTTCCACTCAATCTTATCCCTAAGTTGTAATGGAGTTTCTGATAACATATGTAAAGCCTTCTTGTGCTCCATATATGTAACAAATCCTAACTTATTAATTTCCGGAAATCCCATGGCATTATAGTACACAATTAGCTTCCTACAATTCTCATAGAAATCCTTAGCTAATTGAGGTCTTCCTGTGTATTCAGCTACTATTCTTCTACTAAACCTATCATACACAAAAGCACAACCTGCTGAATCTGTGGTAGAATAATCATCATCATAAGGGTCAATAGATACTATATACCTTCTAGTGAATACTTTACCATCATTATCTTTTTGAGGTTGTTCAAATATCTCTATACAACCTGTGATATCATCATCTGGTCTTTTCTTTAATGGATAATCTCTTAAAGGTATTACGTTATCTTGTGAAGTAAATCTTAATTCACCTTCTTCATTAACAGCTAGATTACCAATCCAGCTAGATTCTGCATATTTCTGAGGATTACTTTTTAGCTCAGCTAATCTCTCATTAAGTAACATAGTAGGAAACATATTTCCTGATGTTACCAAGAATGCTTCTGATGGTGTTATTGGGTACTGTGTAACAGCATCTCTAAATGCTGATGGATTACCTTTTTTAGTCTCTCTAAATGCTAAAATAGACTTCATTGCAGCAATCTCATTAGAGTTACCTTCATCATCTACTAGCTTAGCAGTTTCTTTAGTGTCTTTATCAGTATATACACCAAACCTCTGTCTTGTAGCAGGTAAAAACCAACCACACTGTTGATTACCCTTATCTGATTCCCAATCATTATTAAATGCTAGTAGGTTAAATCTCTCTGGATCATAATACATTTCAGAAAATGCTGCTGTACCACCACCCATATCACCACCAGTACCATAAATAATAGGCATACCAATCATATCTTCACCATCTTTCCAACAAGGTTCAGATATATTGTAAGATTCAATAATATTACTAAAGATACCAGCTTCCTCAAATAGGAATATAGAGCTTGATAGACCAGCAGATGCAAATGAGTTATCCTTAAATGTAATCTTCTTTATTTGTGATTGGTAACCAACCCAAATATCCCTACCATCTTCCATCTTCTTAAGATGTCTAGCCTTTACAAAGTCCTGAGTATTAGGGTTTCTAGGCTTATACCATACAGTAGCTTGATCTAGAAAGTTCAAATTATTTAGAGTCATTGCCATTGTATTATCAGAATACTTATTCTCATAAGCTGATATGATACATTTAGCATCTCTATAGAAATTATATTCATGTGTAACTAAAGCAGCATTCTTGTAAGAGAAACCAGTTCTTCTTGGTTTAACCATTATAAACCCTTTCTTTTCCTGTCTAGCTTTCTCAATTAAAGTAAAGAACTCCAAATCCACGTCAGTAAACCTAGGGAAACCTTGGGTTTTTCTACCTGTTTTCTCATCCTTCAAATCCATCCTTGTATAGTTTAGATAGAAGTAATAAGTCCCTGGTATAGTTAAGTTACCAATAGTAACCCCTTCCATACACTTTCTCTGCTCTTCTTTCCAGAACTCATTATACTGATGAGTACCAATCAAAGCATTGGTATATGCCCCTGTGATCTCATAGTTAATTCTTGCTTCTAGAAATACTTTTGTATTAGTTAACATCATTCATTAAAATTACCATCTACCTTTTTATCTCCCCTAATCTTAACATTAGTAGTTTCTTTCTCTGCCTTAACAGCTGATTCTAAAGTCTTATACTGACCAACAAGCTTACTAACAGAATCAATAACCTTTAATGTAGTTTGAGAAGTTTCGTCTGTAAAATCATTCTCTTTAAGATATTGTGTAATATCCTCTATCTTATCTTTAACCCCATAAAACAACCTCTCAATAGGAGATTCTTTTAGATTTCTATAGACTCTACATGCCTGTAATACTTTCTCCGATGGGGTGTAGGTTTTTTCTCCAATGATTTCTTCCTTAACAGCCTCTTCTCTTTTCTTTTCTGAGTAATTGTTATAAGGAGA
>Ga0181363_1000464_pt1 | contig 11453 bp, 4 predicted proteins | sample Fa13NDMLBSN_FD_130109 | JGI IMG/M metagenome (GOLD analysis project Ga0181363, IMG submission 130109) | Freshwater viral communities from Lake Michigan, USA - Fa13.ND.MLB.S.N | ecosystem: Environmental > Aquatic > Freshwater > Lake | place: USA: Michigan | collected 2013-09-23
CGCTCTGCCCTCGATGCAGCCTTCTCACGCTGAGCAAACGATCGACGGATTGTCTTGTCATCGATCGCTTCACTAGGATTGGCAGCATTGAACTTCACAATCTCATCACCAAGGTCTGCAAAGGCTTCATAGTCACCGGACTGCTGAGCAAGCCATAACTTACCAAGCAACCTAGACCTTCGCATATCCAGCGCCTTCTCAATACCTTTGATCTCGCCCATCGCCTCATAGGATCTGGCCACATCTTGCGGTGTAAATCCAACCGCCTGAGCAAAGATTCCAAAGAGCCCAACATCCGCCACGATCGGATCGCCGCGAAGGGTCGTCGCACCCTCTGTAGAGAAACGATAAGCCTTGAAGAAGTCCTTAAGGATAGGTGGCATCATGGCTTCCATACCGCGGGCGTAATGACCTTCGTTGATCTTCTTGATCGCATCACCCGTGTTGACCACAATACCAACAGAAGGACCAAGCAAGTCAATCACCATGTTCTTGACCCACTCCTCCTCATCCTTGGCTGTTGCATCATCCCTAAACCAAATACCGTTCAAGCTGGTACGGCTGGCCAGGTCTATTTGCAGCAACTCTGACATCGGGCCGCGACTCATAGCCCTAGCAAAGTTGTCACCAAACAACTCGGCCATGGCAACCTTCATCTCTAGGCTAAAGTCATACGGCTCATCATCGTCGCCAAACAGCGTATTCATCACACCTTCAATGACCCAGTACAAAGGCAGTCCTTCATACCCGGCAAAGAGTGCTGTCATGCCCATGATCCCAGTGAACTTCTTGCGGGCCTCTTTGCGCAGCATAAGTGCGTCGTTGTAGATACGCTTGGCATCTGCACGCTCTTCCTCGCTAAGCCCTTTGTCTAAAGTCTTGAGCCTAAGAAGCTCTAAGTCTTTGTTGCTTAGGAAGGCTTTGTTGAACGTATCAACAAGCAAGTAAGTCATCTGCTGGGCGTAGTTCTTAAACTGCAATACCACCTGACCGATCGGCCCACGCATAAACCTTGGCTTGGTCTCAGATGCGTACTCAAAGTGAATCTGATCTACAAGATCCCTTGCCAAACCAATAATCTCACCGTCACCGTACTTTCGTACCCGGCCGGCTGCAACCTCTTGAGCGTTAATCTCTCTAGCCAATCGGATAGCAGCAAGCGCTGTAACCTGGCGGTTGAAAAGCTCGGCTTGGTTGAACATGTAGCCAAGCCCAAGCGATACCTTCTCAAAGATTCCAAGCCCCTTGGACTGCATGGCGCCGCGGATACCCGAGGCATAGAGCGCACTCGGCCGCTCTGCAATACCAGCAAGCGATAGCGTCTGTGTACGGTTGATCGTACTTTCCAAAGCCTTCAGTGCATCAGCTTCAAAGGTCTTACCAGCCTTACGTAACATGCCCTCAAGGTCAAACTCCAAGAGCTTGGTGCGCGAAGACATGAAATCTTTTGATGCACCAGTTAATGCAGAAGACGCCCTGGTAAATGAAACATTGAACTTGCCTGCCAAAGTAGGCATACCGATGATCGGTGTCTGCGTTAAGTTGACCAGCGCCGATGCAGGGGCGGTCAGGTAAAACATGAACGCAAAGTTACTGATCTTGGACCAGATAGGATTCTGCTTCTGGGGAGCGCTGAAATCTGCATGCTGCTGTTTTAGTTCATTCAGATACCGGCCGCGGGCATTCCCACCCCGATCATTGAAATACTTCTGCGCGTCACCAACGATCGCATCCAGCGAACCACCATACTCAAGCCTAGCCAGATGGTAGGTGCTATGGAATACCGTCTCGGCAAAGGCACGCTTCATATCCATGCTAGCACCGCTTACCTTCTTGGCATGGATGAAGTGCTTATGCACAGACAGATCCGGCATGATGCTCAGATAAGCCTGGTAGATGTCGTCCTTGAGTCGCGCCTTGGTATCCGTGGACACAAGATCGCCAACGTCTGTCTTATCGATCGCATCAAAGATGTCGTTCAAGAAAGCTGACTTGATGACGCCTTGAGAGAACAGCTCCTTGGAATCAACACCAGTCTTGAGGTTCTTTACCTTGCCGGATGCGATGTCCTTTTCAATGCTTTGCAGGTGCGCCCGTTGGTCTGCTTGAGATTCAAACATCTCATGGTAGGGAACCACCTCACCAGATGGTAGGCGGACGTCATACCCCACAAAGTAATCACCAAAGCGATTCAGCGGGAAGTAAGGACCGTCATTAAGGAACTTCTCAAACTGCTGGCGCAACCCAAGCAAATTAGCCTGGCGTACAGGACCTTCCGGCAACGCAGTCATTAGCCGGCGCTCGATGATGTCCTTCTTACGCAAGAGCTGTGCTTTGTAAAAGTCACGGATCTTGATGAACAGCTTCTCGCCTTCCGTGCCCTTGATCATTTCCCAGTTCTTGCGGAAAGACTCCTTCTTAATCTTCTCTGCTTTGATGGGATCAGTAGGATCAATGCCAGACATCCTTGCGTCTAGCATCACTTCATCAAGTGCTTTACCAAGCCTAGGATTCTTGTTTGACCAGTCCTGCCATTCTTGCAAAGTCTTTGCCGCCTCGGTCAGCTTGGCATCCCGATCGTTCAGCATGTTCGTGAGTACACGGTAGTACTCAGCAAACTGGGGCAACTCTTTCTTGGCTAGCTCTGATAGCTGACGCATGTTCAAGAACGACATTAGGTTCTTAGAACTATTCATGCTTGCATCGCCAACAAACTGGCGAAGCTTATCCTTGGTCGCTGCAAAAGACGGCGTGTCTTTGATCATCGTATCCATGGACTTCATGCCATCAGCAGGCGTGTCATCAATCTTGTCCACGGCGTTGAACAGATCTTGCTGCTCTTGTGGCGATAGATCCTTGCCGGCGTCGGTTAGTCCTTCAACGCTACGGCGCATGTATTGGATCTCATCCGTACTTGGGTCAAAGGTTCCTACGTTGTAAACGGATTTGATTTGGTTTGGTTCAAAAGCGCTCCAAGTGGAATATCCACCTTCATAAGCGTTTACACCATCAAAACCAGACTTGGCGGCAAAGTCAGCAAAATCCTTAGACGCTAAAAACTGATAGGCGGGGGCCTCCTGTTCTGGGTTCAAGCCAAAATCTTCAGGTACGAATGCGGTTCCGTTTACATCGTTAATACGATTGATAAATTCTTCTGCGCTGTATTCTTTGGATAAATCTATATCCTCTGGCACGCGCACAGGATTTTGTATTGAAAGATATGCGGGGACCAATCGCTTAGCGCCGCCACCCGCTCTTCTTGTGTAGGCCTCAGCAATGTAAGGATCTTCAGCAAACCATGCCCCACCGCGTGACGTATCAAACGCATCAAAATCATTTGAAGCGTCTGTGCCGTGGTACATAACTTTCGGAGCGCCGCGGTCATTAACGACCGTACTATTGCCAAACCAACGCTTGAACTCTGGCGTATCAAACTGGCTCATGGCCGCACGCATGAACAAAGCCATTTGGTCCTTCACACCAAGTGGCTTAGCTTCCACGCGGGCAGGGGCTATGTCTTTGACACTGGCCGTGACCTTATCCATGTACTGCTTAAAGGTTTCATTAGGCAGGTACTTCTGATTGCGTAGCTTGGCGTAGAAGGACTTGAGTGCATCTGCAAGACGCTTGAAGAACCTCTCTACGACCGTCAGCGGCTTTTCTGATGTCGTTGCCCAGCGTGATACTTGATCTGCGTACCATTCACTAAAGCTCTTCCAGTAAGGCGTCAGATCCTCAAACTTAGTCTTCTCTCCGACTTTAGTAACTTTACCAACGCCTCGCGCCCGCATGGACTCGATGTAATCCCTGGCCGATTTACCTTTGGAGGATTTTAGGAACTTATCAAACTCGTCTTGTATGGAACGCTGCGTTGCAAGATCGGCGCTTTTAAATGACTCACGCTCATGGACGTGGCCAAACTCATGGGCCAGCGTCTCTAGCATCCGTGTAACTGATGCGTCCTTGGTAAATGCTATGTAGTAGTTACCATCAGCCATCTTTCGCATGGAACCAAGTTCACCACCAAGCGCCGCAGATCCTACCGTCCGGTGCGGGCCTGTGAACTTTCCACGGTTAGCCACCACATCTTCAATCGTTGTGACATACACATTCTGTGGAATCTTGAGAAGCTTCTTCCATCCTGCAATCACACCGGCTAATTGCGGGGAAACGCTTTGCGACACTGCGACACCATCGGCATCAAACTTGATGAATGGTGATTTGTCATGCAGATCCCGGTCCTTCTTCTCAAGTGATTCCTTGACTGCAACTAACCGCGCTTTTTGTGTTGCATTGATCAGATTGCCTGTGTAGTTCTCTACATCTTTGACCGAACGGAAAGATCCATTGGTAACGACATACAAAGGATTGCCGGTTTTGTCGGAATAAGCCCGAATGAGCGCAATATCACCATCCTGCCAGACCACAATCCCACCTAGATTATTCGCATGGATCTGCGACGCTTTAGACTGGTCTGCTGTAGCCTTCATCATCGGCTGAGCACGGCGATCCTCTAGGTCAGACAGTGCCTGCTCGATCTCTTGCTGATTCTCTTGGAAGTACGCATAAGCCTCATCTGTATCAGGCAACGTACCATCCATCATCTGCTCAGCATAAGACTGAGGCGTGAAGGCTACTTCAGCTCGGGCAGCTTCACGTTCAGGTCTGGCAGCTTCGCCAGGTTCAGCAACTCGCTCTTCGCCTTCGGGGATAGTTTGTTCCACTTGCTCATAAACAACTCTTTGCTCATCGGCAGCTTCCGCGGCTTTAAAATTGGCTTCAAGTTCACTGCGAAACTCCCTAATCATGGTTAACACTTCGTCTAGCTTGAGATCTAAATCAGCAAGCTCAGCCTTCGTCGTGTCGCTTACATAGTCATAATTCAAGATGCGGTCTTTGAGATACTCAACCGCCTCGTTTTGTTTCATCTTCTGGTCAAACACATCCGCCTGGTCAACAGCAACAGATGAAAACTCCCCAAGCCATGGGTCCAAGAGGCCACTAACAACAGCCTTATCAAGGTTCTTGTCAGATTGGGTCCTGCGTATATCCGCCACATCCTTTGCACTGACACCGGCCTTCTTCAACGCATTAAGGAATGTATCCCCTTGCGTCTTACGCTTGCGCTCTCTTGCTTCAACAGCCTCTTTTTGCGTCGCTAGTTCAGCCGCTTGTTTCTCTAGCTCAGCTATTTCGTCTGTAATCCTTTGATCCTCTTCGCTCAGCGGCGCCGGACCCTCCATGGGAGGCGGTTCAACAAACTCGGCCGGACCTTCTTGCGCCATTTGTGGGGCGCCAAGCATGAGTGTTTCTGATGGTGGAACCGGGATGTTTATAGGCTCTGGAGCTGGAAGGGCCGGTACAGTTTGAACCCTTGGCCCCTCAAGAGCAGGGACATTTTCTGCTAATTGCTGCTGATCTTGCGGCTGTACAGGTTCGACAGGCGCCATCCCGCCCATAATATCTTCAACAAATTGATTGAAATATTTCTGGTCAACAGGCGTTTCTGTGAAGGTTTCGGGCGGTACTTGATAGCCAACACTTGAAGGCTGTGGCGTAAGTGCTTGATCTGTAACAGTCTCAGGGGTAATTCCGCCCATGGGCGGAATTTGATACTTTAGTAGGGTGTCGTCGGCAACAGGCTGTGTAACTTGTGGCTCGGTTACAGCGGCTTGCTGAGGTTGCGCGGGTTGCTCAACAGGCATACCAATACGCTGAATGCCACGTCCAGCAGCACCAAGCGCACCACCACCAACAGCACCAGATAGACCTGCTTCGATATACTGTTTAATACGCTCTGGCGAGAATAGATCGCCATGGCCACGTACAAAGTCTACGGCTGCGTTGCCAATAACTTCTTGGGCGGCCTCGGTTAGCCCCTCCTTGGGCGCCGTTTTAGCGGCTGCGATTGCAAGATCCTTGGCGGCCTCGGTAAAGCCAGCACGCTTAGCAACTTCTTCGCCAGCCTTAAGCTTGCCAAACATACCAAGCTTACTGAGGAAGGCTGATGGTGCTACTAGGTCTAGGAGTGTCTGCCCAATGGCGGCCGTGGCAGCAACACCAGGCCTGAGCTCACCAGTCTCTTCAGCAATCTTGGCAAAAGTTTCAGGGGCGTTTAGCGCATAACCCCCAAGACCAGCCCCTCCCAATCCGGCACGTTGCATAACTTGTGTTGCACGAGCTGCGCCAAGAGATTCAGCAGCCGCAGCAGGCAAACCTCGGGCAAGGGCAGCTTCAGTAGCAGCGGTTCCAGCCCTTGCTGCAATACCTCTAGCACCAGCAGCAGCGGCGCCCCCAGGTAACAACATAGCAAGTCCATAAGGTAAGGCCTCTCCAATCCGTTCATAGGCAAAGCCTAATCCTGATAGCGGACCTGTCACATCCTCATAAGACTGGTACATCCTTGGCGCCATGCGTTCTGTCTCTGCATAGCGTTGCTTTGCTTCACCAAGTAACTGACGAGCGGCTTCATCTTTCCCAATAGCCGCAAGACCCATGGCCGGGAGTTCGGTCGTTAAAGACGTGCCAATGTTTTGCAACGTCCTTGCAATGGGAGCAAAAGCCTTTTGCCCCAAAGAAAACTGAGGCTGATACTGGTCAGCCCCACTGAGTTTACTTATGGCTAACGCATACTCTTCTTGTGTATAGCCATCAGGTAATTGAACACGGCCACGGCCAGGTACATTAAAGATAGGCATTTAGCGCCCCACAAGTTGTCTCATTCCTGCTGGTGTCACTTGAGCCACGCCCATAAGTTGCGGCGCCTGCTCTGACATAACACGTTGAATAATAGCCTGCCTGCGTCTCTGATACTCAGGATCGTTTTGATAGTCTTGTGGACCTCGGTCAAAAAACCAATTCTTGGCGCGTTTTTTGTACTCTGTCTCAAGGGCGTCTAATTCAGGCTTAGCAACTGCCATTACCTTCATTTGAATTTCAGCAGCGTCTTTTGGTTTTAAAGCCGCTTCGCCGCCACCCTTTGGCTGCATAGCCCTAGCCAATCCAAGACCTACTTCAAGTGGCATCATTGCCTGCTCTTGCGCTAGCTTCTGCGTTTGCAGTCTATATGTACGCTCTTCTCTTGCTGCCCTGTCAGCCGCATCGTAATCGCCGCGACGGATAGCATCTTGGTACTTGGCATGAGCCAACTGCGCCTGCAATGAAGCTTGTTGCATCGCACGATTCTCTGCGCCCATGGACTTCTTGACATCTTCGCCAGCTTGCAAACCTCCGGCCAGACCGGCAAGGAAATTACGATCCTTGCTACCCATCATGGATAAAGCTATCTGTCGGTTAGCCGCTTTCTGAATATCTTCCTGACTAGGTTGCTGACCATAAAACTTCTTTAGTTGCTCCATGATTGGAGACATCTGGTCTGGAAATGCCGCCTGCCTTTCTTTCAAAATCTGTTGCGACCGACCAGCGGTTTCGTAAGGTTCTTCAGTCTGGATTTGAGGAACACCGGCCGTAGCTCTCTTGCCCATGGCGATGATCTGCTCAATACCCATAGGAGCCGGAGCAGCAGGTGCTTGCTGCGGTGCAATAACTGGCTGCCTTTGCTGGGGCTGCGCTGTTGTTTCAGAAGTGGCGGCTTGTTGTTGCTGCGGTTTTGGAGAAACTTCTTCTCGTAACTTAGCCGCCTCTGTCGCAAGAATAGCGCTTGCTTGGCCTGGTAAGTTTGGATTCTTTAACTGCTGTTCAACTTGAGCCAAGCGTTCTGCCGCTTTTTTCTTTCGGTCCTCTTCGGTTTCTTTTGGGTACATGCCCGATCTTGGATCTGCCAATAATCCGCCAAACTGAAATGCAACAGGGCCGCCCTCCGCCATGCGCTGCTCAGGCATAAGCCCAGCAAGCCCTGACATTTGTGATTGCTGCATAGGAGATTGTTGCGACGGAGCCATTTGCATAGGCTGCTGCTCTTGAGGAGCATTCATGCCCGGGGGGAGCATAGGCATACTTGGCGATATAGAGTCCGCCAATTGAGCAACCACTGGTTTATTTGGTTTTTGCGCTCTCTGGCTATAACGCTTACGCATGTCATCCCGGCGAGCCATTTCCGCCGCGGCAAAGATGGCTAGCTTAGGGTCTTGTGCGTATTTAGGGAGTGCTTGGTCAGGGATTGATTTAAACATCTCCATGGCTTCGAGGATATTGACATCCCCGCCAAGGCCCGTATTTGCTTGAGCTAACATTTATAGGCCTCCATATAAAAGACGGGCCAAACCTAAACCTTGCGTAAGCGGATTGCCAGAAGACTGATAGGCCGACTGCGTTGCATAACCGGGCAGCCCAAAAATAATGTTCCTATAACGCTCTGCCTGTTGCGCCGGGTAATCACGTTGCTGCTGGAATTCTTGGTACATCGCATCCAGATCACGCTGACGGCGTGCCTCATCCGTAAGCCCAAGCTGCTGCAAGGTCTGAGCCTTTTGCATTTGGTTCTGCAAGTCTTGCTGATAAAGCTGGCCGGCTTTGTCATAAGCAGCAGCAGATCCCTGCATCTGAATATTGGATAGGTTAGTCCCAAGGTTCTTCATTAGCTCCGACTCAAGGATGGCCTGACGTGACCCGCCAAACGCCCCACGCTGAGCCGCCTGTCCGCGCAACGACTGAAGACCTTGGCCGTATTCCATGATGGCTTTTTGCTTGGCGACATCAGTAACCCCTTGTTGGTAGGGATTCATGTACGCCTGCATAACACCTACTTGCTTGCCACCAACATCGATATTCCCAAGAATACCCGGCGTGGATGCTATGTTTTGCGCCTGCTCTACGCCTTGCTGATAAAGCGGTGCAGTCTCGGCATAACGTTGCTGCGAGTAAGGCGTGTATGGGGTATAGGCAATCTGCTGCCCCATGCGATACACATCAGAAATGTACGGGAGTTGAAACTCCGGCGGCATCTGAGTGACTGTTTGTGCTGGTCCGCCTGTGCTCATTGGGACACCTCTTCCATCAAAGTTACTGATTTCAATCGTTGTGGGAATACCTTGTGCCAGCCCGGTCGGCCTTGGATCATCATTGCATCACAGTACATCTGCTTTGCATACGATCTCACATAGTGCGACATCACTTTAAGTTCTTCCAAGTCGCCACCGGCAAGCCACACATTCAAAATACGTTTTAAGGGGTACTGCTTTACCTCGGTAACTATCGCGCATGCCTTACCAGGCCAGAACTGCGCTTTCCCAGACGCCACTGTATCCAAAACATGTTCAAGTAAAAACAGATTGCCTGCATGATCAAGCGCAGACTGTAACCATGGAGCACATCGCTCCCAATCTGTCTTTACCGCTGGGTCATTCATCTCGGCATAGCCTTATCAGCCTTGACCTCCGGCGGCTGCTTTTTTGTACCGTGCCGCGCTTGCCTTATGCGCTTCATCATGTCGTAGAGTTTCTTGGCGCCAGCATTTGATGATCCATTACCAAGATCCGATACAACATCGGCAGGCACAACAAACTCACCATCTGCTAAACGTGCCGGCTGTTTGTTATTGATTGTTGCAGGGATGCTATCTGACATACCATCGCCGTCGCCATTAAGGTAGCGACCAGCCGCCATGTACACATCACCACCTTGGTTGTAGCCCACCTGGCCACCATCATACCCAACCAAAATATCACTGACCGAACCGCCTGTAGCCCCAGCAACAGGGGAAGCATTATCACTCGATGGCGCAGGTGCTGTGGCTGGAGCAGTGGCTGGAGCAGTGGTTGGAGCCGGAGCGGCAGACGTGCCGGCATAAGTAAATGGAGCAACAGTCATCGGCTTATAAAGCGAAGCCAGTCCAGCTTCATAACCAGCTTGGCCTTGTGCAATCTGTGCCGCCGTTGGCCCATAACGCTTGGCGGCTTCTGCTGCGTCAAACTGAAACGGATTGGGATTAAAGAATAAGGGCATGCCTTTCATAGGCGTGTAAATATTCTGCCCCGATGCAGATTTTTGTGGCGCCGGCTGAGGCGGGAACATGGGTGCAGTAAGCGCACGGTTATACACAGGGGCAGCTTTGTATTCAGGCTGCTTGACCGCTGGCGCTTTATTTTGCGTTAAAGCCGCAGCAAGAGCACCAAGACCTAGTGCAATTCCGGCACCAGTTCCATTTGATCCCTGTGTTCCTAATACGGCCTTGAGTACGTTTTTCCATATAGAAGAGCCTTCAGGGCCAAGACCAATAGAAGCCTCAATTTCTGCATTGGTCGGACTTGTTCCATCCTTTGAAATAGATCCAGGATCTAAACCAATAAGCTTCCAGAAATCAGTCTCGCTAGCTGATGTATTACCAGAGGATGTATCTACAGTAAGACCGGTTGTTGGGTCATATAAATTACCAGAAACATAATCAATATTGCTTGATGTACTCATGGCTTACTCCGCTAAGTAGCCCATTTTATTGGGTTAAGTCATAGAAGGAAATGGACCCAACCCCATCCCCTGTTGTTGCGCCAGAAATAGTGCGAACACCCAAGGTGTAGATGTCACTAACGTCTGTCAATGAAACACCAAGCTGCTGGTCCCAGTTAAACCCGGTTGGGGATAACGTGTCCGCTTGCCCGCCACCACCACTGTTTGCGATATAACCCGTTTGCACAATAGTCCCTGCTGTGGCAATAGCCGTGGCTGCAACATCAAACTCTACGTTGCTATCAGAAGGAACGGTAGCAGCCCAGGTTGCCCCGGTAAGAACCGGATTTTTGATCAATGCAATTTCGTAATTTTGCAGCGTGGTTGGCTGGAACTGTATCCGGTTCGGCAGCACCACTGCGCCTAATGCCGTTGATGCTAGTCTGATTGAAACCACCGGAAGGAAATTAGCTGCCGTATTTATGGTGCCAAGAACTGTAGTCCGCCTAGCAACGTGCTGAATGGATGTAGCCTCAAACCCACCTTCCGATACAACTGACGCACAAATTTGTGTAAGTGTTGCAGCCACTGCCGACGTAGTTGTAGTGATCTCATAACGCACAGGCAAGATAGCCGTGGTCATGTACACCGTTGTACCGTAGACATTTGCCGTGTCAAAGGTGTGGCAAACAATATACTGGCCGTTGATAATGAATCCACAACGCACTGATCCAACACCCAACCACTCAAAATCCATCCACAGAATCTGAGGGTGTGTTAAGTCAAGCGTTAGCCCAGATTCACCCGTCCCATCTAGCTTGTCACCATTCCAATTTGCTTGGCTGGCTGATCGTGCATCGCTAGGCGTACCCGAAGTATTTGACCGCACTACAAACGAATTAACCCCAGCAGTTCTCTGAAAGAAGACACCATTCTGCGTGTTGAAATATCCAACCTTCTGATTAAGATTTGCAGAAGTACCGTTATCCATCTGAAAGGTTGCTAACACTAGCAAGCCTTTTCCTGGCTGGTACAGCATATTCCTATAGGACTGACGCACCACAGAACCAACGCCGCCGCTGGTAACAGTCATGCTAACGCTTGACTGA
>Ga0181363_1000466_pt1 | contig 11435 bp, 14 predicted proteins | sample Fa13NDMLBSN_FD_130109 | JGI IMG/M metagenome (GOLD analysis project Ga0181363, IMG submission 130109) | Freshwater viral communities from Lake Michigan, USA - Fa13.ND.MLB.S.N | ecosystem: Environmental > Aquatic > Freshwater > Lake | place: USA: Michigan | collected 2013-09-23
TAGGTGATGAATGATGACCAATTGTAATTTTGGCTTGCAAGGCCTACAACAAATAGCTGTATTACCTGTGATGTGGTGTTGACAGCTATGTAAAAGTTTGCAGTTGTTGTTGTGTTGATATTGATAATAGGAGCGCCAACGAGCATGATGTTACCTGTTGATGTTCTTGTTGCTGTTGCAAGGAAGCTGCCACCACAGGCATCGCTTTGGTCTGCTAGGGCTCCTACAATAGTCCCTGATATGGTCACGGCTTCATTAGCATTTACAGTGAGGCTATATAGAGCGTAGGGACTATTATTACCTGTTTGGTATACCGCCTGTGTTTTTACCTCGTAGCTGCCGGTAAACTGCCCATAGACTGCTTGGAATTCTTGCTGAAAGAGATTAAGGCGCAGAGCAACATCGGGATTGGCAACAGTTACTGGCGTGCCTCCAGAGCTATTAATGATGCCAAGTTCTAAAAGGCCATCAGTGGTAACCTTAGCATAGCCTCCGCCGTTATTTGTGCCGTCGCCTTCTGTAGTCCACTGCGTGCCGTTATAGATAGCATTTGATGACCAGTACCCAAAGCTATCATTGGAGCTTGCCCCAATATTTACATCGCAGATGCTACTATAGGAGCCTAGGGTCTGCCCTGATGTTCTATAGTTTATAGGGCCTGTGACTGCAAAGCCGGCAAGTCTATTGTCGCTGTTATTCTGCTCCCTTTGGATTCTAAGGCCTTTCTGTATGCCAATATCGTCACCATTAAAAGATATCCCTGAAAGCGTTGCCATGAATGTAGGATTAATCAGATTTGGCGCTATATAAGGTGTTAAAGGATCAAGGGTGCTGCAGTCATTTACTGTGATGTTTCCTGTATTGGTACCGCCGATGCAATTGGCATTTGTTGTACTAAAGCTACACGCCTGAAAGCTTACATCACTTGCAAAGCCACCAGTACCTGTATTATAGCTTAACGGTATGATGGTATCTGTGTTGATGGTGCAGTTGTAGCAGCTGCCAACGCATCCTTCCATGCTGATGGGTGCATTGAATGTAACGTTGCTGAAGTTGATGTTCATGTCCTGAAAGCTGACAAGTGTACCATCTTGCGGTACAGTAATATCGTAGCCCATGTCAAAGAGGACATTATCCACAGATAAATTATCGCCTGTAAAAGTTGAGACATACAGCTCTGTATTAAAGCCGTTGATTGTAATGGTGCCAACTTGCGGGTCATTAGCCTGTATGGTCATCGCCGTATCACCGGCAATATAGCATGAGCCTGTGATGATAAGCTGGCAGTCGCTGATATAATCTATGGGGAAATAGCTAGAAGCAACGATAGAGGAGTTTGTGATGGTGAGGAAGGTATTAGCATCGCAGATGCCGACTTTGAGCGCTGCAAAGTTATTTAGCGTCGATGTTATAAAGCAGTTATCGATGACGCAGCTTGAAGCGCTTGCACTATTGTAAAATAAGGAAGGCCCTCCAGATGCACCTTGAAGATTTAGGTAGCTTAGCTGGCAGATACCTGCTGACTGCTCAATGATTACAGGGCCTTGGATTGTAACAAGGGCATTATTCTGATTTTGGGCTGTAGCTTCTATAGAAATATTTGTTAGCGATGACCCTATATACACCGTTTCTGTATAGGTGCCAGGCTTTACCATGATGACCGCAGGGCCGCCCGCTGCTGCTGCGTCGGTAAGTGCAGCAGTAATAGTCGTATAGTAGCCAGCACTTGCATCTTGCGATACAAGATACTGCGTTACTATGGCATTATTCTGGGCGCCTACTTGTCTTACCATTTTTCTAACCTATATATTCAGTAATTATGCAAACGCCTGGTGCTCCGTTACCTCCACCTGCTGATGGATAAGCAACAGAAGCAGTAGTCCCACCACCTCCAGGAAAATTCCCATTAGCTCCAATTGGTGCATTTTGATCTACAAATATATTACCCGCATAAAAAGTTCCTCCGCCCATACCACTTACAACATATTGATTATTTCCTACAGTGCCTGAAGAACCAGCACAATTGATATCTCCATTTTGTCCTATACCACCAATTGAACTGTAAACACCATTAGCAGTGCCAGATCCTCCAGTTGCAGATATTATACTTCCAAATGATGTTGTTCCTCCATTTGCTCCAGGAGCAGAAGTAATTCCACCAGCTCCCCCTTGACCTATTGTAACAATCTGTGAAGCACCTATTTGTGCAGCTGTTACAAGTTTACGGGCATATCCACCACCTGCACCTCCCATATCTCCTGGGCTAGCACAACCGCCACCACCACCACCCACTACCTCCACCTGAGCATAGAGCATATTAGGGCTTGGCGTATAGGTTCCGGATGCTGTAAACACCTGGACGTTGATAGAAGAAAATCCAGTGCCACCACCACCACCCGATGCCCATATGGGGAGAGTGCCAGGGCCCTGCGATGTCAGCACCTGTCCTGTAGCGCCATTGGGAAGAGATACTATGCCGTCTGAAGCGTCACCGGCTAATACACTATACTGTGTGACGTTTTGCGTTGCTATGTTGGTAAGGCCAAGGTTTGCCCTACTTGTTGGTACACTTGCAACATCGGAGAGGTTATTAGCAGCATAGAGCACCCCTGTAGGTGCTGCTGCAAACTGTATGTAGATGATATCATCGGTGCCGATATTGGTGATATTTTGCGTCTGCGCCCAGAAGGTATCACTTTGTGTGTTGCCATAGAGTACCGATACTACAGAGCCTGGCGTTATTTCTGAGGGCTGGTCATAGTCGGCAGCTCTTTCCAGCTCCCATGGTGTTGATGGATCGCCAACAACATTCACAACATAGACACCGTTTTCATAAGCATTTGTCTGATTTTTGATCAGCACTCTATTGGTAGCTGCAAGGCTATAGCCATCGAGCTCAAAGGCAACAAGCGCTCCACTATTGGTTAGTGTTGCTCCAACACCTGATGCTCCGTTGCTGTAGTTTGCTATGAGATTTGTCGTCGATGCTGCAATTGTAGAATCTAAGAAAGAAAATGAACCGGCGATAAGATCGACATAGGCTTTATTAGTCCCATCAGAGGGATTAGAAGGAGGATTCTGTATGGTGATAGAAGTGCACACGGGCGTTTGGCTATAGCTAGGAGGCGTGCCAGCGCCCGTACTGCAAAGGGGATTTCCTACCGCACTACCTGTCGGATCTATCCCTAATATCGTAGAGTTTGGCCCACCAACGAGCACCTGATCTTCTGGTGGCTGCGTATTTGCAAAGGCTCCTGTGGCAGAGTTGTAAATAGGTATGCCACTTTGAGAAATGTTAAGGTCGTTAGTTGTTACCATATTTATACCAGTGTTATAGAGCCTGTAGCTTGTAGTATTCGCCATGTAGTATTAGCTACTGTGCATACCATTCTTATATAGTTGCCCTGTATTGTAGAGCTTACCTGTCCTGTAGCGCCAAGAGTTGTAGCATTGTTAAGGTAGTTAATCTGCTGTCCATTTTGCTGCAGTATTGTAAAGCTTGTAGCACCGTCGAGCACTATTTCTACAGTGTCGCCAAGGGTGGATGTAGAGGGCAGCTGAAGGGTAAGTGCTCCACCTGGCGCTTGCAGTATATACCCTGTAGAATCTTGCAGCTGCTGATTGGTGTTGATCGCCAGCCAGTTAACCCCTGTGTTATTTACTGTCAGCTCGTTAGAGCCATTAACGGAGATGGTAGCGCCGTCGACCTTTACAGCAGCATTTAAAACCCCAGCACCGCCATTAGTAAATTCTATGGCGCCAGAAGCAGCAGAGACAATGTCGATGTTATAGTTAACAGCAGTGACAGGATTTGCATCGTCACCGGTCAACGTATTCACATCGGATAACGCTGATGATACGTTAGTCCATACTGCCTGTATATAGCCTGCTTGAGAAGTAAACGATGTTAGGATGAATAGCTTATTATTGGAAAGATTCAGCCATGGCTTTTGCAAAGGATACAGCGTATCAGAGCTCTGTGGGTCTCTTGTTTCAAACACAAAGACATACGGGCTAGTATCGGGTTTGTAGCCCTGCGGTGTATATGTCTGGAACGCTGTAGTTTTGTTCGTATCCATTAGGCTTCTTGTGGTTTAAAGCTTGCAAATTGGAAATCAGGATGAGCAAAAACCATAGCAAAAAATGCTATCCTATCAGCGGGTATTGATGCATAGTTAGGGTCTTTCATGAACTTATCTAGCCAATATTTCTTAAGGTCTTCTTCAATGACTTGTATTTTATGGGCTATCACCCAATACAGCCTACGCTGCAAATCCTCTTGTAATATTTCGTCGCGGATTTCTGATCTTAGTATGTTAATATCGGTTTCGGAAAATGCATGGACAACTTGCTGCTGTCCTTGATATTCAAATATTATTTTCATGAGAGCAGTCCTACTGAAATGAATGAATCATAGTTTGCTGACGATATATCGATAACTTTTGTGCCGTTAAAAACGTTGACTTGGAATTGCAAAGTATCTCCAGCGGTCATTTTTGCTACATACGCTATTGTTATTGCAAGGAGTCCTTGCGATGCATTCCATACGTTAAAAGGATTTAATGTGTTGCTCCTATAAGTATAAGAGGTCATCGTCAAAAGCATATTCCCTGATGTGTGGGTATTTAAAATACCAGCCAACTTTGCCTGAGCATTGATGAAATAATACCCTGTTACAGGCGCTGTATAAGTGGCTGTTGTTGTGTTAAAATTGCTGCCCACATCATACAGTTCTGTAAGAGGATTTCCCGCAGTTGCCCCTAAAGTATATAGTGTGCCATCGCCTGTAACGTTGAGGTCATTTGCTGCAAGATATGCATAGCATAGTGGCTGGCTTGGATTTGTATACCTTTTCGATGCATCTATTTGAGGGCCAGAGCTGTAATTTGTAAACTGCGTGCCATTCCAGGTAAGAATGCCATTTGCCTGATTGTAGGCTGTAGATCCAGTACCGCCAGAGAGTATGTTAACAGTACCAAAAGAAGGAGGCAGTGCTGTGCCGTTACTAATCAACGCGCCATTGACAGGAGGAGCAACGTTGGCAATTGTGCCATTGTCATCACCAATAAGAATATTGTTTTTTACTGGACTGTAGTTGGCGCTATTGTTAGTAGCCATGATTGCTCCAAAAAATGAGGCCCTAAAAATAAGAGCCTCTAATTGACTAGTTTACTGTTACGTTACCGATAGAAGATGTCACAATCCATGTAGCATTTGCCACGTTACATGTAAGGGTCACAGTATCATAGATCGCTGTGGATTGCAAATAACCACCAGTTCCAAGAGTTGTAGAGGCGCTGCCAAAGAAAATTTGTGATGCAGCGTTGGGCTGTGCTATTTTCCATCCTGTTGCTGTATTCATGCCTGATATTGTGATGGTATCGCCAACAGCAGAGGTTGCAGGAAGTGTGATAACGCATGTGCCTGCATAGTTTGCAATGTACGCGTTATGTGCTACTGCTGTTTGTGTGGCTGATGTGACCACATTCCATGAAAAGCCACCACCAGTAGAGGAGATAGAAATGCTACCAGCCCCTGGCGTTACAGAAATACCAGCACCGGCGGTAATGCCAGCAGGTACGGGAGCGGCTCCTGTAGAACCTATAAGAAGCTGTCCGTTAGTTAAAGTATTGGAGACGATAGCATTGGATGCACCGCCTGATAAAACAGCATTTTGTGTAATTGTTGATGCTGAAAATGTTCCTGCTCCGTCATAAGTGCAGACGCCAGCAGAATTAAGATTGATTGCGTTGTTTGTTGCCATAATTTCCTCTAATTAAAAGATGGGTTTCCCTGTACTTGGATGACGTAAAACTCTGTATTTGGTGTCACACAGACTATTTCTATTTGATCGGTGATCATTGTAGCTTGCACAAAACCTGTAACACCTGCTGTTGTTTGTATGTTACCAAGAACTATTTTTTGCCCTGCATTTTGCGCTATTGACCAAAGATTGCCATAACCTACAATTTTGTATGTGTCTCCGACATTTGCCGATGGTGGCAGAACAAATTGACAGTTGGTAGCGCCTTTAACAATATAGGCTTCTACAGCAACTAGCTGTATTGGCAAAGCCTGATGAGTTACCACTTGCCAATTGTAAAGAGATGTCAACCCTATACGCACTTGGTATGTAAGAGGATCTCCAAAAGTATATACTGGTGCTTCTCCCATGACATATACAGTGTTGCCAGCATCTGCTCCTACCTGAACAGAATTGTCGCCCTGTAAATACAGTATCCCTGTTCCGCCTCCGCCTCCACCTGTGCTATATGATCCTGTCTGTGACATTTTTTACCCCATGTACCATGAAGTTAGATTGACATTCCCCGATGATGGCGTTCCTTTACAATAAAGCGATGTCCCCTCAGCAAAACTTAAAGATTTATTGATCGCTTTGTTTGTGCCGATATCCAATACAAGGTAACCGCTTGCCGGAAGTTCAAAGTTATCTGTCTGCCCATCAAAAGAAAAAGTAATGATGGCGTTAGTAAGGTTTTGTACCAATACAAGCTGAGAAGGATTTTGTATCTGTCCTACAAAAACATAAGCGCCCGATGCTGCTGAAATAGCAGCATTGGTGGCTTGATAAAGTGGTTCGCACAACAATCTTGTTGTTTCCATGATCGTTCCTTAATTGATTATCCACCAGTTAACAGTAGAGGTATCGGTGTTGTCTGCTGACGTAATGACAAAAGATGTTCCTGCCGTAATTGTACCAACATAAAGAGCTTGTGGTGTTGTTACCGTGCCCAAAGAAGCAACAGTGAGAAAAATCTTAGAACTTGATGTAACATTTGTTGTTGCAACTGTCACTGTTCCAGCTGCAAGCGTTGCTGTGCCTATAGAACTTGTCCCCGTACCTACAGCTGTAATGTTTAATTTAGCAGATGCGCCACTCATCGTTACATAACTGCAATCGATTGGCCCGCATGTTAAAGTAGTTAAAGAGCTGGCATTTACAGATCCGCTTGTGATATTAACATTGCCTGTATTGACAACAAAATTGCCAGTACCTTTGGGAGTTACGCTAACATCAACATTAGTAGCAGATCCCATAGCTGTAATGATGTTATTATTTAGTCGCAAATTTGCTGATGCATTTGTTGTGTAAAAATCATTAGCAGAAAACGAATTAGCTTCAGGATTTGCATCAAGAGCAACAACTACTGTAGAACCGCTGGCAGAAGTAAGAATATTAACACCTGCATCACCGTTGACTGTTAAAACACCCGATGCTGGCGTCGCTGTTCCCGATTGTGTTGCTACACTTGTAACACCCGCTGCTGCTGAACCACCCTCTACTGTCCATGTTGCTTGGCCTACGCCACCCTGAGTAGAAAGCGATGTCAATGTATAGGTAGCATTGCCTGCTGTGTCGACCCATTTTTTACCTACAGGATAAATGACATCGTAAGAAGTAGGTGCTCTTGTATCGATGTGAGGAACTTCTAAATTTTCTGGGCGTGAACCAAAGCCCTGTGTGTATACTACTGCACCAGGTTGAACGGACATAGGTAACTCCTAAGTATGTTTTTTTCAAATTTTAAGTTTACACACGATTTCTTTCTACAGATTTAAAAAAAAGTTTGTAGCTATCTCTAAGGGTAATTTTGTGCTATGCTTGGGGTCAGAAAAAAAAGAAAAAAACTAAAGCTATGCAACAGAGACGAATATATTGGGAGCCCATTATAGCTGCTGGTCTTTTACTCATGACTATCTTAGGAACTATGGTTCCCCTATACATGCATTCAGACAATGCAAATAGAGCGCAAATAGAAGCCATCAGAAAAGATATCAAAGATTTCCACGAAAGACTTTTAGAAATTCAAAGAGAAAAAAAATGATTTGGTCACAATTTCTAATCAGTCTTGGTTCTATCTTTGCTTTTTGGTTTGTAATCCATAGAGAAAATCAAATAATACTTAGAGATATAGCCAAAGAGCAAAAGGACTTCCAATTGTTCATGAAGGAAGAAAGCAAGGACTTCCATGGAAGACTCTGCTCTTTAGAACAAAAATACATCAATGTGATGGAAAGATTTTTGGAGCAAAAGAAATGAATTTTATTTTTTTACTTTTAGAAGGATTTTGCGTAATTTTTGTCGTAAACAAAATCCTAGATCTTTTTAACTGCGAACCAATTTAATATTTTACATCTATATTTTTAAATTCTTCGTAAAGGTCTGGGTCGTCTTTACGCATCATTTTTTTCATGGCTGTAAATATTTCAGCTTGTTTTTTTGTGGCCCCGTTGTTGATTGCATGCATGAGATTTGTATGCAAAGCCTGGTATTTGGGTTCAGTAATAAATTTTGTAGTTAGTTTTTTGATGGCATATTTAGATAATACAGCTTTCCATCCTCCAAGAGAGTAAGCAGCTGTACCAAAAACTAAATCTCCCATACCAATTGGTATAGGTATTCCTTTAATCATAATCAAAGGTTGTTTTTTGTCTAAAATATCAGCAAATTTAGCATAGCGACTATAAGCTTTGTCAGTATCTAGAAGTTTTTTTGCTATTTCAGGACTTTTAGCTTCTATACCTTTTGTTATGGCTTTTACAGCTTCATCCCTTAAAAAATCTCCTCTATCAACATTTCTCCAATTGATTCCCTGACGTATTTCTTGACGACTATTGATAAGATCTTTGATTGTACCTTCTTTAGATCCAAGAAGATATTGTGTTTTTTCTAAAATTTTTTTTGCTGACTCAGTATCTGGACCTATGACATAACTTTCTTCTATCTCATTAAGTATTTTTTGAAAATCCCCTTGCATAGAACTTCTAATTTCTGGACCAAGCAAACCTTCATTTTTTCCAGCTTCTTTTAATTCGTCATAAGATGAGCCTAATTTTTCTTTTAAGGAATTAACAGTATTTTTTAATTTTTTAGATTTGCTACCGATTTTTTCTAAGACTTGTATTTTTCCATCAGATTGCAATAGCAATGTTGCTTCTTCTGGAGTTAAACCTTCATTTTTTGCAAAACTTAACAGTTGTTCTTTGTGAGGATTTTTAGCAGCTGCTCGTCCCAGTTTTTGCCAATTTTTCTCTTGTTTTAGTAATTTAAGCTCTTCTCTACCAGCTTGTGTTGTTAATTTTCCAGCCTTTTGAACACCTTTTACTATGCTTGAAGGTTTAAGGACATTTCCTGTAATGCGAGCTGCAGTTTCTGAAACATCTTCTGGTTCTAAATCTAAACCAAACTGCTTAGCTCCTTTTTCTAATAAAGAACCTACTCCAATATCTGCTGTCTTAACAAAAGGTTCTGCTTTTTTGTAATCGCTAGCTTGATCAATAAGTGTTTTTAATAACTGCTCATCTTTTTGATCCCAATCGCCTGTTAATTTTTGTTCTTGTAATCTCTCTATATCTTCAAAAAGACCTTTTCGATATTCAGCCATTTGAGCTTTTTTTGATGCAAGTGGACTAACAGCGATTTCATAGGGAGTAGCTATTCTTTCAGCTGTACCAATACCATATTGTGCACCAAGACGTCCTGCTTTTTTTAGGCTTTTGTAATCTGATGGTGTTTCAATATCAGAAAAAAAAGAATTACTAGATTGTTTTTTTTGTGGATTGTCTAAATCTGCGAAAAAAGAAGATGTTGCCATTTTATTCTTCAAATTCCTCAAGTAGAATTTCTCTTACTTTTTCTTTATCATTTTTGTAAGTCTTAAGAAGCTGATCTCTTTTTGCTTTGTGCTCTGGATTTGCTATGTTAAACTTTGCTTTTTTAGATTTTTTTGTTTTTTTAGGTTGAGCTATTTTTGTTTCTCCAACAATTTTTTCCCATTCATCTAATATAGCATTATTTTCAGCATCTGTTTTTCCAGATGATGGTAAACGGCTTGTTAAATATTTGAATCTTTCTCTTGATAAAGTACCTTTACCAACCATATCCGCTGCAAGTCTTTCTATATTTAATGCTGCTGTATCTAAAGCAGCACGGTCAGCACGTCCTTCGCTTGTCAAAAACCCGAATAAATTTAATCCTGTATTCCCTTTTGCTACAATATCTCTCATGTCTGTAATTGCTCGTTGAGCATCAGCAGCTAAAGATTGATCTTCGGTTTTTCTTTTAGCTTTTTCAAGAGCCATTTTTTGAGCAAAATCCATAGCACCAGAAAAGCCCTGCTGTGCACCGCCAAAAAGCTGATTTAAAAACTGCGATTTTCCACTAGGAACATCTTCGTATATCTGTACCATAATTGCCCCTTAGATAAGTCCTGCTAGTTTAGAAAGTCCCATACCACCAAATTGACCGCCTGCCTGCCCTGCCATACCTCCAAGACCCGATAGCAGCTGCATCCATATTGATGGATCTTGTTTAATCAGTGATGTTTCATAAGGTCTTTGTCCTAAAAGCTGACTGCTCATACTCATAAGATCTTGCAATGCTTGTCTTTGCAATCCCATGCGTTGCGCTTGCAATCTTTCAGCAAATTCTTGCGATGCTTGGCTCATCTCATTTTGAAAACCAGAAGATCTTCTAGCACCAAAGCTTCCCATGCCAGAAAAGCGAGAGGCTATACCACCTTGCAAACCACCAAATTGACGCATAGCAGGGGCTTCCATTTGAGCAAAAGCACCCTCATCACCACCAGCTAGACGTGAAGTAAAACTATCTGGAGACACTTGAGAGAAAAGATTTTTAAAGAGGTTCATTTGTTCGGGTGTAAACTGCTGAATTTGGCCCATTTTGTAGCCCTTAGGGATGATGTTGCCTGTCATGCCACCCATGGAGGATAATCCTGTTGCCACGCTCATATTTGCACCTCTTTTTTTAAAATAAAGTTTACTGCATTGGTGTGATTTAGTCCAAGAAGGGTCATTTAAAAAAATCAGTATTTAAGGATTGCTTAAATACTCAACAACAACAATAGCATTTGTGATTGTTGGAGCTGATGACCCTGCTGTAATTACCACATTTGACGCAGTAAGCGTAAGAGATATCTGGTTATTCGCAGAAACGGCATCCACATATGGTAGGGGATACCAAGTTGATCCGTCAGTACATGTACCATACAGGCGTGTAATACCAGCGATTTGTTGTAAATCGATGTTATGCGGTGCTCCACCTGGCGCTGCAAACGTAAATATCTTACGTAGTGTCTGTTGTTTAGTCGAACCGTTAACATACCATGATTCCCCTGTGATTGCTATTTGACCTTTAGCAAATATACCTATCACCCTATCATTGACAGCATTGGCAATATCTATATTAGATCTATCCAGCTCTACTTGCAAAGCTTGTATTTCTGCTGGAAAATGTCTGGTTGTTCTAAGATACGGCGCTTTGTTAAATATATTTGTTGTCATAACACTTATGCAAGTATTTGTGAAGGGGTTACATCAATCACAAAGCCATGAAGTTCGATTTCTTCAAATTGGCTGTTAAAATTTGTATCTCTCATTTGAGCATCACTTAA
>Ga0181363_1000467_pt1 | contig 11434 bp, 2 predicted proteins | sample Fa13NDMLBSN_FD_130109 | JGI IMG/M metagenome (GOLD analysis project Ga0181363, IMG submission 130109) | Freshwater viral communities from Lake Michigan, USA - Fa13.ND.MLB.S.N | ecosystem: Environmental > Aquatic > Freshwater > Lake | place: USA: Michigan | collected 2013-09-23
AAAACTTTGCTACGGCATCTGCAATGGTTGCTTTTACTTCTTCTTGGACTTGGGTTTCGGCACGCAGTTCGGTACTTTCTTGCCCGCCTTGGGTTTCATTCCCACCATTTCGTACCCCTTCCAACAGGGGCTTTTCTTGTTCTGTTTTTGTTTCATTGGGTTGTGTTTTAGCAATTTCTTCTTCGCCCAACATCTTTGCGTATATGGCACGCATTTCATCGTTGAGAGGTATGTTTATTTCGCTTCCCGTTACTCCATTGTAAATTTCGGTAAGCCATTCTTTGAAACGCTCAAATATACGTTTCATTTCCGCACTTGGAGCAACTCCATCGGCAAGGTATTTTTCAAAGCCCCTTGCAAAATATTCACTTGTTTCGGTTGTCCACCCGTTTGTTTTTGCATTACGAATGATTGTTTCTCGTTCGTAATCTTTAAGGTAGTGTTCAAAAACGTGGACAAGTTCGTGTAATGGGGTTGATACATTAGGGTCGGTTATAGCGTAGATGATGGCAGTACCATCCATATTCACCATAGCTGCGCCCCTTGCTTTGTTAGCGTCTTTTTGGAATTTAATTACCTCTTCTATACTTACTGCGTTTTCATCGAATACTACATAGTTAAAGCCTCTTGCGGTGTCAGATGTTGCGCCTCTTGCAATACTTTCGGCGGGATATTTTATACCGTCAATGCCGTTCTCAAGCAGGAATAATGAGGCTTGTTTGTCGCCACCTAACAATTCTGAAAGTTTGCCATATAAATCTTTTGATTTCAATGACCTCAACTCCTCTTTGTCGCCAAATCCTGCATCATATAACAATGCTGTTTTTTTAGCGTCAAAACCACTTTCTTTTAATGATTTTATAATTTTATCTGATTGCTCACTTGACACTTTTTTATCCCACTCCAACCAATTGTATTCGCTTGGTTTCTTTCCATTATGAAGTGAAACCTTGTATAGCAACCTTTCTGGAGGCTTAATAGAGGTATTGTTTTGCTTTAGGCCAATTAAAGTTTTTAATTCAGATTGCTCGTCTTTTATTGACTCCAACAAATATCCAGCCCTGAATTTGTTTTCAGAATTATTATAATCTTCTGTTCTTTTTTGTATGCTTTTATTGTAAAAATCAATTGCTTTGTCAATGTTCATATTGTTTGACACTAAAACATCTGCAAGTATTGAATAGTTATAGTTACTTGGCAAATCATTTTTTATGTTAAACTTTTTTACTGCATCTGAAATTTGTTGAGTTGTTGTTTTTATATTTAAAGTTGCAAGGTTTTGTGCATATCCTCTCGCGATACTCTCCAAATCTGTAAAATATAAACCCCACCCAAAAGCTTGTGCGCCTTCGCCTGTGCCTATCTTTTCGGTTGTGAATTTGTCAAATTCATATGGGCTGCCGTGCCAAGCGTCAACTTGAAATAAAACAGAACCCATCTTAGACATTTTAATATCTTGTGGAGATAAAAGTTGCTCTGCAATAACATCCCTACTTGATTTTAATTTATCTATCCTTTCTTTATATCTATTAAGTAAGTTCACCTTTACCCGACTTAAATCACCTTCTTTATCTAGGACAGACTTTTGTTTGTATGCAGATTCCCAAAAACTAATAGCATTATCTATTGTGGTAAGTAAATTATCTCTAAAAGACTTTACAAATGCCGCATCTTGTTCATTTATAGGCTTGTCATATTTTTTTTGCAATTCGGCAGCTTTTTTAGCAAAATCATTATACAATATTATTGTATCTGGCTCTAAAACATCTAATAAATTTGTTATATCAATGCTAGCTACACTAAGTTCATATAGCGCAGAGTTCACACTCTGCATTAAGGCGTTGTTTGGCAAGTCTTGCTCTGTTGCTTTCCTAAACTCCAGCCTTCCATACATTTCTGCTTTAGTAACCCCTGCACGTTTTGCCATTGCGCCAACCATCTTGTCCATAATAACCGCATTGGCAAGTGACCTTACTTTATTTTGCCCAAAAAGCGTTCTATTGACGTTGTATAAGTCACGAAGGTTCTTTGGCTTAATGTTGGCTTGAGTGGCAGTTGCTTCAATCTTTTCTTCGGTAATAGGGGCTGTTACACCCCCTTGTTCCGTTACATTTTCTTCTTGCCTCCCTTCGGCTTGCTGTACGCCTTCATTGAGGGGGCTTTCATTTCGGAGGCTTTCATTGCCACCTTTTTCACTTTCGACATTGCTGCTTTTTTGTTCATTTTGGTTTGTATTTGGGGTTAATAATTGCTCGACTGCTTTTGTTAATTCTGTTTCCTTGCCTGCGGTTTTATCGGCGTGATAGGCTTCGGAGATTTTTTTTGCTGCATTATCTCCCACATTCATTTCTACACTTGGCAACCAAACACTTCCTTTATTAAATTCTTTCTCCAATGCCTTAGCCGTACTCTCAATGTCCCTTAAGGCAGGATTTACGTTTTCTTCTTGCCTTTTAGGCGTATATTGATACTTGTTCTCGCCAATTTTTTCAAATCCATTCCTTTCGTAAAAATTGCCAAGCCTTTCCAAATCGGTTTCCTCGTCAAGCTCTGTTGTGGCATCCAAGACAACTTTTTTGCCAAGCTTGTCTGCTTGTTTTTTAACGCTTTCCAAAACCTTTGTTCCAACACCCTTGTTCCTTTTTTCATTTTTGACATAAACGGCAGTCAAACTTAAATCTTCACCTTTTGGCGTTAATAAAACACTTGCATCAGGGTTTTCTTCACTAACAACCCTTGTCGCTTCTTGGGCTATTTCATAGTTGCCTGTTGGGGCTTCTGATTGTTTCCTTTCTTCTTGGCTTGGCTCAACGCTCGGAGCAGCCTCAGTTGTAGGCTCGGGGTTTGTTGGTTGTTCATTTTCTAATTGTTTTAATTGATAATCTTGAATCTCTATTTTAACCGCAGAAAGAACATCAATCATTGCATCAATTTGAGCAGTTGTGTGTGTTCTTAATGGGTCGTTTTTATATTTTTGAAGTTTGTCAAATTGCTTGTCAAGTTCACCGATTGCATCACTTAGCATTTCAGGCGCAACCATCATTCCAAGGTCAATTCTGTCAATCACATCGTCAATAAAAACAGGTATGTCGTTGATAAGTTCAACCTCTTGACCTAAGTCATCTCGCAACGCTTGAACTTCCTCAATTTCAGCATCCCTTTTTTCTTTTTGCCTTTCAACTAAAATAGCTTCTGTTGGTATAGGTTTTTGTTGAGTTGTTGTTGGTTGTTGCTTTGCAACCTCTGCTTCGTATTCAGCCCTTGTTAAGTCTATAACACCTTTGCCATCACCCCTATCAATAGTTCCATACTTTTCATCTGTTGGAGTGGTGTTTTTCGTGATGATTGGTTGGGATGGTTGTTCTTCTACAACAGCTTCTTGCTTGCCTTGAGCAATATCCGAAAGTCTTGTGTTTATTTCTTTTATCCTGTCTTTCTGTGGAGAAACCAAAGCTTCGGCCTTTCCTTCAATTTCCGTTTCAATATCTTTCTTTTCTATTAAAAGATTCAAAGCTTCTGTTTTTAAATCTTTATTTGAAATAGAATTAGGGATAAGCTTATTGGTTTGTTGTATAAGTTCAATATTCTTAAAGGCTAACTCCGCTTGTTCGGGAGTTAAAACCTTGTCTTCAACTTCCCTTGCAACTTCTTCCTTAAAAACTTCCATTTTATTAGGGTCAAGAAGTTCTAAGGCTTTATTATAAGCACTTGGATTGAATTTTGGGAACACGGCTTGATACCCTGCTTTTAATGCAACTCCACCGCCATACATAGTTGTGCCGCTAAGAAAACCACCAATAGCTTCTTCTCCACGAACTTTTGCTTGCTCTTTTAAATAATCAGACCAAGAAAGGTTTTTATCAAGGTCAACGCCCGTATACTTTTGTGCTACTTGCTTTGCAACTTCGTTTACAGTACCTTGCAATGGCTCAGTAAGACCCTCTTTAAATCCTTCCTTTACTAATTGTGGCGCACCTTCTTTAATTAATTGACCAATTGTATTTTTGGCTTCATTAAATAATTGCTCTTTTGTTAAATTTCTGCGTGCTATATTTTTAAGAAATATTTTTGTAGCACTATCAATAGCATCTTTTGAAAACAATTTAACAATATCTTCCGCACCATAATTTTCAAGCAAACCTATTGGAATAGATAAACCTAATGCAGCATATTCGGCTTGCTCTTCGGTTAAGCCCGCCTCCTTCATTATTTCTTTGCTTTCCCCAAATGCCATACTTGAACCAGCTACCACGCCTGCCGCAGGGCCGCCTAAAAGACCTGCCACTATTGTTGGGGCAGTTGAAGCAATTCCATTAATTCCTAAATTAGCTAACTTCTTAATGCTAAAGTCGCCTTCAAAAAATTTCTCATAATTCTTTGGAAGCTCTTGGGTAATAAAAGAATCTCCAAACTTTCTTAATTTTTCGGCATTTTCCCTTACTTCTTTTTTTACTTCATCACGAATTTCAGGCGATTCTTGGTCGCCAGTAAAACCCAAGGTGTTCATTATGTCAGCAAAACCCGCAACAGTTTCCATTCCAACTTTCGGAAGAGATTCAAAAAGATTTTGCAAAACAGAGTATTCTTTTTCTGCTTTATTTTGCCTTATGTCTTCAAGGTTTGATTGTTCAAAAAGCTTTTCTTTTATTAACCTTTGAGCATCTTCTTGCATTTTTTGATAACCATCAAGCTCGTTTGCAAGAATGTTCCTTTCCTCAATCGAAGACTTATATTTGTCGTATAAGGAACTGAATCCCTTTTGATTTGCTGTTGCCCCCCTTATAGCACGGTCATAAGAAAGAAGTTGCTCTTCTAAACCTGGAAGGGATGATTCATTGTCGGCTATTGCTTTATTTAATAACTTTTCCTTGTTGCTTAACATTGAAAAAAGCCCACTATACGCTTCGTATGCTTCTTTTCTTTTTTGTTCAGGAAGTTTGTCGTTTTGAAATATAGAAACATAAGAATCCATTTTAGGTTTCAAAGTTTTCGATTCTTTATTAAAAGCTAAAATTAAATCCTCAGACTTTTTTTCAATACCATTTATTTGGTTTCTGGTATTTTTATACGCTTGTATATCAGGTTGAAAAGTTTTACTTGCTGCCTTAAAAGCTTCAAATTGAGGTTCGTATGATTCTATTTCCTTGTCAATTTCAAGAATTTTGCTTAAAACGGGCTGCGATTCTTTTTTTGCTTTTATAAGTTCGTCAAGCGCATTTGACCTTTCGATTGCAATCTTTGTTTGCTTTTGGGTAATTTGAAGCGGAGTAAGATTTTCGTATGGACTTACCGCTTGTTCTTCAAACTGCTTTTGAGTTGGCGCATTTAATTCTTCTTCCTTTGTTGGAGTGTAGGATGGTTGTCCAATAGGCTTTATGGTTTCTTTTTTTACAGAAAGAACCGTTGGCGCACCTTCTTCAACCCTCTGTTTCGCTTTCTGCAAAAACGGACTGCTTCCAATAGAAGGGGTTTCGGATGCCCCAACTTGCCCACCAGTCGGTGAAGTGGTTGAAACAGAATTTTTTTTTTCAGCCTCGGAATCAAATTTAAAATCAGCAGGAAGCGTTTCGGGCGTTTCGTCAAACTTGAAGTCCGCAGGTAAAGTTTCGGGTAGGTTGTTTAAATCTTCCATTATTTTATTTTAACCCATTGGTCTTTTTCTGAATTTCTGCCATAAGTAGCCCCCTTGTACTGCATAGTAATTTTATATTCACCCTTCGGCTTTTCAGCAGCAGGCTTTCCTCCGCTTGAAGGTGGAGTTAATTTTTCCCTTTTTTCAAAATCTACCAACCCATAAGCTGTTTTGTATTTTGACCAACCCTCGGGCGTAGCTTTAACGTTTATAATATTTCCTCCGCTTATCAAATCGCTATCTTTATCATATTTTGGCTCTTCGTAAATTCTAATACTTTTAATGTTTCCACTCAAGTCCGTTTCTACACCTTGTGGGCGACCTCTATATGTAGCACCTTCGATGTTAAAATCTAATATCGGAGCAATAGGGTTTTCCGCAGTTCCTTTATATTCAACTGAATAAAATTTAGTATTGTCTTTTCTGTTTTTTAAGAAACTATTGACATAGACCTCTTTAGCCTTGTTTTCATCCCAAGGGTAATCTTCTATGTTTAATCCTTTCTTAGCAATAGCATTATCGTGTTGGGTTTTTAACCTTTCTTTAATTTGCGTCCATTCTGATTCAGCTTGTCCTCTATTTGGCAGAATGGTTATTGGTGCGCCAACATTTACTGTTTTTGTTTCATAATAAGAACCCGTTGGGTAGAAGTTTGAAGCTGGCGCAGGCAACTTTTCTGGTTGTGCATAGCTTTCGATTCTTTTTTTAAGTTCTTGTTCGCCTTCGGGTGTTGAAATGTCTAATCCAATTTGTTTTGCTAATGATGATTTCTTATATTCATCATTCATTATAGAGGCAACCCATGTATCCCTTTGTTTAAAATCTTTTGTTCTTTCGGTTTGAGTTTCCCTTAAATCTCTAGCTTCTTTAGCCACATTGCCCTCCCAAGTATAATCTGCAACTTTAGGGGTTACCATATCCAACTCGCCGCCTTTATATTGTTTAAATGCTTCAAATAATTCAGCCCTTTTAGCAGGGTCTTGTTCGGTTCGCAAAGCATCAAGTATTTTTCTATTTTCAGTAGGGGTAATATCAAAGCCTCCTTTTTGTTTAAGTTGCCTTTGAGCATCATCCGCCTTTTGTATATCAGAACTTAGAGCTTCATACTCGGTTTTAAGCGTATTTAACCTTCGAACCTCTTCTGCAATGGCGGTATTGTTTGAAAACGCAGTTGGGTTGGCTTGATAAGAAGCAACCATATTTTTACCCAAATTATCTGCTTGCCTCTTTAACTCATCGTGGTAAGCTGGGTCAACCTTGCTTAAATCAAGCTTTGCATATTTATACGCTTCATCAAAAGCCTTCTTGCCCTCTTCCTGCAACTTCATCTTGTTCTCCATTTCCTTCATACGGCGAGCGTAGCCAGCTTGCAAGCCTTGCGATAAAAGCTGCGCTGGCAGATTGTCACTTGGAAATTCTGCTGCTCCTGCGTATGGTGAAACTATGTATGCCATTTTTTAGCCAAATTGAAATTCATCATATACCTTGTTTGGGTTATAGTCAAATTCCATCGTACCTGGAACTTTTTGTTTATTACCATCAAGCAAACCTTTTCCAACGCCCCCAACAACAGAACCTAACATTCCACCTGCACCGCCTGTCAATCCAGCTATTGCTAAATTCTCAACACTTCCTATGCCGCCAACAATACCTTCCAATCCTTTATTGTATTGATTTTGCAATGCGCCCATTTGCCTATCAAATCTGTCTTGATTTAAATTTTTTTGACCTTGAAGAGTTTGGTAAACATTAAATAATGTTTGAACATTTGACCGCTTTAAATCAGCACTTTTAGCCGCCATTGCCGCATTCGCTTGTTGCATTTGCAAGGCTTGAGTTGCACCCATCGCTTGGGCAAGATTCCCTCCCGCCATATTGCGTTGAGCATTAAAAGCGGCATTTGAGGCAGTTAATTGTTGATTCATATAAGCCTCAATCTCAGGGCCTGTAAAGCCTTGATTCGCCATCTCTTCTGCAATTCCTTGCATTCTTTTATATTCAGGAGATAAAGGACTAACGCCTTGAGCCTCCAAAGCCTTCATAGCTTTTTTTGCTGTATCTAATTGAAAAGCACCTCCTATAATCTGTGAAATCATTGTTTTACTTATTTGAGTTTCTTGGACTAAATTTAAACCTTATCATCAAATCAGTTAGATATTGCCTTGTTCTTTTTTCAAAGTACATTTTAATTTTTACATATTGACCAAAAATAGCAGAAGTATCTTGGTCGTTTTGACCAACATACGGAGGCGTATTAGAGTCGTTTTTTACAGCAGTAAAGAACAAGTCCTCCCTTTCTTCTACATCCGAAGCCAACATAAAAGTTTTATTCTTTTTAGTAAAAAGTTCAAATTTAAAAGGTTTTATCAAACTATTTACACGAAGGGCTAAATAATGTTTAATATCCTGCGCTTGTGAATTAAAAACAAGCTCTATAAAACCATCAGCAAAAAGTCCTTCACCCGTTCTGTAATCATACCAAACTCCTTTTTCACCATTGTCTTGCTCGTAAATATCTTGTTCATACTGCAAGCTAAAACTAACCCTTGGGTCGCCTGTAAGAACTGTATTTCTAAATGGCATATAGATTTTAGGTTTTGGAGTGCCAAAGGTACTAAATCCATTCTTTAGTTCGTTAAATTCTAACGTCCAAACATTATAAACCCTATTGTCGGACAAAGGTAGCTGAATCCAATAGTCTTGCCAATCAGCACCACTCAATGGTTTATTGGATAAAGAACCATTGTTTGCTTGTATACATTCAAAAAAAGCAGGCAACTGCTCCCATCCTGCATCTGTATTGTTGTCACCAAACCAAACTATGTCGCCAACTTGATAAGGTAGTGTTACAAACCATATTGGTTTTGTTGGATTAATAGCTCTTGCAGTCCAAATAGCAACCTTCCTTTTTTCATTCCACACTCCTGCAATGCCATACTTCCAAGCGGGTGTATCTACCCCATCCAAAAAGCGTGTATTTTTGCGTATAAAGCTATCTACGTTGTTTTCAATGGAAATATTCCTTGTTCCATCGCCAGCGTATCTGATGATAGCTTTTGACGTTAAATCGAAAATATAAACAACTTCTTGCCCTCCAACGCTTTTACCTTTTATGAAAGACCATTTGTTTCTTGAACCATAAGCGGAAAGTTCGATTGGTGGACGAGCAAGAACGCTTCCATCTCCAATTGCAATTGAAGTTGAATTGCCTGTAACTTGAAGTTCACCCCTTGTGTTGAAAAAGTATTTAAGCCATTTCTTAACTTGCTGTATAAACAGTTCGCCATTTACCTTTTCGTGATGAGTTATTTCCCCATCCGTAAGGGGAACATCAAGGAAATCAAGCGGCTGAAAGTCCCTATAACCATCATACGTTCCATTTTGAGGTTTTAAGGCAGAGTAAACAGTTCGAGTTGGGGCTGCGTAGTCCCGAACATCGGTTGAGTAGCTTTTTTTGCTTTTTAATTTAGACCAAAAATTATAAGTAGCACTATACGCAGGCCTTGCGTTTTTCTCAGGGCCAAGCCATCCGCCATAATTTGTTATAGGAAATTGAGGGTCGCCATTTGTATTGACTTGGTTAACCATTCTTGAATTATTCCTATTTTGACCATAATAAATTATAGCACCACCGCCAACAACCCACTTGTCAGATGCTCCTGTTGTTCCACTTGTTGGAATCCTTATTTTATGAAAATGTTTCTGATTATAAACATCGCCATTATAAACTTGAATTAATCCCGTTGGCATAAGTGAACCTAAATATGGGGCTACAGCTGTTGATTTTAAATCAATAGTTACACCTGTAAAATAACTTATAGTTTGGTCAAACCTTCCGTATTTATTAGATTCTGGGTTGCTTGGGTTATAAGCTTTTGGTCTATAATATTGTCCATAACATATTGTATCAATAAATCCTTGTTGAATTGGGTCTGTATTCCAATTCCATATAGATTGATTTAAATCTAAATACCAAGAAGCAGCAAGATTGTAATAGTTAGTATGTGTTGATGTACTTCCATATTGCGTTTTTACATAGTTTGCAAAGTTTTGCGGATTTGTATAGATGCCGCCTTCTTCAACAAAAGCACCGCCTGTCATGTTTTGAACAACAATCGGAGGAGTGTTTTTCATAAAAAAACCTAACTCCATAACTGTTGTGGCAATAGCTTGTTTTCCAAGACCCTCAATTTGTGTGAGACCATGAGAACTTCTGCAATATGCAAGAGGCCCGTAGTTAAGTACGATATCACTATTTAAAAATAGACCAGCATTATTTCCTGACATATCGTGGTCTGCGCTATAAAAAGCAACTTGGGCTTGATACCTTATATTTCCCGCATATTGGCTATAATCTCTGTAAAAATTTGCACTAAAGTTGTTTGCGTGACTACCAACTGAATCTATAAAGTCCGAAATTTGATTTGAAGGATTTGCTCCAAAATTATCACCTCCTACATTTATTGCGCCATAAGACAACGGAACCATGACTCCCGTAAATAATATTTCGGGTATACAATCTGCTCTAAATATGTATATTTCATCAATTAAATCAAATATGGGCAATCCGTTTATTTTATAACTTAAATTAAATCCGCTAAACTCTACGCCATAAGTAAAAAGAGTGAAACCTCCCCATATAGGAGTATTTATTGATGTACTCCAATAACTTAAAGTTAAACCATCGCCAAAAATAGCACCACCATAAACCCATCCATTCAAAGAAAATGCCAAACTATTAATAACGGTAACTTGAAAAAAAGCTCCAATATCAACTCCATTAGCAACAGCCCCAGGCCCTCCAAGCCCATATACATATACCGTATCTCCTGTTGTCAAGTTGTGACCTTGCTGAACGAATATAGTTCCATTATCATACAAAATAGAAACATCAGGCGGAGGTAAGGGGGCTAAAGAATAGGTGTCTTGTCCTCCAAGCCTGTTGGTTTGGCCGATATTCGGCGTAGGCTGACCGTATATTAACGATTCATCAGGTACTGCTCCAACTCTTCTATTTGTTGTAATCGCTTGGCCTAATACATTTTCGTTTGCAACCCTACTGTTAATGCAAATATCGTCAATCCAAAAAGCAGAAGTAAGTTGCCCATTGTCTTTTCTTTTGCAAACAGCCATAAAACGATATGTTTCATTGACCATTAAGCTCATATTCTGATTTACGTTAATTGGGTCTTGATATTCTCCATATTTTAAATTATTTTTACCAACTTTAGCCGTAAGAAGAACGCTTGGATTGTTGTAAAACAAATCTCCTTCTGCAAAAAAGTTGCCACTATCTTGTATTGGTTTTCTTACAATACTATGCTTCCAAGTTTTAAAAAACTCGGACAAGTCAAGCTCTTCGTATAAAGTAACATTCGTATTGACCATTCTGTTGTCAATCACTTGGTTGCTTTTTACGGTTTTATAAATCTCTGTTATATATTCAATTTCAGCCAAATCAACACCAAACTGACCCGTTTCATTGCCCGTATGGCTAACATTCAACTCTATTGTGTTTGGGTTTAAATCATAAATATTTACAACAGTAGCACTAATAAGTCCAACACTTGAACTATAAAGAATGTCTATAAGTTCAATTTGTTCAAATATCCCAGGAGGTATATTGGTTATTCTTAAATTATTTATTTTTGAAGTTGCAGTTCCTACTTCTGCCCCTAAAGCCAAATTGTTATTTGGTTGAGCGTATACGTTTACAAGTCCTGATGGTAATGATATTTCAGTTTTATTTCTTCCGCTACTTCTTGCCCTTACAACGTACCTATGGTTTCCTGCCTTTACTGC
>Ga0181363_1000470_pt1 | contig 11369 bp, 23 predicted proteins | sample Fa13NDMLBSN_FD_130109 | JGI IMG/M metagenome (GOLD analysis project Ga0181363, IMG submission 130109) | Freshwater viral communities from Lake Michigan, USA - Fa13.ND.MLB.S.N | ecosystem: Environmental > Aquatic > Freshwater > Lake | place: USA: Michigan | collected 2013-09-23
AATGAGCGCAATGTGTCATATATCGGACAAATTGAGCGCGAATTGACCGCTATAAGACAAGTTAATGACCGAAACATAGAAGCAAAAAAAAAGTGGCGCAAAGCCACTCTTTATTCGGTTGGTCTTAATGTTACTTTTTTAGCTTCATTAATCGTTTTAAGTAGATAGCAAAATCCAACGCTTCCTCGTATGCGTGGTTGAGCCATTCCTGTTCGCTTAAATTAGCTTTGTCAACAGTTACTCCATATTTCACACGTCCCATCTTTTCACGTGCAATGAGATCGGTAATTACTTCCTTGTAGGTTTCGCTTTGCAGGTTATCAAAATCGTGTGTTAAATTCATTTCACTTGTAATTTAGGTTGAACATCTTTTTGTTTACGGATAAATTCGGTTAATTCTGGAAGCATCCAATATCCATAGGTTGACATTTCATAAGTAAAGTCATCAATCTGTTGAGTGATGTCTGGCAGTATTGCGCCATCAGCGTTCCACAAAGCGGTTATTGTCTTGCCGTGTTCACGCTGGATGCTGTCGTTTAGTCGTTTCAATAACATCTTCGTTTGATGATTGTAGAACCATTTGATTGGTTCGCATTCGTCACCTGCATAGATAGACGCTTGTAACCACATTAACAGATTCAACACCTTTACTTTTTCTAATTCGTCTTTTGTAATTTCAGTTTTCATCTTGACCTCCAAATTTTTCTTCATAATATTCGTCACCATCTTCAAATTCTTTACCATCAATGTTGTAAAAATAAGCGTAATCGCCATCATTCCACGCATCAACAATTTGTTGTCTTTCCATTTTTTTTGCTATTGCCATTGTAAATGTTAATGTTTCCAACAAATCGCCATCATGCTCAAAGTGGCTTTTAATTTTATCGTAGAACCATTGTACTGCTGTTTTTTTACTCATCCTGACCTCCGTAAGTTTCGACATAATAAACACAACCGTTAAATCTTGCGCTCAATTCATTATTAATATCAATCATTTTTGTTCCTTCTAAAAATGCATGAACAATCTGCTCACGTTCCATTCGTAGTGCTTCATCAATAATAGATGATGGTAACTGCGATTCAAGAATAGGCCATTGTTCTAATAACCATTGTAATGCTGTTTGTTTTTTGTCGCTCATATTTTTCTTTTTTTGATTATCAAAAGAGTTTGTGTGTAACCAATTATTGACACTAAATTGAGTTTGCTGCCATTTGTTTGTTATGAAAACAATAGCCGAGCAGAGTCGCTGTTCTGCTTAACATTGGTTACGCTATCAAGGTGCACCTTGCCAATGATTCTATTTAGGGCTACTGCTTTTCATTTAGTCATAATTCATCGTTAATCTCTTGAGCAATTAATTTGAGTGCGTATTTAGCACCTGCCATAAACGCGAAGTAAGATTCGCCACTCATTCCATCTCCACCGAATGCAGCGTAGTATTCGGCTTCTAGTTTAATCATTTCATTTAGTTTCATAGTTGTTTTGTTTTTAAAAGTTTGTAGTCAGGACAGGATTCGAACCTGTAAATGGGCTGCCATTATAGTGACCACACGCTATGTGCTTTTTTACCCTTGGTGCTATAACCATCCAATGCGTCTACCAATTCCGCCACCTGACTATGTGACAAATATATTAAATTTATTTAACCAAAGGCATATTTGCCAAAATTCTTTTTTAATTCGTAAAACGCTCTCATCATTATCGCATCCGCAAAGTCGGGAGATATGCCATACTTCTTCTGCAATGTTTCCTTATTGGTCACTCGCAGCTTTCCATCGCTATCAATTTTTTCCCTGCGTATCATTTCGAGTTCTTTGATAATGGTATCTTTATGTGTGGATTCAAACGTAATTGCATTCGTTGTTATCAGTTCACCTAACTTGAAATAACAATCCGCTTTTAAGTTCATGTAATTGTCGCGCACAGCTTTTGAGCCATTAAGAAACCCTTTGCATTTCATAAAGTCAACTACTCCACCGCCAATACCATCTTCATCACACAACACATTCGACAACCGCACACCATTGGATTCAGCTAACTGGCGAATGGTATCAACCACCTCATTAATTGGTTTGTGTTTTAAGACAATAAATTTCTCCGCGTGTAATCCATTCCACAAAACAATAACAGTTCTATCATTTCCCATCCGCGCAATATCCGCAGTAATGAATTTGTCATTATTTGACTTGTCATTATTTGGCAAACGAAAACATCGGAGTAAATCATCGTATTCATAGATTCGGTCTTTGGTTTCATCATAATCCCAATCTCCTTCTAACAACCTTTTGCGGTCAATGATTGGCAGCATTTGCAATGATTCTAAATATACCTCTGAAACGTGTGGGTTATCCGTTGGTAATGCCTGTATAAATCGCCTATCTTTTCTTATCGTGCCATTCCTTTGCGCATCAAAGAACTCATTGTATAACCAACCTTTGTGTGGGTTACAGGTCATGAGTAACTTTGGTTTGTCGTTTATTAACTTGTAACGCAAACGAGAAGAAAGGATGTCGATACATTTTTGAGATACCTCTCCAGCTTCATCAACGAATGCGTCTGTTAACTCTATCGAACCAAATCTTTGGAACTCGGGATCACTTGGTAAGTCAGCTAAATCCATCAATATAATTTGACTTCCGTTGTAGAATTTAACAACGTGGTCTTGGCCGTTGTATGTCCAATGCTTATCGGGGTTCAATCCATACATGGAGCATAACTCAAAGAAGGTAGCCATTGTTGATAGGCGCAGTTTTTTTAGTTCAGAACGTCCAATTAATCCGCGTGTTCCGGGATATTTCAACCTCCTTTTTATTTGCCAATCACAACCAAGAAATGATTTTCCACTACCTGCAGAACCACCGTATAACAACTGCCTACAATCGTTGTCGATGGATAGCTGTTCGAGTGCTTCAATTTGTTTCGCGTGGTATTGCATCGTTCATTATTTGAATTACTTTAAAAATCTCATAAGCAACTTGCGGAACTATTGCATTTCCGTATCCCTTTAAGGATTCTGCTCTCCACTTTGAAAAGGTAATTCCGTCCAGTTTGGAGGGAAGCCCATCATCTCCGCCACAAACCGGGGATTGAGATGGGAACGAGTTCCAAGTGCTTCGTTGATTACTGATGATAAATCGCGGCCCTTCCAATTTTCTGTTTTGCATTTTGCGTTGTAATCCGATTTCAATGGTGTTGGTAGCATTCCTTTGTACAACATCATTGACAAATCTTGCTGCCTGTCTTTCTCTATTCGATTGTTCCAATATTTCTCGCTGTGTCCATGTTTGTATTCTCCGGCTGTTGGTGTTGGTAGCAATGAACCATATTCGATCTCTTCGGTGTGGCGCACCGACGGCACAAGCTGGCAGTAATATCGGTTGTACTTCGTACCCACAATTTTCCAGGTCAGCGCACACTTCTTCGAATACCACTCCCCCGTTCCAATTAGTAAGTCCACGAACATTTTCCCCCACAACGTAGGTTGGGTTAATCTCTTGTATTGCTCGGAGCATATGCGGCCAGAGATGTCGCTCGTCCTCTTTCCCAAGTCGTTTTCCTGCGGATGAATAAGGTTGGCATGGGAATCCTCCGGTAAGGATGTCAATTGATCCTCGGTGAATAGTGAAATTTGTTTTTGTGATGTCTTCATAACTAATTGATTTTGGAAAATGATAATGTAATACTTGTCGTGGGAATGGCATCCATTCACAATGAAAAATGTTTTCCCACCCCATCCATTCGGCAGCTAAATCAAAACCACCAATTCCGCTGAATAATGAACCATGCGTCATAACTTATTCATTATTCGTTGTTGTAAAATCGTGCTATCCATGATGTCCGCATACAACCTACGCATCAATTCCTTTTGAACTGATTGATTGAAGGAGAGTTTTTCATCCTTATTCATCCGTTCCAATCGCGTTTTTGTTAGGTGTAAATCTTCAATCACTTGGAATCGCGCAGCGAACTTCCATTGCTTCCATTGCTCATCAGTCCAGCAGTCATCGTTAATAGCTTCGAGTTCGTAAAATTTAGCAATGAAGTTAGGCGCGAGAATCATTACCGTTGTCCGTTGGTTGTCCTTCCATCGTTGGATATCTGTTGTAAACATCTCCTTCCAATTGATTGGCTCGTTGTATTCAGCAATCGGTGTTTCCATTTTCGTTTTCTTTTTTTCGAGCGCGATGTTCATTTGGTTACGGACATTCGTGTAGTTCTTTAGAACATCCGATTGAAATTGAATTGTAATCATGCCATAGTTTTCCACGCGTGGAAATTCAACTCCTGCCGCGTTCATTTCAAATGCCAACGCATATTCACCAATCGTTGTGTACGCATAGTAATGGATGGCGTTAGTAAATAGCATTTGCGTTTCTTCGCTGGATGGCAGTTGTTTTATTCCACTAATTACAACCGTTCGCGCAATTAATGATTTGAACATTTGTAGAGTGATGTCGCACAACCTCACTTGTTCCTTTGCTTCGAGATATGCGCGTTCATTCGGTGTCAATCCAGTTTTGTAATTCAGACCTTTGTATTCGACCAATTGTGTCATTGTTTTGTTTTTTATTAGTTATAAATTCGTGTAATTTCCAAGCCGATCTCATCGCTGCTTTCCAATCTTTCATTTTCTTTTTGCCGTAATACCAATTAGTATTCGTGTAATGGCTGATGAAGATGTCAGCGAAGTTGAGCGCATCTTCTGTTTGAGCATTTGGCACACGTTCAATGAAGTATTCAGCGACCTGTTCAAGCGTTGGCGGTGTGAATCTGTTGTTGTCGCTTTGTTTCTTTTGGAGTAAGTAGTCGAGTTTTAGATGCAATTCGCGCACCTCTCTCAAGATTTCCGTAAGTTCGTTCATGTCGCCATTTTTTTGTAGTTAGTAACTCGTCAAATGTATAAATTTTTTTACTATTCAATATGCGGATTACTTCATTTATTTTTTTCTGAAACTTTTTATCCGTAGCAACCAGCGCATCAAATGCTTTCATGTTGTGTATCATTGTCGCGTGGTGTCTGTTTAGATGACTTCCCATTTTCGCAAAACTCCAATCAGTTCCCATCCGCAAAAATGTTGTGTAAATAATTCGAGCATCATTGAATTCCCGGTACCTCAACCTACAAAACAATTCATGTGGTGCAATCTTACAGACATTGCAAACTGCTTGTAAAATCTCATTGGTTAATTCGTTACCATCTGGTCGCACCATCTTTTCTTTGTCGTATTTGATGATCTCCGTTAGTGTTGAAGCGTTTGGATTCGTCACGATGTCATGCAGCAAATCGAATGCAATGGGTGATTGTATCATGTTCATCTTTAGCTTATCGTATGCGTTTAATAAATACTTATTCATCACCTTCATTTTTAATTGTTATTACGCTGCTATTAATTGCCATCTGAACGATTATCTTGATGTCGATATTCAGTTCATCGGATATTTTCTGAATGTCCATTAATCGCATATAAACAGGATAGTTGACGTATCGCCATGCGGTTGGGTAACTCACCCCGATAACGCGCCCAAATTTGAGCGTGTTACCGAAGTGGTTTTTAATTAGTTGTTGAAAATCTGTTTTCATTCTTGTTGCAATTGTAATGTGCTTATCCATTCTTGGGGTATTCAGAAAGGTAGATCACTATTGTCATTGGCATACTCCTCTCTGACTTGGGTAGGGATAGAACTGCTCTTGATGTTAGCATCCATCTTCCTATCATTCAACGCATTATCAACCGCATCTTGGTTCGCTTGTTGGCCTGTTGTCAAATAATGCTCAAAGTACAACGCGCAGTTGATGTATTTATACGGTTCTTCACCTGCGCCAATGGCATCAACCGCAGCTTTCAAAGCAACCGCTCGCGCTATTTCCGCTTTATCCTGTGGAGATTTTTGAAATGATCCACCACCACCTCCAAATGATTTGGCAGGTGCGCCAGCTTCACCAATAAATTTAACGGATGGGGTTTTACCACTGCCACCGATTTCGTACTGATATTCCTTGCCTACTTCAAAACGGCAATTGCCTTTTGCATAGTTGTTACCTGCATCACCATTCTCGAATGATACCTCAAAAACATTCATGTCCTTGAATTGTCCATTAGGTTGGACACCCCTTACTTTACTTGTTTTCATCTTTTTTTGATTTTTAGGTGTATAACTGTTTTTTGCTATTTCAATATCTCTTTGATTTTTAAAATCATCTAATTTGTTTTCGATTGAATCTTTAGCCACTAATATCGGTTGGCCATCTTCGTCTTTTATCCAGGGCATTATTTCTGATAGGTTTTTTCGTTTAACAATTCCTCCATTCTTTCGAGTGGTGTTCTATTCGTTCCGTTAGCGATGTGCTGCGCTATCTGATTGTAGTCAAGCTGCTCGGTTGGATAGCTTGCTGATTGTACACAGATGTACTTTCTAGGGTAGGTCATATTCATAGTTGTCCATCTTTTATTTGACTAATCCACTTGTATGAGTATAGTTCCTTATTAGTACTGATAAACGCGTTTTTAAACAATTCACCTGTATAATCATCCTTAAATTTTTGGAATGCAACTTGTAAGATTGATAACTCTTCGTTGTTTAGTTCCAGCTTCCATACTTTTGTTTGATATTCCATGATCTTAAATTATTTGAAAGATGAATATTTCAGTTGAACAAGGACTGTTTTCGCCATCGTGAGCGAATGCCCATCCATCGGCATCATAACCATAGGTTAAACCCATTTCCGATGCTTTATCCAATACATAGCGATTGGCCATTGTTAATGAATCATAATTGCGAACTTCCGCGTTGATTCCCTCTTTGATGTGTACCTGATACATAGTTTCCATTTTGTTTTGTTTTTTGTTTATCTTTGATTTGTTTGCAAATATATGTAAAGTTATTTTGATAAAACAAGAAAAAAATGAAGAAAAATGTTAAAATATTTTTATTAGACAATAACTCATTGATTTCCAATGTAAAAAAATCGTACAAAAAAACATATAAAAAACCATTTGCAGGTGAAGCTGGAGTACAAAAGGCAGTTATTGACTATCTCAAATACACTTATCCCCAAGCATTATACTGCGCATCTGCAGGTGGGGTAAGGACATCCATGAAACAGGCTATTAAAATGAAGGCCACTGGCTATGTGAAAGGAGTTCCCGACTTGCAAATCTTCGAACCAATGGGTAATTATCATGGGTTATTAATCGAGATTAAAGATATTAAAGGTGTTGTCAGTAAGGAACAAAAGGAATGGATAAAGGAATTGAATAAAAGGGGATATTATGCTACAAGTAGTAAAGGCTTTGAAGCTACGATTAAAGTAATAGATGATTATTTCAAAGGAGCGATATAACCATTGGCGCAAGATTGCGTTATCATTAACCGCAAATAGTTTTGAAGCGGACGATTTGCTCCACGATACCATTGGCCGCATTCTTGAAAACAATTTAGATCACATAAAAGACATAGAAGCGTATGTAGCACACGCAATTCGAATCGCTTATTACAGTAACCGTTCATCTTATCACAACCTTTATCGCAAACATTCAGACCTTTACGCAGACATTACAGATGAACATCTCCAAAACATGGCGGTTGAATCAGTATGGATGGCAGATCGATTGACGAATGAGCAACTTGATATCTACATTAGCCGACTTCCATTCTTTGAACGCGAAGTGTTTTATCTGTATGCGCTCAACGATTTCAGTTATGATGAACTTTCGAGAGAAACAGGAATACCGAAAAGCTATTTATATCAGACGGTGAAAGCAGCTAAAGATGAATTAAGAAAATCAATTATAAGATTATGAATACAATTATTGAAATGGCCAACAAACGAATGGCTATATGTGTTGAATGCCCAGCGTACAACGCGACAACGCGCACGTGTGGAACACCTTTAAACAAACTGAATCCACTCGGAGAAACGATGACATTGGATGGAGTAAAGTTTAAACCATGCGGTTGTTTTCTCGATGTCAAAACGAAAATGACGCTATCCGATTGTCCTGCCGGGAAATGGGAGAAAGTTGTCGATGGTTCACTTATTCAAGACGCTCAAACGCTTTTATTCAACGCAAGAAAGAATGGTGCGTTAAATAACGATGAACGCATTACACTTGCTCGTTTAAAATCGTTGATGACTGGCCGCAGTGAAAAGGTGACAAGCTGCGTGACGTGTGTAAACCAAACCATTGCCGAACTGAATAAGCAATTGAAAAGAGAAGAAGTGCTACAAGTAGAAGAAGTAGAACCTATTCAACCTAAAAAACGTGGACGAAGAAGAAAACAACAATCTTGATTATGAATCTGCTTCTTTTCTTTTTTATCTCCTATACGGTGATCGCATTATCACTTATTGGGTTGATGAGTTTGATGTTCCTCAATCAAACATTACGTTTTTCTCGTAACAATTTCATAGGTCTAATTGTTACAGGAATTTTTTGGCTACCGATTCTTATTTATTCATTGATTGTTGAAAACGATAAATAGAACTAAACACAATTCAATTTATATTTGTTGTGTTCAGTTGTTCTTGAGATCCTTCCCCTTTGATTTAGGACGCTGAACACGTTTAAATCATTGGGGAATTTTTTTTTGATATCTGAATAAGGTTTTTTCCCGTTTTTATACCTTACCATGTAACTTTAATTAAGTGGTGAATAAAAGCGACTGCGAAAAGAACCATCATTGAAATTGGTAGAAGTTATGTGATTTTAACTTTGAGATTGTTTTAATGATGAACAACATTAATAATAATAAATCCAAGCTCCGCAGAGGTGCGACTTGGTGGTGAGAGGAAGTAAAGAACCTTATTAATGCCAGTACCTAACTGGAACTTTTGGGCGGTGAGTAGTTATCAATTAAAGTTAAAGAGATAACTAAAAAGGATTATGAATATGGAAGAAACGTGTGTTCATCTTTATTCACCTAAAAACCTAACTATGTCCATAATTAAGATAACATGAAAAGAAAAGAATTACGAGCCGAACTATTTGAAAAAATGATAACCGAATACGCGAATGAAAATAGCATTGTGTGGAAGCGATTAGGTAAACCACACTTTCGCGTTATGCTTCCAACCATTACGGTTGACATATTTACAACAGGTCTTAAATACCATTTAATTGAACCAAATCACAGAGGAGAATTTCACAATCTAAATGATGCAATTGCATTGCTGAATTTCTTAAAAAAATAACTATCTTTGAATCATGTTAATAATACCAGCACAAATTGAATCAATCAAATCAAGAAAGGACAAAACAACGGCCATTGTGATTGGCACCAATGAAATCAGTCCATCAATCGCAGGTCAATTGTTCAATCTTCAATCATCGTTTGTGTATTGCGCTCTAAAAGAGGAAGAGTTCGCTACAAATGAAAAGGAGATAATAAACGATTTAAAAGCTGATTTTGAGATTGAAAAGAAAAGCAATGGTCAGAGGTTGCGTAATGTGTTTTATAAGCTGTATGAACAAGATAACGAAGGATTTTTAACCTTTGTAAAATACTACGATCATAAGATGGAACAGTTGATTAATCATTTCAAAACTAAAATAGAGTTGTAATGTTTAGCTATTACGGTAGTAAATCAAAATTAGTGGAATACTATCCACCTCCTAAACATAATAGGATAATTGAACCATTTGCAGGAAGTGCAAGATACAGCTTACATCATTGGAAAAATGATATTTTATTAGTTGACAAATATCCAGTTGTAGTTGAATTATGGAAATGGCTAATAAATGCCACCAAGAAAGATATTTTAGATTTGCCAATACTAAAAAAAGGTGATGACATCAGAGAAATAGAAATGCCAATAGAAGCACGTTATTTAATAGGTTTTTCAATCAATAAAGGTTCAACTTCTCCAAGAAATATTGTGACTGAATGGGGTGAACCAGGATGGAATTATACACGAACAAATATTGCTGAAAATATATATAAGATAAAACATTGGCAAATTATCAATACAAGTTACAATGAGTTACAAAATGAAAATGCTACGTGGTTTATTGATCCACCATATCAATTCGGTGGTGAACATTACAAGGTCAATAGTAAAAAAATTGATTTTAACCAACTTGGAGAATGGTGTCAAAATAGAAATGGTCAAGTGATTGTGTGTGAAAACACAAAAGCTGATTGGTTACCATTCAAACCAATGGTGGATTTTGTTGGTGCATATGACACCACAACCGAAGCAATATGGTCTAATAATAAGACAAATTACGATTATCAACAATTATCATTTTTGTAAATATCAAAAGTTAAGAAAAATGGGATTACCAAAAGGACAAACTAATAATACGCAAGGCCGCCCCGTTGGTTCAAAGAATAAACGAACCGAACAATGGGAGTCACTCGGCGATTCAATAACAGGACATCAAGCGGAACAATTTAACGCATTCCTCGATAAGCTATGGAACTCACGCAACGATGAAGATAAAATGATTGCAAGTGAATTGTATTTGAAAACACTCGAATACTTCAAACCAAAACAAGCGAGGACAGTTCACGCAGGCGACAATGACGCGCCGGTAAACATCATCATAAGCGACAAACTATGAAGGCGATAATCGAATTTAATCTTGACGAGCCAGATGACGTTGAACAACACAAGCGGTTCACTAACTTAAACGCTGTTTATCTTGCGTTATGGGAGTTCGACCAAGAAATGAGAAGTACCATAAAGTATAATACCAAAGAGTATAATGGCGAACAATTGGACGCACTCGATAAGATGCGCGAAAAGTTCCATGAGATACTAAACGAGAATCAAATAAAAATAGATTAATGAATCAAGACCAAGCAAAAGATACCGCTAAACACACGTACACAATGTGTGTGTTATTCGGGTTATGGCTACAACAAAAGGAGCAACGCAAACGAATTGCTAAAACTGAGATGAGTGTACTATTTGATGAATGGATAAATAAAGTATTGGAGGAAGTAAGCAATGCAAAAGATTAATTTAGATTTATCACCCGAAAAGATAACCGTTGGTCAGTACGTTGGATTCGCCATGAACGAAGGCGATTTGGTTAACCAAGTTCAAGCCATTACCAAACTACCACGAAGTAAGGTATTGTTGCTCACACCATCTCAAATGAATGACATCAAAAATTCATTTGATGAAGCGTTGTTAGCCATCCCATCGAAACACGTGCCGAAGTTCATGACGAAGTTCACGAAATACAGATTTGTTCCGGATATTAACTCCATGACATTTGGAGAATGGTTGGATTTAGATGCGAATTGTAATGAGTTTCCAAAGCATCTGAATAAGTTACTCGCAATTTTATTTAGACCTTGTAAAAACGAATTTATTAATCGCTATGAAATTGAAGATTACGATTCGACAATTCATCTC
>Ga0181363_1000471_pt1 | contig 11334 bp, 7 predicted proteins | sample Fa13NDMLBSN_FD_130109 | JGI IMG/M metagenome (GOLD analysis project Ga0181363, IMG submission 130109) | Freshwater viral communities from Lake Michigan, USA - Fa13.ND.MLB.S.N | ecosystem: Environmental > Aquatic > Freshwater > Lake | place: USA: Michigan | collected 2013-09-23
ATTATGTTGTGGATTACCCCACTCGTTTAGGAAATGGAGTTCTTTATCGTTTAGGTAGTCCTCGATTAGCTCGTGAGTGGCTGTACCTTCCTCACCTGCTTTTTTAACAATATACTCAGAAGAGTACCCTACTTTTTTCAACCAATCCTCAAAGAACTTTCCTTTAGGGTAAGCCGACAACACGTAAGTGATAGAAGGATAGTATTTCCCGTTACGTCTGTAGTAACGTGAGTCTGGCATTGTAATTTGTTTAGCATCTTCAGAGATCTCTAGGATTCGGTTATAAGATTGCTTGATGTTTCTTTTACTCATATTAGTTGAAGTTTTCTCTCCATCAACTCATATTCTGAGAGAGGGTGAGTGTTTTGAATGATATTAGTAACTGATTCAAATCCCATCTCAGATGGGTCTTTTTCATTTAAATCAACCAGGTAAACTTCTTTACCTTCATTCATTAGTTGCTCACAAAAGCGGACAGCATCTTGTTGAGCATCTTTATCTAAAGCTATGTAGATTTTTTTAACCTCAGAAGTAACTATTTTTTTCATTAGTTCTTTCTGGATGTGTTTTCCTAAAAGAGGAATAGCGTTACGTTTAATTGCTAAAGCATCAAATGGTCCCTCACATAGAATTAAAGGAGAAGACCAATTGATAAACAATTCAAAAGGTACAATATCCTTACTCAATGGTGGATTTTTATATTTAACCGGAGAGTGAGGATTAAAGTTACGAGCCACAAAATAATTTAGTGATCCTTCGTGAGAATACGACGGAATTATAATCATTTGATCATAAACACCGCCCTCGCAATAACCAATATTGTATCGCAGTATATCCGCTTTAGTTAAACCTCTTTGTTTTAGATATTTTAAGGCTTGTCTGCCTATTATATCAGAAGAACTAATTTCGGATAGTGGTTTAAATTCTTTAGGTAACTCTAAAGCTAGAGTTATTTGATCTTTAATTTTAACCTCCTTAAAGGAGACATGTTTTTTTAACTCAAAGATTTTATCGTCTGGGGCGTTAGCTTGTTTAAGTAAGGTTACTAGATTAGTCCCTTTTTTATTACAAACCCAGCAATGCCAAGGATTACCTTTTACAGCATCGTCAAAATTAATCTCTAGTTTTGGTTTAGTGTGGTGGCAAAACGGGCAGTGATATGCTTGGTTGCCTCGAGCGGTTGGTTTACCAACTCCTAAAACCGAATTTACTATATTAACTAGTAGATTATTTACCATAGGGGTAAATATACGAAATCTATTTTACTCAGCAAAGTCTTTTCTAAAGAACTTACCAAGAATATTGTCGTTAAAGTATCCGTCTTGTTGTTCTATGACCCCTAACATAAACAAAAATTTACATTCGTAGTAAGTTAATAACTTTTTGTTGGTAACCAACTGTAAAATCTCACGAGTGAACTCTTCTTGTTTACCTTCTTTTACCAAATCTAAGATAGGTTTAGCTGAGCCATAATAGGTTTTCCAATCACTTTCTTTTTGAATTACTTCAGTGGTTGGTTTTCTACCTCTACCAGTTTGTTCAGCGAGTTGCTTTTTAGTGAGTTTTTTCTTTACATTATGGAATAACGATTTTTTACCAATATAGGATTTACCTGAGGGTAAGTGAGTAACTATATAGATAAAACCATATGTGTCTTGAGGGAGATCCTCTAGAGAGAGGACCTCTTTATTTTGATATAACCACATTTTATTATCGGTCTAAATTGATAAGAATTGTTGTGTCTGTTGTTCTGGATAAAGGTAGGGGTTGTGATAGTTTCCCTACAGCTAAAAGTTCTTGTGCTTCGTTATACATCCCTACTGTTGTAACATAGGGTTGAAAGTAAGAACTAGTTACGAATCCATATAATGTACCCTCAGTTGAACCAGAAATCAAGGAGGGGTTTTGGGAAAAATTAAATTCGTTTTCGTTTATAGTAGCTTTATACTGTGTCTCGTAGATAGTATATGATGAAGAGAATGAACAAGTAGCTTCTGTGGAATTTACAAAATCTTCCATGTTAAGAGGATCTAAACCTGTACCATTAGTTAAAACTACAATACCATGAGTATAAATTATATTTCCAACTACTTGACCATTCCCTAAAATACTTCCTGAGGCTAAAATATTTCCTTCACCATCATCTGTAAAGATTACCCCAGTATCACCTGTATCGTCCCAAACAAAAGAATTTGGTTGAATATAATCTCCAAACAAAAAAGAAGGAATAGAAAATACAGCTATTTGTTCGCCTGAAGAGGTTGGGAAATATCTATAGGGAGTAAGAGTAGATTGAAGATAGTTATCAAATCTGCCTGTTGGGTTTGAAGAACCAATTATAACGTTGCCTGCCTCATCTGCACCTGGGAGAATACTTGATGTTGTAGCATTATCACCATAACTAGCTGTTAAAAAGTTTGAGTAATATAGTTCTTGAATTGAACTATAAACTAAAGTTTGGTATTGAGTATTGTTAATTCCTGTAGTTGGAGCAGTAGCAGGATAGAAAGTTCCCGGGTAATTAGTACCCAGGAACGTATCTATTTGGACATCGCTATCTGTAAAATCACTATAAGAGAAAGTAAAACCCTTATTAACCTCAAACGGGGTTATGATTATATCAGAAGCTAAAAATTGTTTCCAAGCACCCATTCATTTTAGAAATCTAATTTAACTCTAACAAGTGCTTCTTTAGTAAAGTCTTTTAATAATGGTCTAGATAATTTAGCTACAGCTAATAATTCACTAGCATCATTATACAAACCTACAGTTGTAATGTATACCTGTGGATTGTTAATAAATGAACTATACAATACTTCACCAGTTGAACCTGAGATAAATGATGGGTTTTCTGAGTAGTTAAATTCTGAACTTCTTGGTCTTACAAAAACGTAATCTGAAGCTATATTTTCTTGAGAATTTAAAGTAAAGGGACTGCCGTTTTGACCTGAAGCTGAAATAGCAGTAAATAATCTAAATGGATTTAAACCATTAGTATTTGAAGTTCTTGTAGGTACTAAGTTAATAGACTGAGAGATAGCTAATGGGTTTAATAGAATAGTTCCGATATCTGGTAATAACCAACCATATGAACCTGAGCTTGGTGAATAACCATTAATACCATCTGTTCCTGAACCTGAGTAAACTACACCAGCTGAACCTGAAACTAATTGGAATACTCTACCGGCATCACAGAAAATTTGTGAGGATGCTACTTGAGAATCATCAGTAATAGTTAAGTTAGTTGAACCTGTTCTAAGAGTTAATGATAATGAACCTGGGAATAATGCTTCTTTATATCTATCTCTTTCAACGGAGATTGCCCAGAAATCAGATCCTGTAATACCACCCCAAGAGAAGTTAGCGTTTTCATCTCCTAAAACTAGGATTTGATATTGACCCCAAATAGTACCTGAGTATGAGTATCCATCTACTGCTGGGTTATATAATTCACTACCACTAGCATATAAGTTACCATAAGTAACTGCAAATTGGATAGAATTAGTAACTGCAGTATTGTATGCGTTTAAGTAATAATTACCTGCAGAAGATGCAGCTTGAGTAGATGAAGTGAAAAATGTAAAAAGACTTGCAGTTTCGCCTGTCCAAATACCAGCAGTAATTGAATCTACTGATACTACAAAATCATCTGGTTCGAATGCTTTAAATGACATATTCTATAAATTAAGATACTTGAGTTACTTGAACTGGGATTTGAATACGTGCTCCTGAATCTCTACCAATTACAGTTAATGTAGCGTATAGAGTTGAGTTAGTACCAAATAATGTGTTAACAGTAGTTGCTTTTAAGTTAATAGTTGTACCTACAACTGTTTTAGATACTGAAGTACCTAGTGTAGTTGAAGCGTTTAGTGCAACTGCATCTGTTGTGTTAATACCAACACCATTGAATTGGCTAAATAATCTAACATCAGAGATAGTAGCTGTGTAACCTGCTGCTTCGCTTTGGTTTCCACCTAAGTAGTTTAGGGTTTGTGGAGTAATTGCTAATGAAGCTCCTTGTTTAATTACAATTGAAGTGTAACCCAAATCTAGGATAGGTAGTTTAGCAGTACCACGTGGTAAAGTAGTAAGTAAGTACTTCATGATTTGAGTACTTTGAGGAAACGCCTCTAATAAAGGCATGTTTTCGATTGCTTGACCATAATAAGCTGAACCTGAAGGATGATTTGGATTATAAAGTGTATAATCGATCTCGTCATCAGCTAAGGCAAACTGTGTGATTTGGAAGGAACCGTCGTTTTGAGCTAATAGCTGGCGGCCCTTATCTGTAAGGATAGCATCTACGGTTACTACTGAGTTATTTAAATATCCCATTGTTTAATGTTTGATTTATTATAAATATATTAAGTTAAAATTTTATTTAGGATTTAGGCGCAGATTGCGGTTTTTCCTCAGTTTGGAATAAAGGTACATTCGGATTTGGGTCATTGCCAAATCGTCTTGAAATATATTCTTGGTTTTGTTGAACCAAAACAGTATTAGTCGGTTTAGATAAACATCCTTTTCCAATTCCTGAGAAATTAGTTATTTGAGGGGCTTGAGTTACAATTGCTCTTTTTGACTTATCTGCTGCCCAAATTAAAGCACCATATGATACCCCAGATATAATACCAGGTTGTCCTACGTTTTGATTACCACCTACTTTATCGTTATTAATAGAGTAAGTTCTAAAATCAGTTTCTTTAATACCTGCTGCTAAATAAGTAATACCACTACCTATATTTACTCCTGTAATTCTGATAGGCCAGTTAAGTACTTGATTTAATGTACCTGAAGCAGTATCTCCTAAACTTTGGTAAAGTGAAATATAATATTCACTTCCAGAAACACTACCTGAGTAAATTTCATTTAACATTGTATTAGTAGCTACTTGGCTACCCGTACATTCAGCTCCATTACTATTTAAAGCTACACTATAAATAGCACTAGTACCCGCTGATACTTTATTCCAAAGAATATATTGGTCTGTTGTATTAAATACTATAGAACCTGTACCTACAACATTAGATGTAGCTGGAACTATAAAGCTAGAAGTAGCAGGAATACTTGCATCAGTTAATATAATCTGTGATGCAGAAGGAGGCATTGTAGCGTTTGATCCTTCATATTGGTTTACAATTACAGTATTTTCAAAATCGTATCCTCTATAATCGTAATTTAAAATATCAGTATACCCCTGGTCTTTTTGTTTAGTGTAAAATACAGTATCAGGACCAGTTGTGCTAATCATTTGAGTAACAAATACTGCTCCTCCTTTTTCAATTTCAGGGTATGAACCCCCACCTCCATTAAATTCTAATAAAGTATTACTTCTATCTTGTGCTGGGAAGAATGGACTATCAATATTAGGATTTACAGAACCATAGTAATATCCTGGATCGTCTGTACCTTGTTCATCTGAGTTTCTACTACCTATGTAACGAGGAAGAGTACTTCTTCTTGCATTATAATTAAAGGTTTGAACTGTAGAAGGAGTAGCATCTCCATTTATAATAGCTTGTTGGTTAACAGGGATAGTAGCACTATCTGGGTAGTCAATATCCATAAATGTATCGTTTACTCTAGCTAATAAAGCATTTCCGTAAACTGCATTACAATCACTATTTTCAAAACTTAAAGGAACAAATGGTTCTAAAAGAGTTTGTGTATTTAAATCAGCACTTATATTAATAGGATATGGTTGAGAAAGATCAAGAAATCCTGTTCCTGTACTATTTAAAGTAAATTCATAACCATCAGATTGGTTTACTAAAAGTACATAATAACTAATTTGTTCTTGAATGCTAAGAATATCTAACTCAATAAAGTTTTCACTATTATTAGTTACACTAACATAAGTACCAGGAGAAAAACCTGTACTACTTATTGTAGGGTCTAAACTTATAGAAGGAATTAATATTTTTTTAGCACTTGGGATGTAACTAGTAAGGTCTAAACCATTATCAGATACTTTACGAATTAAAACAGCTTGTACTTTATAAGTATCAGCATAACTTATTGGGGAAACTGATCTGTCAGATATTCTACCGGCATTCCACCATAAAGACATTCTACCACTTGATAATGGGGTATTAACAAAAGTATCTAAAGAAATTTGAGTAGCTCCTGAACCAGTGTCTTCTTGTCCGTTACTATTATTAGTAAAATGAAGTATATCGTAAGTTACAATAGTTGTATCTGCTACTTTAAAAGGTTCACATTCTGGGTTAAGTTCACCATCTGTGGCTACAATAGATGAACCACTAAATTCACCATTAAAAAATTCTTGAGCTGTATTATCAGTGAATGGAATTAACTTAAATGGAGTTACATTTATACCATCCCAACTCTGGGTTACGTTAATTACTTGATTAACTGTATAACCAAAATCTTCGTCAAAATCTGTTATAAGATTTGGTAAAGTTCCACCATCTGAACCTGTAAAACTTTCAAGTGGGAATGATTCAAAATCACTTGATGCTCTATAAATTTGTTGACCATCTAAAAGTTCAGATACCTGACCAATTGAACCTGTTAATGTTAAATCTTGGAATAGGATTGGGGTTAATAATCCAGCAGAGCTACTGTACGCACCTTGTGGAGTTTCAATTGTTGCTTGTGGAAGTGGATACTTCTGCCTTTCAAGCATGTGCTGTTTAATTACAATACCTGTAGCAATACTTGTTCTAGCAGGTACATAATCTTTAACCATCTTAAAGAGTGAATTATCAAAGAACTTAATTAATCTAACAAAATCTGTTAAATCATAGTTTTGAATATACTTTAAGAAGTATTGGTCACGTAGTTGTACTAACGACGGGTATTCCACGTTTCTTGACGGGATTAAACGCGGGTCACCTATGTAATCACCATAGTCAAAGAAACCGATAGAATTGATTATATCGTCGTTAATTTCGTTTTGGGGTGAAAAAGCTACTTCTAAATAATTAATATTATTAGTGTAACTTTCACTTATAAATGAAGATTGTTGAACCGAGATTTGACTTGAAAGTACATTTGAATCTGGTAAATCTTGTTGGGTATTGTTTCCGTATTGTGAGGGAGCTAAAATAGTCTCGTAACGCTTAATTTTATCAGTATTACGGTTTCTAATACCTGCCGGGAATGAATCATAATAGATAGTGCCTCTATTTGTAGAGAATTCACCATCGTTAATTCCAAAATTACTATCAGAAGCAAATGAAGAAGTAGCAATCCAAGATCCAGTTACTTTTGGATGGATTGAAACTGAACCTGTATACAATTCACCTCCTAAAGATGCTCTAAATGCTAATTCTTCAGATCCACTATTAACTCCAGTACCTTCAATTGATTGAGGGTTCATTACATAATCTTCAAATACTCCAACTGAAAGTGAAGAGGTAAAATATCTAATTTCTTGGTATGAACCTGTAAATGGTCTATAGTTACCTATTTGGTTTCTACTATCAGAAGGGAAATAAGAAGCATTTCCCCCAATCCAGTTACCAATACTAGTATTTACTGAAGAAGAGGATATAAATCCTATAGTAGAACCATCCCAACCATCATATAGATTATTAGCTGCGTATAAAGTAAAATTAGAAGGATCGTTATCAGTATCTACTGTAACTGCTACTGACCACCAACCACTATCATAAAATGGTAAATAAACACTTGCTGAATCAGATCCTACTATAAGTTTTAAAGTAGCAAATTCATTATAAGAATTAGCAGCTGAACCACTGAATGAGCCTGAAGTAAATCCTGAACCAGTGTATTCTAGAACAATTTTAGCGGGATTGCCATCATCTAAACTCCAAAGAGATTGGCTTGGGTAAGATATAGCTGAGTTTAAGCCTGGGGTTTGGAATCTGAATTGTAAAGTAGCGGGAGTGTTATTAGTAGCATTCCAATCACTATTTAACTGCCATTCAGAATTAATCCAACCATCATCGTTTGTAGCAAATTTATAATCAAATTGATCGTACCAAAGATCCCAATCGTTAGAGTTGATTTTATCTTTACCACCAAATTCACTAATACGTAAAATAGTATCAGGAACACCATAAACATTTATAAGTGCTCTTAAACCAGCTAATGTACCTTTTTTCTTTAAAAGATATGGTAAGTTATTGTATAAACGTTTGTAAATACGTTTATTAACATCATCAATGGGAACTGCAGCGTTTGAAGCTGAGATAGCGGTATTTACATACTCATATCCTGTAGGAGTAGGTAAAGAGCTAGTCATGTAAGGGAATGGGAACAAGCTACCTGAAGCAGTTGTACCTATAAATGCTGAATAGAGATCAAAATCACTATAGTTGTTTTGGTAAAGTTTAACACCAAAATCTCTTAAAATTTGAGCAACTAAATCTTTTGATACACCATAATTTAAACGGTTATCAGCATCGTATTTGTTTGTAATATCCTTAACATATACCCAAACATTATCATCAAAGAATTGACCTATCATATCAACGAAAGTCATATAGCTTTCGTTTTGAACATCACTTCTTATATATTCAGGAATAGCGTATTTTAAGTAATTATTATTAAATTCATCGTATTCAGCCGCATCTATTAAACTAGCAGTTACCCAAGTTTGGGCTGCTGAAGATGAATATGATACGTTTGTAAAAGGAGCTTCATTATTTACTTTAGGGAATGTAGTAGAACCCGATTCAAAATATAAATAATACTCATATCCATCAAAATTAGTAATAGTTAAATTAATAAAATTGTTTAATGAGTTAATTTCTTGGGTAGAAGATACTGAAGCTGAGATAGAGTTAAGAGTGTCCAATGTAGCACTAGCTGATTGGATTAAAACTACCTTATAAAAGAAATTCTCTACTCTAGAATATGCTGATGAAAAATTAACAAAATTATTAAATTCAGAATAATCAATATTGATTTCAACACCAGGTTTATTAAAGTAACTATTTACCTGGTATTGTGATTGAGATACAGATGCACTTGTATAATTCTCTAAACTAGCAAATTCTGTAGAGTTATTAAGTTGATTAGTAGCTGGTATATTAAAGTTAGGACCACTGATAGGAATACCTAAATTAACAGGGGCTACTTCATTTACGTATTCTAGTTTATAAGCTATACTATCTGAAAGTTTAGTAACAGCCCATAATGGAGTTTTAACTGGGATACGAGCTGGTAAAGGTTCATAAAGTTTAACTAAAACTGTGGTTTCACCTCCTGTTTGATCTAATAAAATATTATTAGCTATAAGTGTAATATTATTCCCTAAATTAAGATAAAAATCCTGGAATGTAGGTTGGGCATTACTTGCTGAGATAAATTCAGTAACTGAAGCACTAATTACTAGTGGGATTATTGTTGTAGAGGCTAATCTTAATTCAGTTCTATTAGAACTAATTTCTTTAATGTAGTATTGATTATCTACACTAGGAGAAGAAGCTAAGATATTAGTATAAAAATTGTATAAAACATTTACTATACCATCATCATAACCTGCATCTACAACATCAGTATTAGGGTCAATGTATAATTGATTATCTAATATAGAATAATTAACATAATTTTCAGACCCAATTAAAAGACTATTATTAGCATTATATATATAAAATTCTATATAATCTGTTTCGGGATTGAAAACAGTAGGCGTAATATTAACCGACAACAAGTTTTCATCTGAAGGGGAATATGTTTCAGTTAAAAATGTTGTTGGATTAACGGGGTTTATGCTTAATAATGTAGCCATTCTATATATTAACTATTATTTTGTGCTCTACGTGCTCTACGAGCTGCTCTTCTTTCTTCTCTTTGTTTCTTTCTTAAATCTTGAGCACTTAAAGTACTATTAGGATCTAAAGCAGCATTAGCTGTATCAGGACTTTCAAACGATGGTAAAGGAGGTAACTGTGGGATATTTAACTGTGGTAAATTTAAACCTGATGTTTGGAGAGTTTGTGATATAAGCTGTACTGGTTCTCTTTGAATTTCGATTAATTGTCTTCTTAATTGAGTAATTTCTTGTTGAAGAAGAACAATTTCATCGTTTATAACTGTAGAACCGATATATGCTTGACTTGTTTTAATAAGATACTCATGAGAATTGGTTTCTCCAAATTTAGGTATCTCAAAAAATAACTGCTCGTAGTTTTGAAAAAATTCGTCTACAGTAGGAACATTTAAAATATCATCTATTACGGGGGTAGGGATTGATAATTCAGTAAAAGAAGTATCAATTACCTCCTGGTATTGAATTTTTGAAGCAAAAGTTTCTTTTAATAAATTAACTTTTTCCATTATCCATTAACTACTTTAAAATAGTATTTGTCGTCGTAAACTGTTGTACTACCACCTGCAGTTACTTGTACTAATATTTTGTAATATCTTTCTGGTTCTAAACCATCCATGTAAATATCAAAATAGCTAGAAGTAGTATCAGCACTAATTTTAGTATAAGGAGAAAATTCAACTACGTATTCGTTAGTATCTAAATCTTTTACAGCGTAATAAGATGAACCTGAAGGTAGATAATGTTGAACTGTGTACAGAGAAGATGTAGTCCAAACTACAGGAGGATACATCTGGGTAACATTTAATCTAAATCTATTGATACTTTCTGGGTAGAAAATACCTGGGTTCTCTGCTAACGAGATTTTAAGGTTAGGTTGATTTAATACTTGAATTCCAGATGAACCAGTGTTCCATACAAAATCATCCCATCTAATTTCAAGTTGAGGAGGGTATATTGTATTAGTATCAACACTGTAATATTGCATTACAGGTTGTACTAATTTATTTGTATTAAACTCAATATTGTCTTCCCATTTGATTAAAAAACCTTGGTTTGGGAGATTACTACCAGTTATTCCTACTGAGTGTGAATACCAAGTTTTAACAATATCAGTTACTTTTATATTTAAATCTTTTACTGTTCTTACATCAAATGATTCAGTAACTAAAGTTGAATTAGTTCCATTTGAACTAGTGTACCATGCGCCCCCTCCAGGAACTGAATATGATGTATTCCATGAGCCTGTTGAATAAGGTATAGTGTTAATAGGCCAGTTATTACCATTAGCAAAAAATGGAGAAGTCCAACAAGCACCATCTTCAGTTAGGGGTTGATCTAAATAAGTACCTGTACCATTATTCCAAGTAGAACCCGTAGGAGATACAGCAGCCGGCCAAACTTCTATTACAGAATCTTCAACTACACCTTGAGCTGTGGCTATAAATAATTTAAAATAAGCATCCCAAGGTTTACCATCTACTAAACCTTCTAAGGTAGCCGCAATTTCACTATTAACAAACTTCACAAGCGCTCTTGCAACTTGTGGAGAAGTATTCATAGCAAAG
>Ga0181363_1000474_pt1 | contig 11270 bp, 8 predicted proteins | sample Fa13NDMLBSN_FD_130109 | JGI IMG/M metagenome (GOLD analysis project Ga0181363, IMG submission 130109) | Freshwater viral communities from Lake Michigan, USA - Fa13.ND.MLB.S.N | ecosystem: Environmental > Aquatic > Freshwater > Lake | place: USA: Michigan | collected 2013-09-23
CTGAGGATTCCGAAGAAAGAAGTAGAATTTATAGAGAAAGAATTCACTATGGATTTTTTAAATTAACCGAAAATATTATCCACACTTTTAAATTCTATTATACAGAAGTAGATAATATTGAAGATTTACAACACGAAGTAATTACATTCCTTCTTTCTAAAATTCACTTATATGATCAATCAAAAGGTGCAAAAGCATATTCATATTTTGGAACTATTGCAAAACGTTATTTGATTCTCTCAAATCAGAAAAATTATAAAAAACGTGTTGATACAGCCCCCATTGAGGTTTTAGAAGAAGATGAAAATCATTCTTATAATATTGATGAAGGATCATATGATGAAAAATTATCTCAATTTATAGATGAATTTACTCACTATTGTACTGAAAATATTTTTGAAATTTTTCCCAAAGATTATGATGCTCAAATAGCAGATGCAATTCTAGAATTATTCCGCAAACGAGAAAATCTAGATGTATTTAATAAAAAAGCACTTTACATTTATATCCGTGAACAAGTTGATGTAAAGACCCCCAAAATAACTAAAATAGCTAATCAGCTTTACGATATCTTTAAAGAAAACTATGTCTTTTATTTAGAACACGGATATACAAATTTCTAGTTTCAATATTTATTAGAAACAAAATTGTATATTTATGTCACAATTTGATAGTGTAATATTTGGTAAGAAAAAATTTTCCGACATTTTGGAGGAAATTTATAATAACCAACAGAAAAAAGATAAACAAGTCACAGCTCTTATAAATGAGTTAAAACCACTTATTTCAGAAATTGGTGATGCTACTCTTGTAGTTCCATTAATTAAAGAATATATGGAAATAAGTGTAAAAAATGATGACTTATTAATTAAAATGGCAGCGTTAGCTCAACGTGCTATGCAAACTCAAACAGCAGATGGTACTTTAACTATTTCTGATGAAGAAAAAGAACAACTTCTTTCAGCAATGAATGAGTTAAAAGGAGAAAAATAATGGCATATGTTGATTTTGGTTTAGCGGCTCAAGAAGCAAATAATAGAAGTTCATTTGCTCAACAGGGACAATTTGTTATTCAACCTGTAAGAGTTCGTTTTACTTTTTTAAATCCTGAAAGTATAAAAAATGATTTGCCAAAATTATTTGATAAATATGGGGGATATGATACTTTAGGTGGTATTTTATTTGATTCTTTTACTAACCCTACTGTTCCTGTAAGTGAGGATTTTGAAGATAATTTAACTGAAAATTATAATTTTGCAAAACCGTTATTTGCTAATATAAGACAAGTACCTTTATTAAATGAGATAGCATATGTTGTGTCATTTCCTTCTACTAAAACTCAAGATCCTCGAAATGTAGACTTAAACCAAACAGATTACTATTATTTTCAACCTATTAATCTTTGGAATACTTTACATCAAAACGCGTTTCCTGATCCTCTTGTTGAATTTAATGCTCAATCTTCTCCACAACCAAAAAATGTTTCCTATCAAAGAGCCCAAGCAGGAGCAACCACAAACTCAGATGCACCTGAACCGGAAATTAACTTAGGAAATACATTTGTTGAAAGGGATAATATCAAATATCTTCAACCTTATGAAGGAGATATAATTTATGAAGGTAGATGGGGTCATAGTATTCGTTTTGGTTCAACAGTTTTAAATCAAAATCCATGGTCACAGGTTGGAGAAAATGGTGATCCTATTTTAATATTAAGAAATGGTCAAGCACCAACAGAAACAGAAGCTTGGATACCAACTATTGAAGAAATTAACGAAGATTTAGGTTCAATGTATTTTGGTAGTACACAACAATTACCATTAGATGCAGCTTCAACAGATTATACTAGTTATCAATCTAATCCTCCAACAATTCCTAATCAATATAGTGGAAGCCAAATTATTATAACCTCAGGAAGATTAGTATTTAATAGTTCTAAGGATCATATTCTTTTAAGCTCAAATAAATCAATCAATCTAAATTCAGTTGAAAGTTTTAATGTAGATACAGATACAGCTGTTATTCAAAGTAGTAAAATATATTTAGGAGATAAGAATGCAGATGAACCTTTACTTTTAGGTAACCAAACAGTTGATTTATTAGATCAATTAATTGAATCTTTAAAAGTATTTATGACTACTTGTCAAACTTTAGTAGGAACACCTGCTGGAGTCCCATTAGCCCCTTTAAATGCAATGGCATCTACAGTAAATAATACTTTAAATTTACTTCAGAAAGATTTACAAAATATTACTTCAAAAGATAATTTTACTATATAATGGCTATTTCTCCAACTCAAGCAAGTAATTTAATCAAAACAGCATCAGATTTAAATTCAAAAACTTCTGATGTTAAGAAGGCTGCTAAAGATTTTGCCCAAAAACAACAATCTGATCAATTACTAAAAAATAGTAAAGACCCAAATTACACAGGATATAATCAAGATTTAAAAAGTTTTAGAGATAAAAAAAAGAAAGAAACTGAGGATGCTAGAGCAAAATTAAAAGCAGAAAGAGATGCTGCTAAAACTGAGGCAGAAACTAGAAAAAATGATCTTAACCAAACTCAAGAAACCATCCAAAACAACACTCCTTCAGATCAAAAACCTAAAGGACCTAGCAAATTAAACCCTGTTATAACTGCCCAAGCTAAAAAATTAAGTATTTTACTAATTCCAAGTTTATTATCATTAGCTAATGATTATATTGGTGAAAACGTTGATTTGTGTCCTTCACCAAATATAACAAAAAACGCTTTAGATACTTTTAACAATATTGTTAAAGATTTAAATAATACAGCTGAAGGTGTAAATAAAGTAGCAGGTGTTAGTCAAATAATTGCAACTGGGGCATCTACTATTCAACAAATATCTACAGTATTAAAAACAACTATTCCTATAGTCTCAGCAGCTGCTAAAATAACCCCAGTTATTCCAGGAGCACTTGTTTCGGCATTAGATGATTTGGATTACTTTAATAATATTTTATTATATACTAATGATGGAAGTCCAAAATTACCCCCTATAATTGCGGGTGTAAATGGATTAGCAGTTTCTCTTTCAGTATTTTCTTTAGGTTGTAGAAATGCTGCTGCTATTATAGAAAACATCTCAGCAAAACTTAAACAATGTCTTCCTCCTGAAGACCAAAAAGATATAGAATCACTTTCAGATGTAACTAAACAATATACTGAATATGGAATAAATAATTATAATAATTATGATCTTAGTTCTTATCAAGGATTTAATATAAGAATTGAAGAAGTCCCATATACCCCTACAGTAACAAGAAGAAGAGCAGTTGGATATTCACCTAGTGGTGTTCCTATGATTCAAACAGAATTATCATTTACTTCAAATGCTCAAACTCTAGTTACAGAACTCAAACTAATAATTGACAGAGATAATTTAAAAGCTTATTAATTTAATATTTATAACGTGATGAAAACTACAGAACTTAAAACTTTAATCAAAGAAGCTGTAAGAGAAGCTATTCAAGAGGAGTTAATAGATATCCTTTTGGAAGCAGTTCGTGCTCCTAAAACAGTTGTGACTGAATCTGTAAGAGATACTTATGCACAACCACACATTGAAAAACCAAAACAATTAAATGCTGCTGAAAGACGCGCTATGTTTGGTGGTTTATTAGAAGAAATGCAAAACGGAGGAGTAGCTAACTCTCAATATGCTGGTAATTTCCAACCTCAATCAGTAGATACTATCAATGGTGCTTTACCTGAGGGAAGTGTTGGATTAGACCAAATAATGGCTTTAATGAATAAATAATAAATGGCAATAATTGTTCAAAATAGATTTCCAATCGATTCGATTGATAGAAAAGCAGTAGGAGTTGATATTCCATTCAATGCTCCTGGTGTTTTTAAATCTAATTATACAACAAGAGAAGCTGTTAAAAATAATTTATTAAATTTTTTCTCTACAGATCAAGGAGAAAGAGTATTTAATCCTTTCTTTGGAAGTGGATTAAAAAGACTCATATTTGAAAATATGGACAGTCTAACCAGTGATTATATTAAAAAAATATTATCTGATGAAATTAGTCAATATTTTCCTTTTGTAGGAATTGCTCAATTAGATGTTAATCTAAATGAAGATTCTAATACAGTAAACATTACAATAAAATACCAAGTAACAAATTTTGGGATACAAGACGAAATTAATATTATAATATAAAATGGCTGTTAGAAGAGATATAAAATATGTTGATAGAGACTTTACTTCTTTAAGAAGTAGTCTTATTAATTATGCTAAAACATATTTTCCAAACACATATAATGATTTTACACCAGCATCACCAGGTATGATGTTTATGGAAATGGCAGCTTATATAGGTGATGTTCTATCATTCTATACAGATAACCAATTCCAAGAAACTTTTATCCAATATTCTCGCCAAACTCAAAATTTATATGATTTGGCTTACATGTTAGGATATAAACCAAAAGCAACAAATGCTGCAACAGCTGTATTAGAAATCTATCAACAACTTCCAGCAATAACTTCTGCAAGTATTGAAGTTCCTGATTATACCTATGCATTACAAATCCCAGCAAATACAACAGTATCATCTAACTTAAATTCTTCTTTACAATTTTTGATAACTGATAAAGTAAATTTTGCTTTTAGTAGTTCAACAGACCCTACAGAAGTAACCGTTTATGAAACTGCAGGTGGTGTACCTACATATTTTTTAGTAAAGAAAATAAGAAAAGCAATTTCTGCTACAATTAAATCAACATCTTTTTCTTTTACTTCACCTGTTCCTTTTGATTCAAGAACAATTACTGATACTAATATTATTGGAATTTTAGATATTACGGATGCTACAACAGGAGATAAATGGTATGAAGTAGATTATTTAGCTCAAGATGCTATTTATGAGTCTATAGATAATGCAAATCCTAATGATCCTAATTATCTTCAAGACCCAGATGTTGCTAATTTGTTAAGAATTAAATCTGTTCAAAATAGATTTGCTACAAGATTTTTAGATAAAACAAATTTACAAATCCAATTTGGTTCAGGAAATCCAAGTGATACTACTGAAGTTATTATCCCTAACCCAGATAACGTTGGTATTGGTTTACCTGATAATCAAAGTAAATTAACAACAGCTTATGCACCAACAAACTTTATTTTTACAAATACTTATGGTATTGCTCCTTCTAACACTACACTAAATGTTAGATATCTTGTTGGTGGTGGTGTTGACGCTAATGCTCAAGCTAATTCGATTCAAAATTTAAATACAACTACTACAACTTTTATTAGTTCTGAAGTAGCTGACCCTAACCTTGCGAATCAAATATTTGGAACATTATTAGTAACTAATCCTGAAGCAGCTTCAGGTGGTTCTGATGGTGACGATATAAATGAATTAAGACAAAACTCATTAGGTAGTTTTCAAAGTCAATTAAGAAATGTAACCTTTGATGATTATGTTATAAGAGCATTAAGTTTACCTTCTGAATACGGTACTGTAGCTAAAGTATATGCAACCAAACCAAATGCAGCTTCACGTTCTATAAGCACAATTGATTTATATGTGTTGTCTTATAATAATAATAAGAATTTAACAAATGCTTCTGATGCTTTAAAAAGAAACTTAAACACATATTTGTCTCAATATAAAATGATCAATGATTCTATTGGCATTAGAGACGCGTTTATAATTAATATAGGCGTTAATTTTGAAATAATCACCCTTCCCGGTGCTAACTCAGATGAAGTGCTATTAAAATGTATATTAGCATTACAAGATATATTTAATATAGATAAATGGCAAATTAATCAACCTATTACATTACGAAACTTATATGTAGCTTTAGACCAAATTGAAGGAATCCAAACAGTTAAATCCGTTCAAATTGTTAATAAAGTAGGATCAAATTTAGGTTATTCAGATTATGCTTATGACATCACAGGAGCCACAGCAAATAATGTTGTTTATCCTTCATTAGATCCAATGATTTTTGAAGTAAAATACCCAAACACAGATATTCAGGGCAAAGTAGTACCTTTTTAATATAAAACAAAATGGCAGTATATAAATTATTTCCTTCTCAAGACGCAACCATATATTCTTTATTCCCTAACATGAATACAGGATTGGATGAAGTCATAGAAGCTACTGAAACTTCATTTGCTTATTCAACCCCAAATCCACAAACCAGTAGATTTTTAATTAATTTTTCTGAAACGGAAATTGATGATTTATTAGATAATAAACTCAAAGTAACCTCAGGGAGCATTAGTTCTTCTAAATTTTTAGATAATAATTATTGGAGAGTTAATTTACAATGTTTTATAGCAACATCAACAGGTCTTCAAGCAGATACTACAGTTGAATGTTACCCAATCTCAGGTGCTTGGGATATGGGTACTGGAAGATATTTAGATGATCCTCTTCAAACTAATGGAACAAGTTGGTATTGGAGAGACTACTCAGGAAGTAGTCTTTGGTCAACTCAAAATTATTCTCCATTTTCAACAGGTTCTTATACTGGTTCAAGTCCAAATAATTCTATTAATCCGTATGCTGGTGGTGCTACTTGGTGGACAGGATCTACTCAACCATGGTTTAATTCTAATTTATACCCAATATCAGCATCGGTAACATTTGGGTTTTTTGATACAAAAGATTTAAATTTAAATGTAACTAATATTGTTAGAGCTAGATCGACAGGTTCAATTTCCGCAGATGGATTTATTTTAAAACAAGCTGTTGAGTTTATATATGATAAAGAAGTTCAACCCGAATTAAAATACTTCTCTAGAGATACTCATACCATTTATCCTCCAGCTTTACAATTTAGTTGGAGAGATTATTCATTTAACACAGGTTCTTCTACTCAAACTATTTTAAATACACTTCCGGCTACTGTAACTTTAGCCCAAAACCCAGGAACTTTTTATCCACAAAGTTTTAATAGATTTAGAGTTAATATTCGTCCCGAATTTCCAATCCAATTATGGCAAACATCTTCAGTGTATTTAAATAATTATTATTTACCAACTGCATCTTATTGGGCTATTAAAGATTTAGATACTAATGAAATGGTAATTGATTTTGATACTCAATTTACTCAATTAAGTGCAGATGCTAGTTCAAGTTATTTTGATGTTTATATGAATGGTTTAGAACCTGAAAGATATTATGCTATTCTAATCAAATCAGAAATAGCGGGAACAACTCAAGTATTTGATGATCAATATTATTTTAAAGTAATTAATGGCTAATTTTCCTTTAACAAAACAAGTATTTAATAAAACAGCATTTGATAATACTGTTAATACTTCTTTTACAGAATTAACATCTTCTGTAGTAGTACCAACGGGGTCTGTTTTACCATCAATAACAGAATTTTTTGATTATTATCAAGCTTTATTTTACCAAATACCTAAGTTTGGAGAAACAAATTCACATCAATATCTTGTGATAACTAGTCAAGATTATTTAGGATCTGAAGCTGGTGGTAATGAAGTAATTGATGCTTTAATTGCTGAAGTAACCGCCCTTAGAGAAGAAAATTTAAGTCTTCAACAAGAGTTAGCTCAAAGTACAGTTAATACAGTTCAAGACGCTTTAACAACTTTACAAAAATTAAATGGTTAATATTACTAATATAAATCCTAATACCCTTACTCTACAGACTATAAGTGCTGCAGATGTTGCTGTTATTCCAAACACAACTATAACCTCATCCTTTAACCCAGTAAATGATAGAGTTGAGTATTTTGTATATGATTTTAATAATAATCTTTTATCGTCAAATAGTGATTTAAGATCATATAAACCTGTATCTATTGATTCTGTTGGAAACATAATAGATATGAATTTATTTCCGGAAGAAGATGCTACTATTGCCGGATATACCACAGGTATTGTTAAAACCATATACAATTTTATCTCCCCAGAAGTTGGTTCAGGAGATAATCCTCTTTTTATTAGTGAAATTTCCCCAACTAGAACAGAACTTAGATTAAGTTCTAATACTAATGAGTTATTTATTGCTATAGGATTAACTGCTGATACATTTTTAAGTAGTTCTAATTATGAAATTTATAATCAATTTAGACAAAATGTTGAAAACAGTAGTTTTCTTGATGAATTTTATTTAAATTTTGGAAATAATGTTTATGTTATAGGTGTTAATTCTGTTTTGGAATTTAATCCTCAAAATAACACAGTTTCATTATTAGTTAAATTATATGAACCTTTACCAACAGCTATTGGTTTAAAAACAGAACTGTCTGTTGTAACTAAAAAAGCTGAATCAGTTGCTTATCAATTAGATTTTATTCAAGAAGATATTCTTGACGAAACAACTATTAAAATTGCAGGACCTAATTACAACATTCCTATAAAAGATGAAACAGGTCCTTTAACTCAATATCAAAATTATAGTAGTATTACTTCTACTCCATTAACAGGTTCCTTATACCAGTTAATGAATCAAATATCGTCTTCATCACCTCAACTCTCAGTTGATTATACTGATTATGAAGATTTTATATTTTTCTCCTCAGCTTACCAAAGATTATATAATTTTAAAGAGAAAGTTATATCAATATCTTCTTCTCAAGCACAATTAGATTTATTATATAGTAATATTTCAGGACCTACAACAGCATCAGCTGTGGTTTCTTCTTCTAAACTATTATTAGAAAAACAAATTGAAACTACAATTACAAGTTTTGACGGATATGAATATTTCCTATATTACACCTCAGGAGCTTATGCTTGGCCTAAAACCAATGCACAACCACCTTATAATTTATATTCTCCAACTAGTACTCAAGCAACAAATTGGTATGCAACTCAATCTGCTATTGCTATAGAATATGATGTTAATAATCAAAATAATTTAGATTATGTAATTCCTGAATATATTAGAAGCAATTCTAGTAATAACCAATATTTGTTATTTACTAGCATGATCGGTCAGTTTTTTGATGAAATTTGGTTATATACTAAAGCAATTACATCAAAATTAGATGCTAATTCTAACTTATACGAAGGGGTTTCTAAAGATTTAGTAGCAACTGTATTAACATCTTTAGGTACTAAAATATATGATAGTACTTATACATTAGAAAATATTTACAGCTCAGTAATTGGACTTTCAGCAAGTGGTTCATTATATCCCTCTACTGGAAGTGAATTAATTACTAGTTATGTAACAGCATCTGTTCCTAGTCCTGAAGATATTCCTACTATTGATGATTTTGTTAAATTATCATATAAAAAGATTTATAATGCATTACCATATCTTTTAAAGAAAAAAGGAACAAATGCTGGTTTGCGTTCATTAATCAATATTTTTGGTATTCCTGATACTATTTTACAAATTAATGAATTTGGTGGTAAAAACAAAGTAGGAACTAATGATTGGGATTATTGGCAAAATAAATTTAATTATAAATTTGATATTACAAGTAGTAATTCTAAAGTAATAGTTCCTTGGCAGGTTAATAGTTTATGGAATATTCCAACACCTAATACTCTCCAATTTAGATTCAAAACCCCAGGATTAAATTCTGCTCTTACTTCTAGATCTCAAAGTTTATGGACTTTAGATAATAGTGGAAACACATCCATTGTTTTAGAATACACAGGTTCAGGGTATTCTAGTGGTTCCTATTCAGGTTCTATTCCAAGTAGTTCAAATGAATATGCTACTTTAAAATTTATACCTAATTATTCTACTAACCCAACAGTTTCAGCAAGCATCTATTTACCATTTTTTAATGGTGATTGGTGGTCAGTGATGGTAACTAGAAGCGGAAGTAATTTTTCTTTATTTGCTGCTGATAACATATACAATGGAAATGATGGATTTATTATAGGATATACAGGTTCAGCAACAGCAAGTGCAACTACCTCTTCTTGGATAAATTCAACATCCTCATTTTTTCCTCTTTCAGGATCTACACTAACTATAGGATCTAAAACATATAGTAATTTTAGTGGTTCTTATCAAGAAATAAGATATTATAATACTCAATTAACTCAAGATATTTTTTATGATTATACTATGAATCCTTACTCTATTGAAGGAGTAGGAATTAATGGTGCATATGACCAATTAATATTTAGAGGAGCATTAGGAAATGATCTTTATACAGGATCTAAATCAATACACCCTAAAATCACAGGTTCATATATTACACAATCTTTTACTTCTAATAGTAATTTTACTATTAATAGTGGTAGTTTTTCTGTAAATAGAGAATTTATACTTCAAGATCAAATTCCTGCGGGAATGAGAAATACTGTTTCTAAAAAAATTAAAAATATTTCTACTATTTTACCTTACAGTGGATCAGAAGAAGTAAATTTACCCCAAAATACAGTATTATCTCCTTTTATTTATATTGATCAAGATAGTTATAATAGTTCTTCTTATGTAGAAGATATTAAATATGTTGAAGTAGCATTTTCTCCTCAAAATGAAATTAATGAAGATATAAATGCTCAAATAGGGTATTTTAATGTTGGAGATTATATAGGTGATCCTAGATTAGTATCATCCTCAGCTGAAACATATCCTGAATTAGATGCTTTAAGTAAAGATTATTTTGATAAATATTTTGATAGCTATAATTTATGGGATTATATAAGACTTATCAGATATTATGATAATGCCTTATTTAAAATGGTTAAAGATTATGTTCCTGTTAGAAGTTCAGTTACAACAGGAATTGTAATTAAACAACATATTTTAGAAAGAAATAAATACCCTGTACCTCAAGTTAATACTTATACAACTACTTCTTTTTATGGAAGTGGTTCAGCTTCTAATACATCTTGGGATACACCATTTGTATATCAAGATCTAATAATTACTGGTTCTCCAATCCAAATGTATGAAATCACAGGTAGTACGGGAGGAGTAATGCCTGATTTATTTGGTTTAACATCTTCTGAATATACTGGTAATAATGTAGTTAATATTACTCAAAGTTGGGATGGAGTTAATTTAACTCCTGTAGGGGCAGTCCCATTTGTTGAATCTACTCAAACTGAATTTTATAATGGAGAATTAAGTGGTTCTTACATCCAAGTAGAAAATGGAGAACTAAATGAAGATAATCCTTATAAAATGGCTTCTACAATTTTGTTAAGCTATGATACTTTAGGATCTTATTTTACAACTTCCTCTACATCAGTAAATTCTAATCCATCTGCCGGAAATTTAACCTTTAATACGGTTATTGGATATAATGGGATTCAATATAGTTATTATAC
>Ga0181363_1000475_pt1 | contig 11268 bp, 4 predicted proteins | sample Fa13NDMLBSN_FD_130109 | JGI IMG/M metagenome (GOLD analysis project Ga0181363, IMG submission 130109) | Freshwater viral communities from Lake Michigan, USA - Fa13.ND.MLB.S.N | ecosystem: Environmental > Aquatic > Freshwater > Lake | place: USA: Michigan | collected 2013-09-23
CTTGGGACTCACAATAATCCCGCGCTCTGCCCTCGATGCAGCCTTCTCACGCTGAGCAAACGATCGACGGATTGTCTTGTCATCGATCGCTTCACTAGGATTGGCAGCATTGAACTTCACAATTTCATCACCAAGGTCTGCAAAGGCTTCATAGTCACCAGCCTGCTGCGCAAGCCATAACTTACCAAGCAGCCTAGACCTTCGCATATCTAGCGCCTTCTCAATACCTTTGATCTCGCCCATGGCCTCATAGGATCTAGCCACATCCTGCGGTGTAAAGCCAACCGCTTGGGCAAAGACTCCAAAGAGCCCAACATCAGCAACGATCGGATCCCCGCGCAGGGTCGTCGCACCTTCTGTGGAGAATCGATAAGCCTTGAAGAAGTCCTTGATGATCGGCGGCATCATGGCTTCCATGCCGCGGGCGTAATGACCTTCGTTGATCTTCTTGATCGCATCACCCGTGTTGACCACAATACCCACGGAAGGACCAAGCAAGTCAATCACCATGTTCTTGACCCACTCTTCTTCATCCTTGGCCGTTGCATCATCTCTAAACCAGATACCGTTCAAGCTGGTACGGCTGGCCAGGTCTATTTGCAGTAGCTCTGACATGGGTCCACGGCTCATGGCTCTAGCGAAGTTATCGCCAAACAACTCGGCCATGGCAACCTTCATCTCTAGACTGAAGTCATACGGCTCATCATCATCACCAAAGAGCGTATTCATCACACCTTCAACCACCCAGTACAAAGGCAAGCCTTCGTACCCGGCAAAAAGTGCTGTCATACCCATGATCCCAGTGAACTTCTTGCGGGCCTCTTTACGCAACATGAGCGCGTCGTTGTAGACACGCTTAGCATCCGCACGCTCTTCCTCGCTAAGCCCTTCATCCAAGGTCTTAAGTCTCAGCAACTCCACGTCTTTGTTGCTTAGGAAAGCTTTGTTAAATGTATCCACAAGGAGATACGTCATCTGCTGTGCATAGTTCTTAAACTGCAAAGCCACTTGACCGATCGGGCCACGCATGAACCTTGGCTTGGTCTCTGATGCGTACTCAAAGTGAATCTGGTCTACAAGATCCCTGGCTAAACCAATGATCTCGCCATCACCGTACTTACGCACCCGGCCAGCTGCAACCTCTTGAGCGTTGATCTCTCTGGCCAAGCGGATGGCAGCAAGCGCTGTAACTTGGCGGTTGAAAAGTTCAGCTTGGTTGAACATGTAGCCAAGCCCAAGCGATACCTTCTCAAAGATTCCAAGCCCCTTGGACTGCATCGCACCGCGGATACCCGAGGCATAGAGCGCACTGGGCCGCTCTGCAATACCAGCAAGAGATAGCGTCTGTGTACGGTTGATCGTACTTTCCAAAGCCTTCAGTGCATCAGCCTCGAAAGTCTTACCGGCTTTACGCAACACACCCTCAAGATCAAACTCCAAGAGCTTGGTGCGTGATGACATGAAGTCTTTCGATGCGCCATACAAGGCAGCAGAAGCCTTGGTAAATGACACATTGAACTTGCCTGCCAAAGTGGGCATACCGATGATCGGTGTCTGCGTTAAGTTGACCAGCGCCGATGCAGGGGCAGTCAGGTAGAACATAAACGCAAAGTTGCTGATCTTGGACCAGATTGGATTCTGCTTCTGAGGCGCACTGAACTCTGCGTGCTGCTGCTTTAGTTCGTTCAGATACCGACCACGGGCATTCCCACCGCGCTCATTGAAATACTTCTGCGCGTCACCAACAATTGCATCCAACGAACCGCCATACTCAAGCCTAGCCAGATGGTAGGTGCTATGGAATACCGTCTCGGCAAAGGCACGCTTCATGTCCATGCTTGCGCCCTTGACCTTCTTGGCATGGATGAAGTGCTTATGCACAGACAGATCCGGCATGATGCTCAGATAAGCCTGGTATATGTCGTCCTTTAGCCGCGCCTTGGTATCCGTGGACACAAGATCGCCAACGTCTGTCTTGTCGATCGCATCAAAGATGTCGTTCAAGAAAGCTGACTTGATGACACCCTGAGAGAACAGCTCCTTGGAATCAACACCAGTCTTGAGGTTCTTTACCTTGCCAGACGCAATGTCCTTTTCAATTCTTTGTAGGTGCGCCCGCTGGTCGGCCTGAGATTCAAACATCTCATGATAGGGGATCGTCTCACCGTTGGGCATCTTAATATCGTAGGCAACGAAGTAATCGCCAAAACGGTTGAGCGGGAAGTAAGGACCATCGTTCAAGAATTTCTCAAACTGCTTGCGCAACCCAAGCAAATTAGCCTGGCGTACAGGACCTTCCGGCAGCGCAGTCATGAGCCGGCGCTCAATGATGTCCTTCTTACGTGTGAGCTGAGACTTGTAAAAGTCACGGATCTTGATGAACAACTTCTCGCCTTCCGTGCCCTTGATCATTTCCCAGTTCTTGCGGAAAGATTCTTTCATCTTTTCCGCCTTGATGGGATCAGTAGGATCAATGCCAGACATCCTTGCGTCTAGCATCACCTCATCAAGTGCTTTACCAAGCTTAGGATTCTTGTTTGACCAGTCCTGCCATTCCTGCAAAGTCTTTGCGGCATCGGTCAGTTTGGCGTCCCGATCGTTCAGCATGTTGGTGAGCACACGGTAGTACTCAGCAAACTGGGGTAACTCTTTATTGGCTAGCTCTGATAGCTGGCGCATGTTTAAGAACGACATCAGGTTCTTAGAGCTATTCATGCTTGCGTCGCCCACGAACTGGCGAAGCTTTTCCTTGGTCGCTTCAAAAGACGGTGTGTCTTTGATCATCGTATCCATGGACTTCATGCCTTCAGCAGGCGTGTCATCAATCTTGTCCACGGCGTTGAACAGATCTTGCTGCTCTTGTGGCGACAGATCCTTACCGGCGTCGGTTAATCCTTCAACGCTACGGCGCATGTACTGAACTTCAGTATCACTTGGCTCTAATGAATAAGCTTCATCCAAGGAAGGTATTCTTGATGGATGGAGCGGCCCCAAGCGGCGCTGCCCACCGTCGAAATAACGTATTTCGACTGGCAAAGATTCCAGCCCTTTTTCGGCTGCAACCATAATACGATGGTTGCCTTCGCTTACCCATGCTTCGCCGTTATATGCAACTTCAATATACGGCGGTTCTTTTGAAACTTCATCCCAATTATCACGGATATATTTAAGTGATTCTTCGCGGACGTTGTTTTGTTCGTCACGCTCTCCTTTAAGTTTTGATAAGACGCGCAATGAGACTTCTACCGGCTTACGGAAGTATCCAGTAACGGTGCTCATAAAAGGCACGCCATAATCGTTTCGCCCTTTTCTTATTGCGTAATCAATCTTCCCTTGTAGCCAATCATCATTGGGAATATCCTCAATTAATTTCGGTATATCTTTTTCAGGAGATGCTTGCATAGCACGCATGAACAAAGCCATCTGGTCTTTCACGCCAAGTGGCTTAGCTTCCACGCGAACAGGGGCTATGTCTTTGACACTAGCCGTGACCTTATCCATGTACTGCTTAAAGGTTTCATTAGGCAGGTACTTCTGATTGCGTAGCCTTGCGTAAAAGGACTTGAGCGCATCTGCAAGACGCTTGAAGAACTTCTCTACAACTGTCAGCGGCTTTTCTGATGTCGTTGCCCAACGCGATACTTGGTCTGCGTACCATTCACCAAAGCTCTTCCAGTAAGGCGTTAGATCCTCAAACTTGGTCTTCTCTCCGACCTTAGTAACTTTACCAACGCCTCGTGCCCGCATGGACTCGATGTAATCCCTGGCCGATTTGCCTTTGGAGGATTTTAGGAACTTATCAAACTCGTCACGTATGGAACGCTGTGTTGCAAGATCGGCACTCCTAAATGACTCACGCTCATGGATGTGGCCAAACTCATGGGCTAGCGTCTCTAGCATTCGCGTAACTGATGCGTCCTTGGTAAAGGCTATGTAGTAGTTACCATCCGCCATCTTTCGCATGGAACCAAGTTCACCACCAAGCGCGGCAGATCCGATCGTCCGGTGCGGGCCTGTGAACTTTCCACGGTTAGCCACCACATCTTCAATCGTTGTGACATACACATTCTGTTGAATCTTGAGAAGCTTCTTCCATCCTGCAATCACGCCGGCCAATTGCGGGGAAACGCTTTGCGACACTGCGACACCATCGGCATCAAACTTGATGAATGGTGATTTGTCATGCAGAGCCCGGTCCTTCTTCTCAAGCGATTCCTTGACTGCAACTAACCGAGCCTTTTGTTGTGCATTGATCAGATTGCCTGTGTAGTTCTCTACATCTTTGGTCGAGCGGAAATATCCATTAACAACGGCATATAAAGGATTGCCAGTTTTGTCGGAATAACCCCTGATGAGCGCAAGATCACCATCCTGCCAAACCACTACACCACCTAAATCTTTCGCATGAGTCTGTGACGCTTTAGCCTGATCTGCCGTAGCCTTCATCATCGGCTGGGCACGGCGCTCCTCTAGGTCAGACAGTGCCTGCTCGATCTCTTGTTGATTCTCTTGGAAGTACGCATAAGCCTCATCTGTATCAGGCAACGTACCATCCATCATCTGCTCCGCATAGGAGCGGGGCGTGAAGGTTACTTCAGCTCTGGCAGCTTCACGTTCAGTTCCGGCAGCTTCGCTAGGTTCAGCAACTCGTTCTTCGCCTTCGGGGATAGCTTGTTCCACTTGCTCATAAACAACTCTTTGCTCATCGGCAGCTTCCGCGGCTTTAAGATTGGCTTCAAGTTCACTGCGAAACTCCCTAATCATGGTTAACACTTCGTCTAGCTTGAAATCTAAATCAGCAAGCTCAGCCTTCGTCGTGTCGCTTACATAGTCAAAATTCAGGATGCGGTCTTTGAGATATTCAACCGCATCGTTTTGCTTCATCTTCTGGTCAAACACATCCGCCTGGTCAACCGCAACAGATGAAAACTCTCCAAGCCATGGGTCCAAGAGGCCACTAACAACAGCCTTATCAAGGTTCTTGTCAGATTGCGTCTTGCGTATATCCGCAACATCCTTGGCACTTACACCGGCTTTCTTCAGCGCATTAAGGAACGTATCTCCTTGCGTCTTACGCTTGCGCTCCCTGGCTTCAACAGCCTCTTTTTGCGTAGCTAGTTCAGCCGCTTGTTTCTCTAGCTGAGCTATTTCGTCTGTAATCCTTTGATCTTCTTCGCTCAGCGGGGCTGGACCTTCCATGGGAGGAGGTTCAACAAACTCAGGTGGACCTTCTTCAACAACTTGCTCGGCGGCAACCTGATCAGGCGCAGCTAATTGAAGCACTTCTGCTTGAGGCACAGGGATACTTAGCTCGCCTGTTTCTTGTGGCGTCGGTGCAGGTAACGCAGGTGCAGCCTGAGCCTCACGCAAACGCTGCTCAATAGCCGGTGCATTATTGGCATAAAACTGCTGATCTTCTGGCGCCTGACGAGGTACGCCAGCCATAATATCCGCAACAAATTGCTCGAAATATTTCTGGTCAACCGGTGTTTCTGTGAAGGTTTCTGGCGGTACTTGATAGCCAACACTTGAAGGTTGTGGCGTAAGTGCTTGATCTGTAACGATGTCAGGGGTAATCCCGCCAGCTGGCGGTATTTGATACTTTAGTAGGGTGTCGTCAACAACAGGCTGTGTAACTTGTGACTCTGTTGCAGCGGCTTGCTGAGCAGGAGTAGGTTGCTCAACAGGCATACCAATACGCTGAATACCACGGCCAGCAGCGCCAAGCGCACCACCACCAACAGCACCAGAAAGGCCTGCTTCGATATACTGTTTGATACGCTCTGGAGAGAATAGATCGCCACTCCCACGCACAAAGTCTACGGCTGCGTTGCCAATGACTTCTTGCGCGGCCTCGGTCAGTCCTTCTTTAGGTGCGGTCTTAGCAGCTGCGATCGCAAGATCCTTGGCGGCTTCGGTAAAGCCAGCACGCTTGGCAACTTCTTCGCTAGCCTTAAGCTTGCCAAACATACCAAGCTTACTAAGGAAGGCTGATGGCGCCACGAGATCTAATAGCGTCTGCCCAATTGCGGCCGTGGCAGCAACACCGGGGCGCAGTTCACCAGTTTCTTCAGCAACCTTGGCAAAGGTTTCAGGGGCGTTTAACGCATAGCCTCCAACACCAGCACCTCCCAATCCTGCACGTTGCATAACTTGTGTTGCACGAGCTGCGCCAAGAGATTCAGCAGCCGCAGCAGGCAAACCTCGGGCAAGGGCAGCTTCTGTAGCAGCGGTTCCAGCCCTTGCTGCAATACCTCTAGCACCAGCAGCAGCGGCGCCCCCAGGTAACAACATAGCAAGTCCATAAGGTAAGGCCTCCCCAGCACGCTCATAGGCAAAGCCCAGAGCAGATAGCGGACCTGTCACATCCTCATAAGACTGGTACATCCTTGGCGCCATGCGTTCTGTCTCTGCATAGCGTTGCTTTGCCTCACCGAGTAACTGATGAGCGGCTTCGTCTTTACCAATAGCTGCAAGACCCATGGCCGGCAGCTCGGTCGTTAAAGACGTGCCTATGTTTTGCAACGTCCTTGCAATCGGAGCAAAAGCCTTTTGACCTAAAGAAAACTCGGGCTGATACTGGTCAGCCCCACTGAGTTTACTTATGGCTAACGCATACTCTTCTTGTGTATAGCCATCAGGTAATTGAACGCGGCCACGGCCAGGTACATTGAAGATAGGCATTTAGCGCCCCACAAGTTGTCTCATTCCTGCTGGTGTAACTTGAGCTACACCCATAAGTTGCGGTGCTTGCTCTGACATAACACGTTCAATAATAGCCTGCTTACGTTTTTTATACTCAGGATCTTCTTGATAATTCTTAGGGCCACGGTCAAAAAACCAATTGCTAGCACGTTTTTTGTACTCTGTTTCAAGAGCGTCCAATTCAGGCTTTGCGACTGCCATGACTTTCATTTGAATCTCAGCAGCATCTTTTGGCTTTAACCCAAGCTCCGCGGCGCCACCTTTTGGCTGCATAGCCCTGGCTAGACCAAGACCAACTTCGAGTGGCAACATCGCCTGATCCTGCATAAGCTTCTGCGTTTGCAGTCTATATGTACGCTCTTCTCTTGCCGCCTTGTCAGCCGCATCGTAATCCCCGCGACGCACAGCATCTTGGTATTTCGCATGGGCCAACTGTGCCTGCAATGAAGCTTGTTGCATGGCACGATTCTCTGCGCCCATGGACTTCTTAACATCCTCACCGGCTTGCAACCCACCAGCCAAGCCTGCAAGAAAGTTACGATCTTTACTACCCATCATGGCCAAAGCTGCCTGGCGGTTAGCCGCTTTCTGAATATCTTCTTGCGTAGGCTGCTGACCGTAGAACTTCTTTAGTTGCTCCATGATTGGAGACATCTGGTCTGGAAATGCCGCCTGCCTTTCTTTCAAAATCTGTTGCGACCGACCAGCGGTTTCGTAAGGCTCTTCGGTTTGAATCTGCGGAACCCCTGCCATGGCTCTCTTACCCATAGCAATGATCTGCTCAATACCCATAGGAGCCTGAGCAGCAGGGACTTGCTGCGGTGCAATAACTTGCGGTCTTTGTTGCGGTTGTGCAGGCTTAGCTGGTGGTTGAGCAGCTGGCTGAGCAGGCTTAGGCGCAGCTTCTTTCACGCGTTGCTGAATCGTAGACTCAGGATAGCCCGCCGCACGTAATTCTGCTGCTGTAGCCATGACACGCTGACCATTGATGATGGCAGGGACGCGGACCTCTTTCTCTTCCTCGACCACAGCTTCGCCACCAAACTCTGCACCGACACCGCCACCAAATTGAAACGCAACAGGACCGCCGCCAGCCATACGCTGCTCAGGCATCAACCCAGCAAGTCCTGCTTGTGGTTGTTGCGACGGAGCCATTTGCATAGGCTGTGGCTCTTGAGGAGCATTCATACCAGGCGGCATCATGGGCATACTTGGCGCAATAGACTCAGCCAGTTGTGCAACTACAGGCTTGTTAGGCTTTTGTGCCCGCTGGCTAAAGCGCTTACGCATGTCCTCACGGCGAGCCATTTCCGCCGCAGCAAAGATCGCTAGCTTAGGATCTTGTGCGTACTTAGGAAGCACCTGATCAGGTACTGCCTTAAACATCTCCATGGCCTCAAGGATATTGACATCCCCGCCCAGCCCGGTATTCGCTTGTGCGTACATTTATAGGCCTCCGTACAACAGACGCGCCAATCCCAATCCTTGGGTAAGCGGATTGCCTGAAGACTGATAAGCAGACTGAGAGGCGTAACCCGGTAAGCCAAAGATAATGTTTCGGTAGGTCTCTGCCTGCCGAGCCGGGTAATCCCGCTGCTGCTGGAACTCTTGATACATCGCATCCAGATCACGCTGACGCCGCGCTTCATCAGCAAGCCCAAGCTGCTGCAAGCTCTGAGCCTTCTGCATTTGGTTCTGCAAGTCCTGCTGGTAAAGCTGATTGGCTTGATTAAATGCCTGTGCAGATCCTTGCATCTGAATGTTAGATAGGTTGGTGCCAAGGTTCCTCATAAGCTCAGACTCAAGGATGGCCTGGCGTGATCCGCCAAACGCACCACGCTGAGCCGCTTGACCACGCAAGGATTGCAACCCGGACCCAAACTCTCTGACGGCTTGCTGCTTTGCAACATCCGTCACCGATTGTTGGTACGGATTCATGTAGGCCTGCATGACCCCCATGTTCTGGCCGCCAACATTGATTTGTCCTAGCAGGCCCGGACTCGCAGCGGCTTGCTGCGCAGCTTCAACACCTTGCTGGTATAGCGGTGCAGTCTCAGCGTACCGTTGTTGGGAGTAAGGCGTATAAGGTGTATACGCAATCTGCTGGCCCATGCGGAAGACATCCGATATATACGGAAGCTGAAACTCCGGGGGCATTTGGGTGACTGTTTGGGATGGTCCGCCCGTGCTCATTTGGACACCTCTTCAATTAACGTGACGCTTTTGACTTTCAAACCAAAAACCTTTTGCCAGCCTGGGCGCCCTTGGATCGTAATTGCATCACAGTTCATCTGCTTTGCATACAGGCGCACATACTCAGCCATGACTTTCAACTCTTCCAGATCCCCGCCGCCAAGCCATACATTACACAATCGCTTCTGCGGAAACTGACGAACCTCGGTAATGATGGCGCAATTCTTACCAGGCCAGAAATGCGCTTTACCCTCTGTAACAAGATCAAATACATCCTTTACCGTGAACAAGTTCCCGGCATGGTCAAGCGCCGTCTGTATATACGGCATACAGCGCGACCATTCGCTAGTCATGCAGGCATAGCCTTATCAGACTTGACGGCTGGCGGCTGTTTGCTTGTGCCATGCCTAGCCTTGCGAATCTTCTTCATCATGTCGTAGAGCTTCTGCGCACCAGCATTCGATGAGCCATTACCAAGATCGGATACCACATCAGCCGGCACAACAAACTCACCGCGGGCTAACCTGGCAGGCTGAGTCTTACCGCCGCCGTGGTCAATCTGAGCTGTGATGCTGTCAGACATACCATCACCAGGACCTTCTAGGTACCTGCCAGCAGCTGCATATACATCGCCACCTTCAGCGTAGTCCACAGATCCGCCGTCATAGCCAACAAGAATGTCCGTGATGGGGCCGCCCTGCGCCTTGGTAGCAATAGGCTCAACCGTCATGGGCTTATAGAGCGATGCAAGACCTGCCTCATATCCTGCCTGACCTTGGGCAATCTGCTCTTGCGTGGGCCCATACTTCTTGGCCGCTTCCGTAGCATTAAACTGGAACGGATTGGGATTGAAGAACAGCGGCATCCCTTTCATGGGCGTGTAAATGTTCTGGCCAGACGCTGACTTTTGTGGCGCTGGTTGAGGTGGGAACATGGGCGCAGTAAGTGCACGGTTATATACAGGGGCGGCTTTGTATTCGGGCTGCTTAATCGTTGGTGCCTGCTGGCGGGTAAGTGCAGCAGCTAATGCACCAAGGCCGAGAGCAAGACCGGCGCCCATCCCGTTTGAGCCTTGCGTGCCAAGAAGAGCCCTTCCCAGCTGATTCCAAAAATTATTGGTGCTAGAGCTTGTGCTCAAAGCATTACCTAGATCATCCACGCCGGAGACAGGGCTCCAAGTCCAATCGTAATTGGAGCCAGCACCGCTGTATATGTCATTTTCCATATCGTCTGCGCCGCTAGACGAACTGCTGCTTACGCCATAAAGATCTTCTGCTGACATGCTCTACTCCGCTAAGTAGCCCATTTTATTGGGTTAAGTCATAGAAGGAAATGGACCCAACCCCATCCCCTGTTGTTGCGCCAGAAATAGTGCGAACACCCAAGGTGTAGATATCACTAACGTCTGTCAATGAAACACCAAGCTGCTGGTCCCAGTTAAACCCGGTTGGGGATAACGTGTCCGCTTGCCCGCCACCACCACTGTTTGCAATATATCCCGTCTGCACAATAGTACCTGCTGTGGCAATAGCCGTGGCTGCAACATCAAACTCTACGTTGCTATCAGAAGGAACGGTAGCAGCCCAAGTTGCCCCAGTAAGAACCGGATTTTTGATCAATGCAATTTCGTAATTTTGCAACGTCGTTGGCTGGAACTGTATGCGGTTTGGTAGCACCACTGCACCCAATGCCGTTGATGCCAGCCTGATTGAAACAACCGGAAGGAAATTAGCAGCCGTGTTAATGGTATTAAGAATGGTTGTACGTCTTGCAACGTGCTGAATGGATGTAGCCTCGAAGCCACCTTCCGATATAACCGATGAGCATATCTGCGTGAGCGTTGCAGCTACTGCCGATGTTGTCGTGGTGATTTCATATCGCACAGGCAAAATAGCCGTGGTCATGTACACCGTCGTTCCATAAACATTTGCCGTGTCAAACGTATGGCAAACAATATACTGGCCATTGATGATGAGCCCACAGCGTACCGTGCCAACACCCAGCCACTCAAAATCCATCCACAGAATTTGAGGGTGCGATAAATCAAGCGTTAGCCCAGATTCGCCCGTCCCATCAAGCTTGTCACCATTCCACTCTGTCTGGCTTGCAGCTCTTGAATCGCTTGGTGTACCAGAAGTATTTGTACGTAATACAAACGAATTGATACCACCAGCGCGTTGGAAGAAAAGCCCGTTTTGGGTATTAAAGTAACCAACCTTCTGATTAAGATTTGCAGAAGTACCGTTGTCCATCTGAAAGGTTGCTAACACTAGCAAGCCTTTTCCTGGCTGGTACAGCATATTCCTATAGGACTGACGCACCACAGAACCAACGCCGCCGCTGGTAACAGTCATGCTAACGCTTGACTGA
>Ga0181363_1000476_pt1 | contig 11265 bp, 14 predicted proteins | sample Fa13NDMLBSN_FD_130109 | JGI IMG/M metagenome (GOLD analysis project Ga0181363, IMG submission 130109) | Freshwater viral communities from Lake Michigan, USA - Fa13.ND.MLB.S.N | ecosystem: Environmental > Aquatic > Freshwater > Lake | place: USA: Michigan | collected 2013-09-23
CAAAGAAGCCAAGCAGGAGGGCAGCAAACTCAAAGCATTGGAACTGATGGGCAAGACAGTGGGAATGTTTAAACAAGCACCGCAAGAGGATGAAGAGTCATTGAGCGCCGAGCAGTTGAAGCTTGAACTGGCGAAGCACTTGAAGCTTGTAGGCAACGTCAGGCGCATCAGTAAGGCACAGATCATTGACGCAGTGCCCTCTACGGTCATCAGTGTGAGTGAGTGAGCCAGTGTGCAGTGTGTGTGCAGTGCGTACACCATACGCAGACAGTGCGTGAGCACAGACGCAGTGTGAGCAGCAGCAGACGTCATGGCGTTTAAACGGGGGGCATGGCTTGAGAGAGGGAGGGTGGCTGGACCCCACTACACCCCCATCCCCGCGCCTGCATATGGGTCCCCCCGCCACGCTATACGCTCTATTCCACTCACCCCATCACCACCATTTACAAAGCAAACGTTCGCATCCCCCTCCTCCCCAAAGAACCCACCCCCTATTGTTTTGGAATGATTGATGCCCCCCCTATATATTTTTTGGAAAATGCTTGCGAACGTTCACATCTTTGTTTAAACTGATGTAAGGGGTTTAAACGATGATTGATTATGCGTATCCGACGATGATGGCTGAGAAGGCTTTAAAAGAGCTTCATGAGGCGATGCTTGCCCGCAGATTTGAGGATGCTCGTCAGGCGGCTTTGAGGTGCATGGTTGAGTGCAGGATTGCTTATCACAGTGTGAGGGTGATGGAAGAAGAGTATGTCAAAGCATCAACTCGTTCTTGATTTTATTAGGGCATACATTAAGTTGTATGGGATGTCTCCGTCTTATCAGACGATTGCTTCTGGTGTTGGGATGAAGTCCAAGGCCAACATTCACCGGATCATTCATAAATTGCAGGATGAGGGTCTTTTAACGATTCGTCCTTACAAGTTCAATTCGATCAAGTTGATTGACCGCAGTGCTCGTGAGGTTTCTGCTCTATGACGTTATTGACTCGTCAGGAGATTGATGCCTACGAGGACATGATTCCTCGGGTTGGGTTGGATCAGAGGAGGAAGATACAGAGGCTATTGGAGATGGACAAGGCTGAGAGATGCCGGGAGTCTTTTATTTTCTTTGTATCTCAGATGTGGCCGGTGTTTATTTCGGGAAAGCATCATCAGATCATGGCTGATGCTTTTGAGAGGGTGGCTAGGGGGGAGCTCAAAAGGTTGATCATCAACATGCCGCCCCGGCACACGAAGTCTGAGTTTGCGTCATATCTGCTTCCGGCGTGGTTTCTTGGGATGTTTCCTGAGAAGAAGATCATTCAGACTGCTCACACCGCAGAACTGGCTGTTGGTTTTGGCAGGAAGGTGAGGAATCTTGTGCAGTCCTCTGAGTACCAGAAGGTTTTTCAGACGGAACTGTCTTCGGATTCCAAGGCTGCGGGGCGGTGGAATACATCTGCTGGCGGCGATTATTTTGCTATTGGTGTTGGCGGTGCGGTTACCGGAAAGGGTGCTGATCTTTTGATCATTGACGACCCTCATTCGGAGCAGGAGGCCAAGCAAAACAACCCGGCGGTCTATGACGGGGTGTATGAGTGGTACACATCTGGTCCTCGTCAGCGTCTACAGCCCGGTGGTTCCATCATTATTGTGATGACCCGGTGGGCAAAGAAGGATTTGACGGGTCAAATTCTTAAAAATTCCGAAAAAGATGGCACTGATAACTGGGAAGTCATTGAATTTCCAGCAATTTTGCCCTCCGGAACCCCTCTTTGGCCCGGATTTTGGAGAAAAGAGGAGTTAGAGGCCATCAAAGCTGAGATTCCAGCCTCCAAATGGAATGCTCAGTACCAACAGAACCCGACATCTGAAGAAGGTGCCATCGTAAAACGCGAGCAATGGCGTATTTGGCCCAATGACACACCCCCTTCCTGTGAGTACCTCATCCAATCTTGGGATACAGCCTTTGAAAAACACAACCGCGCAGACTACTCTGCGTGTACTACGTGGGGTGTGTTTAAACATTCGGATGACAAAGGCAACTACAAGAACAACATTATCCTTTTGGATGCGTTTAAGGACCGGATGGAGTTCCCTGACCTCAAGGCCAAGGCTGTTGAGATGTACAAAATGTGGGAGCCGGACACATTGATTGTGGAGAAGAAGGCTGCTGGCGCTCCTTTGATCTATGAGCTTCGTCAGACGGGCATCCCGCTGTCGGAGTACACACCAAGTAAAGGACAGGATAAGATTGCGCGTGTAAACGCAATCTCAGACCTCTTTGCTTCAGGAGTTGTTTGGTGTCCAGACACCCGTTGGGCCGATGAACTTATGGAAGAAATGGCTTCGTTCCCAAATGGCGACCACGATGACTTGGTTGACTCATCGTCGCAGGCTCTTTTGAGGTTTAGGCAAGGCGGATTCATCCCAATTGATTCAGATGAACCCGAAGAGACGATTTATTTTCGCAGTCGGCGCGACCGCTTCTACACCGTTTAAGGATAAGCCATGGACATCAGCAAAGGTTTGTATCAGGCACCGCAAGGTCTCGATGATTTAAGTGATCCAATTGAGATTGAAATTGAAAACCCAGACTCGGTTTCGATCAGTATGGGTGACCTTGAGATTGACATTGAACCATCATCTGATTCCTCCGAAGATTTCAACGACAACATTGCAGACTACATGGATGAGTCTGAGCTTGAGTCTCTTGGTTCTGAGTTGATCGCAGATTTTGAGAAAGACTTGCGTGACCGCAAGGAATGGGTGCAAACATACATCGAGGGCTTGAAACTTCTTGGCTTGAAGTATGAGGAGCGCACAGAACCTTGGAATGGAGCCTGCGGTGTGTTTCACCCTATGCTCACCGAGAGTGTGGTGAGGTTTCAGGCTGAAGGTATCACAGAGACATTTCCCGCTGCTGGCCCCGTTAAGACGGTAATCATTGGCAAAGAAACGCCAGAGAAGAAAGAATCTGCTCAGCGTGTTCAGGCTGATATGAACTATCAGTTGACTGAGGTGATGCAGGAGTACCGCCCGGAGCATGAAAAGATGCTCTGGAACCTGCCAATCACAGGCTCTGCCTTTAAAAAGGTCTACTACGACCCAAGTCTTGGCCGCCAAGTGTCAGTTTTTATACCCGCAGAAGACATTGTGGTGCCGTATGGCGCATCAAGTATTGAGCGGGCAGAGCGCGTCACCCATGTCATGCGCAAGACAAAAAATGAACTGATCAAGCTTCAAGAAGCAGAGTTTTACCGGGACATTGATCTTGGCGACCCAACGGGAGAGTTGGACGACATTGAGAAACAGAAAGCCGAAGAGCAGGGCATGTCGGCAATCCAAGATGAGCGTTACCGCATTTTGGAAATCAATGTTGATCTTGACCTAAAAGGTTTTGAGGACACCAACAAGAGCGGGGAAAAGACGGGCATTGCCTTGCCGTACGTGGTCACCGTTGAAAAAGGCACTGGCAAAGTGCTTGCCATTCGCAGAAACTGGTATGAGGGAGACAAACTTCACCTCAAGCGCCAGCATTTTGTCCATTACCAGTACATCCCCGGCTTTGGGTTCTATGGATACGGCTTGATTCACCTAATTGGTGGATATGCCAAGTCTGCAACCATGCTGATTCGTCAGTTGGTTGACGCAGGAACGCTTTCTAATCTGCCCGGGGGCCTCAAATCACGTGGGTTGAGAATCAAAGGAGACGACACCCCAATCGCTCCGGGTGAGTTTAGAGATGTGGATGTTCCATCCGGGTCAATCCGTGACAACATCTTGCCTCTACCCTACAAAGAGCCAAGCCAAACCCTTTACACCCTGTTTCAACAGATTGTTCAGGAAGGCCGTGCATTTGCCTCCAGCGGTGACATGAATGTAAGCGACATGTCGGCCAATGCCCCTGTCGGCACAACGCTGGCATTGCTTGAGCGCCAGCTTAAAGTGATGGGCGCGGTCCAATCACGTATGCATTTCAGCATGAAGCAGGAGTTCAAACTCCTTAAAAACATCATTGCTGACTACGCCCCAGAAGAATATTCGTACGAGCCCGAAGAAGGCAGTGCGATGGCCCGCAAGTCGGACTATGACAACGTTGATGTCATCCCAGTTAGCGACCCCAACGCCTCGACCATGGCGCAGAAGGTTGTTCAGTATCAAGCCGTCCTTCAGTTGGCGCAGACTGCCCCGCAGTTGTATGACATGCCACTTCTTCACCGGCAGATGTTGGAAGTTCTTGGAATTAAGAACGCCAACAAACTAATCCCGCTTGAAGACGACATGACCCCGGTCGATCCAGTTCAAGAAAACCAAAATGTTTTGATGGGTAAGCCGGTAAAAGCATTTGTGGAGCAAGACCACAGGTCTCACATTCAGGTCCATATGATGGCCATGCAGGACCCGCAAATCGCACAGATTGTTGGTCAAAATCCGCAGGCTCAAGCCTTGCAAGCAGCCATGCTTGCTCATGTAAACGAGCACGTAGGCTTTGAGTACCGCCGTCAGATGCAAGAACAAATGGGCATGGTCATCCCCGGAGAAGAAGAAACCAAAAATCTGCCGGAAGAAGATGCCAATCAAATTGCTATCAAAGCGGCCCAAGCATCACAAGAGTTGCTCCAAAAGCATTCTCAAGAAGCAAAGGCTCAGCAGGCTCAGCAACAGATGATGGACCCGGTGGTCCAGATGCAGATGAAAGAACTGGAGCTAAAAAGTCAGGAACTGCAACTCAAAATCCAAAAGCAACAGATCGATGCCGCAGAAAAAGCGGATCGTATTCGTGTCGAAGAATCTCGCATCGAAGCCCAAAAAGAAATTGCCGCCATGCAAGTGGCAGCAACAGCAGCCGCATCAAAAGCAAAACTTGCCGCCCAGCAAGAGATGGAGGGCACAAAAATTGGCGTGCAAATCGCCAAAGATCGGACGCAAATGATTAAACCCAAACCAGCAAGGAGTCAAGATTGATTGAAACCATCCATGCTTTAGCGCATGTGCAGAAAGAGATTGAGAAATACCGGCAAGAGCAAGCAGCCTTTCTTGCGGCAAGCCGTGCTGACTCGTTCGACGAGTACAAAAAAGTCTGCGGAGTGATCCGGGGTCTTGACTACGCAGACCATGTGATTAATGACCTCGTGCAAAGGATAAACAATGAGTGAGTTTGATGTGTCCGCCGTGGACCTTTCCGGCATCTTAAACAGGGATGCTTCTGAAAAGGCCAAGCAGCTTCCTGATCCTAAAACGTATCACATGCTAACTGTGGTGCCAGAGGCGATGGAGGAATATGCCGAGAGTGATCTGGGCATTCTTAAATCGGCCCAGACCAAGCATTACGAGGAGGTTTTGACCCCTGTTTTGTTTGTGGTCAAGCTGGGACCGGACTGCTACAAGGACACCACCCGCTTTCCAAGCGGACCGTCTTGCAAAGAAGGTGACTTTGTCATCGTGCGCCCAAATTCAGGCACTCGCCTGAAAATTCATGGTCGAGAGTTCCGAATCATTAATGATGAGTCGGTCGAGGCTGTGGTTGAAGACCCGCGTGGTATTTCGCGTGCATCGTAAGGAGTGACAAATGGCAACCAAGTTTGAAAACGACGAGTTCAAATTTCCTGATGAGAAAGAGGAAAAGAACGAAGAGAAAACCTCAAGCGATGATTTTGAGCTTGAGATTGAGAATGACACACCGCCAGAGGATAGAGGTCGAAAGTCCGCTCCTCCTCCGCAAGACCCTACCGATGAAGAACTTTCAACCTACAGCCGAGAGGCTCAAGATCGGTTGAAGAAGTTTACTCGCGGCTACCATGATGAGCGCAGGGCAAAAGAAGCAGCCGAGCGCGAACGGCTGGCCGCAGAAGAGTTTGCTCGTAATGTTTACGAGGAAAACAAACGGCTCAAAGAGCAGCTTAAAACAGGCAGTGAGGTCTACATCGAGACCGCCAAGACAGCCGCTCAAACCGAATTGGATGTTGCCAAGAAAAAGCTGAAAGAGGCTTTCGAGGCAGGGGATTCGGATGCCCTTGTAATGGCCCAAGAAGAAATGTCAAAGGCCGCGCTAAAAATCGATAGGGCGCAAACCATGCGCCCAATTGAGATTGAGCAACAGCAGGAATTTAGGCCAGCTGCGCAGCAACCAGCAATCTCAGCTAAAACCAAACGATGGATGGACAAAAACAACGATTGGTTTGGGGTTGACGAGGAAATGACGCTTTCTGCGGTTGGACTTGACAAAAAACTTCAAAAGCAATATGGTGCTGACTATGTTGGGACGGACGAATACTTCCAAGAAGTTGACCGGACCATGCGAAAAAGATTCCCTGAGTACTTCAGGAGCCATGAGGACAATGACGATCCTTCCCAAAACTCGTCAAATCCGGCAGAGGATGAATCCCCGCGCCGTGCAAAACCCAGTACTCCTGTGGCCCCGGCCACTCGCAGTACCCCGCCAAGTCGCGTCAAGCTGAAGGCGTCTCAAGTTTCGTTGGCTCGAAGACTTGGGATTACCCCAGAGCAGTACGCCAAACAGGTTGCTTTGCTTAATAGAGGTGAATAATGGATCAACAAGCTCAAACGGCCAACGCGCCGCGTCAAAATCGCCAACCTCGGGATATGGAATCTCGGGTTTCCACCATGCGTCCTCAAGCATGGCGTGCCCCGGAAGTTCTTCCTTCTCCCGATGATCGCCCCGGATGGAGGCATCGTTGGGTCCGTGTTTCGACGTTGGGTCAAGCTGATCCCAGCAATATCTCTAGTAAGCTGCGCGAAGGGTATGAACCCTGCAAAGCAGAGGAATACCCGGAGATGATGATGTACGCCTCTACCGAGGGCCGCTTTAAGGGTGGCATCGAGATGGGCGGGTTGTTGCTTTGCCGTATTCCCCAAGAGTTTTTGGATCAACGTATGAAACACTACGAGAATCAAAACAAGGCTCAGGTGGACTCGGTGGACAACAGTTTCCTTCGTGAAAATGATCCTCGGATGCCTCTTTTCTCTGAGAAGAAGTCCAAGGTCACTTTCGGTTCAGGTTCTTAATTTAGGAGTCTTAAATGGCTTACCCCACCATTGATAAGCCTTACGGCTTGAAGCCGGTCAATCTGATCGGCGGACAGGTGTTTGCGGGTTCAACCCGCTTGATGGAAATTGCAAGTGGTTACGCCACGAACATTTTCTACGGTGACTTGGTAAAACGAGTCGCAGATGGGACCATTGAAAAAGATACTGGCACTACCACTGCCACGCCTTGCGGTGTGTTTTTGGGCGTACAGTTCACCAATGCTTCCACTGGTCAACTGCAACAACAACAATATTATCCGGCGAGTCAGGCCGTTAAGTCTGGCACGCTGATTTTTGCCGTCGTTGCTGATGATCCTGATACTCTGTTCCAAGTAGTTTCTTGTTCCTCTGGCTCCACTGTGGCCGCGATGGGCAAATCTGCTATTGGTAACAACATTGCGTTGATCCAAAACGCTGGTTCTACCGTTACAGGTAACTCTGCTGTAGCAATTGATGAGGGCACCCAAGCCACCACCAATACGCTGCCTATTCGCATCATTGATGTGGTTAGAGATACAGCAACAGGTTCTGATGCTTTTGTTGAATTTATCGTAAAGATAAACGCAACGATGCACCAGTACAACAACTCAACTGGCGTCTAAGGAGTAACTTAAAATGGCTATTTCACGCGCACAACTGCTGAAAGAGTTGCTCCCCGGCCTGAACGCCCTGTTCGGCATGGAGTACGCTCGCTACGGCGAAGAGCACAAGGAAATCTACGAGACCGAGACTTCCGAGCGTTCGTTTGAAGAGGAAACCAAACTGTCTGGCTTCTCCGCCGCTCCGGTGAAGAACGAGGGCAGCGCGATTGCCTACGATAACGCGCAAGAGGCTTGGACCACTCGTTATAACCACGAAACCATTGCTTTGGGTTTCTCGATCACCGAAGAGGCGGTTGAGGATAACCTGTACGACAGCCTGTCTGCTCGTTACACCAAGGCTCTGGCTCGCGCTATGGCGTATACCAAGCAAGTTAAAGCTGCTGCTGTTTTGAACAACGGCTTTTCTGCTTCTTACGCCGGTGGCGATGGCGTTGCTCTTTTCTCCGCCTCGCATCCGCTGGTCTCTGGCGGCACCAACAGCAACACTCCCGGTACTCAAGTTGATCTGAACGAGACTTCCTTGGAAGCCGCCGTTATTCAGATCGCCGCTTGGACCGATGAGCGTGGTCTGCTGATCGCTGCTAAGCCCAAGAAGATGATTGTTCCCCCGGCCCTTATGTTCACCGCCAAGCGTCTGCTTGACACCGAACTGCGGGTCTCTACTGCTGATAACGATATCAACGCGATCAAGCAGATGGGCGCAATCCCAGAGGGTTACACCGTTAACCACTTCTTGACCGACCCCAACGCTTGGTTCCTGACCACCGATGTTCCTAACGGCATGAAGCACTTTGTGCGTACCCCGTTGCAGAACTCGATGGACGGCGACTTTGACACGGGCAACGTCCGTTACAAGGCCCGCGAGCGTTATTCGTTCGGCTGGTCTGACCCACTGGGTATGTGGGGTTCGTCGGGTTCGACCTGATGAATATAGAAAGGGGGGCCTTGTGCCCCCTTTTCTTTTGATGTATATTGCTTTCATCCCGGGGTTCCCGGCGTTTCTGACAGTCCCGGCTGACGACATGCAGACAGAGCGCCCTCAATTAACTCGCATGTGAGGAATCATGGCTAATACCACTTTCAACGGCCCAGTACGGTCACAAAACGGCTTTCAGTCCATCACCGTTAACAGCACCACGGGCGCTGTCACCACTAACGCTTCATTCGGTACCGACGTTGTTCTGAGCACTCAAAGCCTGTCTGGCGCGGGGGCTGTTGATATCACCAACGCTTACACCAATTTGACCACTACGGGCGCTGCACAAGCTCTGACGCTGGCAAACGGTGATCTTGGCGAAGTCAAAATCATCACCCACGCTGTGGATGGCGGCTCTGCTGTGCTGACCCCCACCACCAAGATTGGTTTCACCACCATTACATTCACTGGAGTGGGCGAGTCCGCTATGTTGGTCTACACCAGCGCAGGCTGGGCTATCGTTGCTCTCAATGGCGCAGTTGCTGCCTGATAGGAGCGCATCATGACGATGCAATATGACGTTAAGTCAACGCGACTGACGGCAGACGGGCAAGCAGTTGCCTATCGTGCTCGTGTCAAAGCTGTTTACGGCCTTGCAGGGGCAAGCGCGGGGTCAGTCAAGTTCTACAACGGGACGGACAACACAGGCGATTTGCTGCTTGAGATAGATACCCCCGCAGGCACAGCAAACACGTTTCTTCTGCCAATCCCCGGCGAAGGTGTCTTATTCACTACAGGCGTTTACGTTGATGTAACTAACATCACAGGCGTGACGATTGTTTATGGCTAAGACCGCAGCATGGCAACGCAAGGAAGGCAAGAATCCCAAAGGTGGTTTAAACGCCAAGGGACGGGCTTCCTACAACAAAGCCAATCCCGGCAAGCCGGGACTCAAGCCCCCTCAACCAGAGGGCGGCAGCAGGCGAGACTCCTTCTGTGCTCGGATGTCTGGCATGAAGAAGAAGCTTACAAGCGAGAAGACGGCCAAAAACCCGAACAGCCGGATCAACAAAAGCCTGAGAGCGTGGAATTGCTGAGATGACTGACATGGAACTAACTGAACGCGAGAAGTTAATTGCCAAAGAAGCAGCAAAGCTTGCTCTTGAGGAACTCTCGGGAGAGTTTTACAAAAAAGTTGGCAAGACTGTTGTTGAAAAGGTGCTAATTTGGGTTGGCATGCTTGTTGTCGGGTTTGTGTTGGGTAAGGGCTGGATTGTTAAGGTCTGATATGCCTAGCGTTTCAAAGCGTCAACACAATCTGATGGCGGCTGTGGCAAACAACCCAGCCTTTGCAAAGAAGACAGGAATTCCTCAGTCCGTCGGCTCTGAGTTTATGAAAGCTGACAAAGGAAGGCGGTTTGGGTCTGGTAGCCGCGCAGATGCGCAGTCCATCAACAAGCCCAAAACCAATCAAGGCAAGCAAGAGTTTTTTTCAAAAGGTGGTGATATGAAAGAGTCCAAGTCAATGATGAAAAAAGAGGTCGGCTTCATGAAGAAGGCTGGCGCTCCCAAGTCCATGATCAAGCATGAGATGAAAGAAGCTGGCATGAAGAAGATGGCCAATGGCGGTATCACCACTGCAAAGATGGGCGCAGTCCGTACTGCCGCTCCCAGCAAAGATGGTGTAGCCGCAAAAGGCAAGACCAAGGGCGCTATGGTCAAAATGGCTGGCAGCAAACCCCTCGGGATGAAGTACGGCGGTAAGTGCTGATAGGAGGCCATAATGGCTAAGCGAAGTACCAAACGCAATACCCAGAGCGCTTTGGCGGGACTTGCCGCCCTTGGCGCTTATGTGGCCGGGAAAAACATGTACCGCAGGCCGGGGGAAGAGCTTGCGCCAGTTGAAGACTTCAGCAAGTATGTTTCCCGCAACGATCCCGCCGCTTACGAGGGGAGCGGACTTACTACGGCTGGCGCGGCTGCGCCTGCTGCCGTTGGTGCTGCTCCTGCGGCAATCACTGATGCCCAACGTCAATCCGCAGTGCTTTCAGGGAGCGATATCTCTGAAGGCGAACGTGTTGCCCAGTTGATGGCCGAGCAAGCAAATCTGCGTGGCTACGACGAAATGTACGCAAATAGGGCTGGCTCTGTTCGCCCCGCCGCTGGCCCCGCTGTTCGCCCCCCTGTTGCTGGCCCCGCTGCCGCTTCTGCTGGCCCCGCTCGTATAAGCAATCAATCTGCCGGTAGTCCACCAACGGATTTGCGCGGCTATGATGATATGTACGCAAATCGGCCTCCTGCCTTCAATAGACAAATTGGAATGGGCGAGCCCGGATACACAAAAGAGGACATGGATGCGTTTAGAAAACGTGTCTTAACCCCCGGTCAAATAGACACCATAAGGAATTATCAAAGCCGTGCTGGCACAAGAGCCGGTGGACCGCCAGTGTTCACCAGTGGTCAAAGGAGGGACATTGCTCCGACCCGGGAAGAAGCAATTGCGCAAATCCCCACGGGTGGAGTCAAACCTCCTGAAGGTGGCAGTCGGATTAGTAGCAGTGAGACTGGGCGCAATCTTGCAAACATTGCAGCAGGTCTTGGACCGACTCGTCTGGCCGGTTTTTCAAATGCTGGTATTGAAGCGGCTTTTCTTAATGCACAGCGAAATGCAGCAGCGGCGCGTAATGCTTCAGCAGCGCAAAATGCCGCTGCG
>Ga0181363_1000477_pt1 | contig 11258 bp, 14 predicted proteins | sample Fa13NDMLBSN_FD_130109 | JGI IMG/M metagenome (GOLD analysis project Ga0181363, IMG submission 130109) | Freshwater viral communities from Lake Michigan, USA - Fa13.ND.MLB.S.N | ecosystem: Environmental > Aquatic > Freshwater > Lake | place: USA: Michigan | collected 2013-09-23
AAAGGCCAGAGAGATGCGTCCCGATTACAAGTCGGCAGCATTGGAGTCTGTTATTCGCAGGGTGGACGAGTGCATAGGCCTACGCTCCAAACTCGCCGCATCCGAGGCCCGCAACAAGGAACTCGCGGAGGCGTTGGACGGCGTAATGCCCATATTTACAGGGAAGTTTTTACATGCCCAAGAACACGAAAAGGTAAGTGCAGCCCGCGCCATCAGGGGGAAGTAGTGAAACGACTTGACAAAACGCCTTGAATCTTCCCCGGAAGGGGGTAAGACATGGCATGTCCGAGGTGAACCCGGAGAGGGGGGAACTGTGAGGACTGATGAGTGTTTATGGGATCCAGCTTGAAGACCAGATTGAACAGGCCACGGAGCGCACTGCGCCGCTCCAGGCACTCCATGGGGAGTTGATTACCGCGCTCGATGATTTGAACCGCTGGCGATCGCAAGCGGACGACAATGACGATACGCGCTTCTGCCGCTGGGACGGGCAAACGGAGGACGGCCGCAAGCACGAAGCGGATCTGGGCAAGGAACCGTTTCCCTGGGAGGGCGCGTCGGACACGCGGGTGCGCCTGGCGGATTCGATTTGCAATGAGCAGGTGATGATGCTGGTGCAGTCGTTCCGCAATGCCCGGGTGCAGGTGATGCCCACGGATTCCTCGGACGTTTCCCGTGCCCGCCTGTCAACGGACGTTTTGCGCTGGATGACGGGGACGCATCTGGCAAGCGATCTGCACCGGGAGGTGGAGCTGGCGGCAAACTGGAGGCAGGACAAGGGTACGGCGGTCATGGGAATTTTCTGGCAGACGGAAACGCGCCGGGATGAACGGACGATGACGCTGGATGAACTGTCAGCCCAGGGGGCGCTGGATCCGGATGCGTTGTTTGACCCTTTCCGGGAAGACGGTTTGATCGAGGCGGCTCAACGCCTGGTGCCGGGCCTGACTCGGACGGAGGCGAAGGCTGCGCTGGAAGACCTCCGGACGACGGGGGAATGCACGGTGCCGGTGACGGTGGTGCAAAGCAGCCGGCCACGCTGGCAGGCGCTTTTGCCAGGGGTGGATGTGGTTTTCCCGGCCCGGGTCTGGGATCTGCAACGGGCACGGTTTATTGCCCGCCGGGAACGGCTGACGGAAACGGAGCTGCGGGAACGGGAGTTGACGGACGGGTATGACCCGGAATGGATCGAAAAGGCCCTGGAGCAGAAGAGCACGGAGCCGAGCCCGGAGGACACGGAAGCTTTTCAGAATTGGGACCGCGGCCCCCAAGGAATGTCGGATGAGTATGTGGACATCTGGCACACGTATTACAAGGCCACGGCGAGCGATGGCAGCACGCAGGTTTTCTGCACGGTGCTGCACCGGGATGTGCCGGATCTGGAGGCGAAGCATGAACCGCACTCCTACGCCCACGGGCTTTATCCATTCGTGGAGCTGGTGCGGGAACGAAGCCGCCGGACGATTCTGGAAAGCCGGGGGATCCCGGAGCTGGTGCAGACGTCGCAGGCGGAAATCAAAACACAGAGGGATTACCGGGCGGACCGGGCGAGCATTTCGATCCTGCCCCCGTTCAAATACCCGGCAAACCGAGGCAAGATGCAGATGATCCTGGGCCCCGGGAAGGCGATCCCGATCCGGCGGGCCGGTGAGGAATTCGGATGGCTGAACCCCCCGCCCAATGACCTGGGCACGCAGCAGGTGGAGGAGTCTGTCCGGCAGGATGTGGACGAGTATTTCGGGATCGCTACGAACTGGAGCAAGAATATGCCGGTGACCCGGCAGCAGTTGCACCAGCAGTTTCTGGTCTCGGGCTGGCTGGCAGAAATGAAAGCCTGCCTGTCCCAGACCTGGCAGTTGATGCAGCAGTACATGGATCCGATCGAGGTGCTGCGCATCACGGGCGGGGGGATGTCCCCGCTGAAGGCGACGCGGGAGGAAATCGTGGGCCGGTATGATCTCCAGGTGGAATTCGATGTCCGGGATATGGACATGGAGTATGTGGGGAAGAAGGCGGAAATGATTTCCAAAGTGGTGGCGCCGCTGGATGTGGCCGGGGTGCTGGACCGGGCAAAGCTGGTGGAATTCCTGATGGGCTGGATCGACCCGATGCTGGCCCGGGAGCTGGTGAAGCCGGGCGATGTTTCGGCGCTGGCTGAAGCGGAGGACGAGCAGACGCAGATCACGAAGATGGCGGCGGGCCTGGAGCCGGTGAACAAGCCCCAGGGGCAGAATTACGCGCTGCGGTTGAAAACCATCGAGCAGAGCGTGCAGTCCTCACCCAAGCTCCAACAGCAGCTGCAGGGGGATGAACTCTTCCGCCAGCTCATGGAGAACCGGGTGAAGTTCCTGCGGTTCCAGGTGGACCAGCAGCAGAACGCGCAGATCGGACGGGTCGGGGTTTCTCCGGTGCTGGGAGGCGCAGCGTGACGGCTCCGCTTATCATTGGCCTTCTGACCACTTTGACCGTTGCCGGGATTGTCTGGATTGCCGTCACCATTGAAATGAACGGATAACTTTTATGCAGATGAAGAAATACCATTGGAAGCGCCGGCGGGATGTGACGCCGTGCCAAGTGTGCGGGAAGGACCATGCCACCAAGCTGTGTGCCAGCCGCACAGGGAAACGTAAACCGAAGCCGCTGCGGCCGCGCACGGAGGCCCGATGATCCGGCGGCTGCGCCGCTGGCTGCGGCCGTTCCTGACGGAGCCGTGGCGGGGCAAGATGGAGGAGGAGGAGATCCTGAAGGCGCTGAGCCTGACGGAGGAGAATCCGACCTGGAAGGCGCTGGAATGTCTGCTGGAAGAGGCCATCGAGGAATCGGTGCAGATCGTGAGCACGTACCAGACGGCGGAAAAGCCGGGTCTGCTGACGCACACGGCGGGAGGAATCGAGGCGCTGCGGGAGTTCCGGTCGCGGCTGCGCGAGTTGCGGGCGAAGGCGATGGATAAGACCCAAACCTGAAAGGGACATGAACCAGCCGGAGCTGAGCAACCCGCCTTGCCCGTGCGCGGACTGCAACAACTGGGTGGCGGAGGATGAACCATTCCTTCGCATGGGCTGGCACGGCAAGGTGGTTTGCCTGCCCTGCGGTACCCATCTGGGGCTGGGAGCACCAACGGAAGCGCCTGCCAAGATGCAAGCGAAATAGGGCCAGAATGGGACAGGACGGACCGGAAGGCTAGTTGGGACTTGCGGCAATGACAGGCAAGGCGCATGGATGGCGTTATGCACACGCATTCCGTTGCTTCCCCTCACGGAATCGCTGGCTGTGCGCGCCGGGCCTTTATCCCCCTCTCCGGGTCCGGCGCGCATTTGCCGAGCGATAAAAAGGGATGTCCTCACTTGGAGTGAATCCATGCCTGCACAACTGAAATCCCCGGAAAAGACGCAACCCGAAGCCGCAGAGGCCGAGCCCGATTATCTGGCTCAGGCGGTGGCAGACGAAATGGGAGCGGATGCAGATGGCCTGTTGTCATCGGCGGATGCCCCGGAAAGCGAATCCGAGGGAGAGGAAGAGGGCAAGGAAAAGCCGGAAGCGAAGGAGACCCCCACGGCGGAAGCCGAGGAAGAGGAATCCGCCGATCCGGAACAGAGCGAAGACGGCGAAGAATCCGAGGAAGAAGCGGAGGAATCCGCGGAGACCGAGGAGGAGGAGCCGAAGGACAAACAGAGCGGACTGCCCAAATCCGTCCAGAAACGCATTGACGGCCTGACGGCCGAGAAGAAGCGCCTAGCCGAGAAGCTGGAGCGGTCCGAACAGGAACTGGCCGCTGCGAAGGCGACGTTGGAAGAAGTCCAACGGGTGCCGGTCCAAGTGCAACCCCACGGAGCTGATCCGCTGGCGGATGTGCTGGATGAAACCATGTTGACCGAAAAGGTGCAGAAGGCCCGCGCGATCAAGCGCTGGGCACTGGAGCACCCGGAGGGCAGCACGGTGAAGAATGCGCAGAATGAGGATGTGGAGGTGACGGCAGAACAGGTCCGGCAGCATTTGATTGCCGCCGATGAACTGCTGACCGAACACGCCCCCCGCAAGGCCGCGTATCTGCGTGATCTGGCCGTCCATGAGACGGTGGCACGGGAGACGTATCCGGAACTGTTTGAACCGAAAAGCGCGATGTTCAAGGAAGCGGTGGAGACCCTGAAGGTCATGCCGGAGCTGATGCGATTCCCTGACTGGAAACTGAGCGTGGGAGATTTCATCACCGCCCGCCGCGCCCGCTTGGAGAAGGCGAAAGCCGGATCTGAGAAGGGCAAGACGCCCCAGGAGGGCGCGTCTGGAGGTGGGAAGCCCACCCCGACTGTTTCCAAACCCGCTGCCCGCAGTACCGCCCCGGTGGCACCGCGAGTAACGGAACCGACGCCCGTCCGGCGTCCGGTGGCCAAGCCGCAATCCGCGGACAAGGTGCGCCGGGCAGTGGAATCGGGCGGCGATGAAGACGCCCTGATGGCGGCTTTCATGGATTCCTAAATTCACTTCAACTGAGGACACCTCTATGCCTGGACTTATCGAACGCAACCAATCGGGGCGCAAACAGGACATCAGCGATCTTATCGCTGTGGCCGACAAACGCTCCACCCCCTTCATCACCATGATCAAGAAGGGGAAGAAACCCACCAACGTCAATTTCAGCTGGCAGGCCGACAACTTCGACGCACCGAAGTATGATGGCGTGCTGGACGGGAAGGACGCTGACACCTTTGAGAACGCCGCGGAGAACCGCGCGGAACTCAACAACCGCCTCCAGATCTTCCGCCGCACGGCGCAGGTTTCGAAGCTCGCGCAGGACGTGAGCGACGTGGCCGGCATCGGCCAGAAGCAGGAATTCGCCAAGGCCAAGGTCAAGAAGATGATCGAGGTCAAGCGCGACATGGAAGCCGCCTTCCTCTCGGACAACGGCAGCCAGGTGGACGACGGCAGCAAGCCGAACCTGACCCGCGGCCTGGGCAAGTGGATCCAGAACGGCGCCCAGTCGGATGGCAGCACGGATGTTCCGTCCGGCTACCGGACCCCGACCGCCTCGATCGACGCCACTGCAACGGCCTCCCTCACGGAAGCGTTGTTCCAGGGTGTCATGAAGTCGATCTTCGAACAGACCGGCGAACGCAAGCGGATGGTTCTGCTTTGCGGAACGGCGCTGAAGCAGCAGATCACCAGCTTCACCCGCTACGAAACCGGCGTTTCTTCGAGCATCGCCAGTGTCCGGACCTTCAACCAGCAGGCGAAGGACAAGACCATCCAGGCGAGCGTGGAATTCTACAGCGGCGACTTTGCCGAAGTGGAAATCATGCCGGACCTCTGGACGGCCTACCGCACCTCGGCTGGTGTGTTGAACTCGGCCGCGATCCGCAACGGACGGGGCTACCTGATCGACCCCTCGGATCTGGAGATCCGCGTGAATGAGAACCCGTATTCCAAGGACCTGGAAGACCAGGGCGGCGGACCGCGGGCGCTGATCGAGGCCATTGCCGGCCTCTGTGTCGGCAACCCCCTCAAACACGGCAAATTCGCCCCGACTGCCTAAACCATTCCGGATGATCCCGGTGGGTGAACCTCACCCACCGGGAAAGTCCACCACACAAAGGACCAACTACCATGAAAGTGATTCCCCTTCCCGAACAACAGTTCAACGGCTTCACGCACCTGATCGAGATCGAACACACCGATCTCACCCAGGCGTCGACTGCCACCGCTCAGACCATCGAAGCCATGACCGTCAAGGTTGGCAGCCTCGTGACGGCCTGTGCCATGCGCCTCATCACGCCGTTCAAGGACAGCGCCGATGCGGCCAACAACACCACGGCCATCCAGGTGGGCGATGGTGTCGACACTGACCGCTTCCTGACCTCGACCGAACTCAATGAGAACGGCACCGAGATCCTGGCCAAAGGCGGCACCGGTACCCAGCACGCCTACGTCGCGGCGGACACCCTGGACGTCCTCTTCGAGGCTCCGACCACGGGCAAAACCCTTCTGGCGCTGGACACCGGCAAACTGCACGTTTACGTGCGCGTGTCGGAACTTCCTTCCTCCTGATTGGTGGTTTGAATGAGTAAGATCCCCGCCGCATCCCGATGGTGCGGCGGGGCCTCTCTCAGACTTGGACCCTGACCATGGCCGATGCCCTCTCCGAAATGCTGGCGCAGAGCCTGGTGGGCGGAGACGCCGACCTGGAGGCTGCGGTGCGTGATGAGCTGATCCGTGGCCAGTTTGCCGAACAGGCGCTGGCACTGGCGGAGCAAGAACGGATCGCGCAGGCAAATCATCAGATCGAACGTGCGTTCACGGACGGGCTGGGGCAGTGCACGATGGCGGTGGATATAGGGCTCTACACGTACTGGGAACAAAGAATGCCAGGCTGCTGGTCCGATCCGGATTTCCGGAAGCGGATGGCCCGTGACAATCCCGAGCTGCGGGTGAAGAGCCGAAGCAAGAAAATCCAAGTGAGCTTTGCAAATAGCTCCCGGCTGTCAGCTGGCGGCTGTGAACCCAAAACAGGAAAGCAACCATGCGTACGGTGACCTTCAAATCCGTTCTTTGGGGCGTGGCGCTGCGGCTGGGGTTGGACCCGGCGGAGAACCTGCAAACAAACCAGGCACAGGCGCTGGTGGAGTATATCAATGCCCGGGTACGGGAAGCCTGGGAATGGGCGGACTGGCCCGAGCTGGTGGCAGTGGAGGAACGGGCCTTTGCGGTGGCGCATGACTCGAGCCTGACCTACAACACGGGGAATCTGGTCTGGGATGCCGGCACGGCAAGTTATTACACGGCGCTGTCTGCGGTGCCGGGTGGAATTCAAATTTCCAATGCGACTTACTGGGAGGCGACGGCCACGGCGGATGTGACAAAGAATCTGCCACGGGCTCAAACGGGACAGACAGAGATCGGGGATCTGTTCAATGTGTACACGCGGGATCCGCACGCGAATGCAAATCCGGGAGAACTGGACTGGTGGCCGATCGGGAACAATTACCAGGTGCAGACGAACCGGGCGACGGTCTGGATCTATTACCGGACGGTGCCCTCGCATTTCACGGAGGTACCTTATTCGGCCAGCCGGGCATACACGACCGGGGAGACGGTTTACGATCCGACAACCGGGGAATGCTACCGGGCGGCCCAGGGCAGCACGGGCCAAGCCGTCACAAACACGACTTACTGGACGAAGCTGGACATGCCGCGGGTGCTGTCCGAGGCGGTGAAGTGCGGAGCCTATGCGGATTCGCTGCGCGAGGCCGGGCAGTCTTCCCGTGCAGGGGATGAGGAGGGACGGTACGAAGCGATGCTGATTTCCGAGATCGACAAAGTGACCGCCCAAGCCGGGCGCTGGCCGCGCTGGAAGGCGCAGGTCACCGGCTAAACCATGAAAACCCGCCCTCCATGTCCTCTGAACCCGCTTGCCTGCCATGCCACCAGAAAATCCGTGAACTTGAAATCCGGATCATGGGGGTGGACGGGGACAACGGGATCAACGGACGGATGGCCCAACTGGAGGTCGAAGTGAGCCAAGCACTGACCGAATTGAAGGTAAAGCTGGACGAACTGGCGGAGAGCCGGAACGAGCGCCTGAGAGCACTGGAGCTGCGGGTTTATCTGATCTGCGGGGTGCCGGCGATCGTGGCCGCAACGGTGGCCGCATTAAAATTTTTACACGTGACCCAATAAACCAACCAACCGAAAGAAACCATGAATCTGATCATCCAACGCCTCATCCGCCAGGGCTTGACCGCCGCCGCGGGCTACCTCACCGCAAAGGGCCTGCTGGCCGTGGAACAGGCCGACGCCTGGACGGCAGCCGGGACCGAATTCGGCGTGGCCACCGCGATCGCGCTGCTGGCCTTTGCCTGGAGCACGTTCAACGCGAAGGTGCTGAAGAGGCAGGCCGAGTAAATGGAAGCAATAGCCGCCTTCATCGGGACCGTGCTGGGGGCCGCACTGAAGCAGTGCGCGCCCGTCTTGCGGGACATCATCCACGATGCGGTGTTGGCGGCTTTTGCCCGAACGATGGAGGACGCAAAACGTGATCCGGAACTTCGCAGCCGTCTGGTTAATCGCATCATGCTTCCTGGTAGGGTGCGCGACGCGGACAATCTACATCCCCCACGGTGAACCGGTGCGGCTGGCCGCCCCAGTGAAGCATGCCGCGGTGTGGGTGCGTGACGCGCAGGGAAACTGGGTGCGGGGTCGCGTGACTTTGGAAGAGGGCTGGTATGCGCTTCCGGACCCTGGGCACAACGCCGAAACGCCGAAACGCTGAAAACTGAGATGAATCCGATACCCCGAGGTTTAAGACTGCCACGACCTGCAACACGTGCGTTGCCGGATGCGGTGCCTGCGCGCCTGACTGCCGCCCAAGCAATCACCCGACCGATGCCCCACAGCTTGCGGGCCGAGGTGGTGCGGCTGGCGCTGGCGGAGGTGGGAGTGAAGGAGGCGGGGGGAAACAACATGGGAGAACGGATTCGGGAGTACCAGCGGGCAACTTGGCTGGCTCCGAGCCCCTGGCCATGGTGCGCGGCATTTGTCTGCTGGGTGATCCAGAAGGCGCTGGAGAATCCGCAAATTTTGCACCGGTTGAAACTGGTGGAGCCGGTAGATAACTGGCGGCCCAAGACGGCCCGGGCGTTTGACTTTGAGAGCTGGGCCCGGAAACGGGGCCTGGTGGTGAAGGGGGAAAACCAGCAGGCAAAGGCCGGTGATCTGGTGGTGTTTGATTTCAGCCATATCGGGATCGTGGTGGCGGACCAGGCGGGGCGGATGATCGAGACGGTGGAGGGAAACACCAATACCCAAGGAAGCCGGGATTCTGAAACCGGGGACGGGGTGTGGAAGAAGAACCGCGATTACAAGCTGACACGGTGTTATATCACGCTGCCGGAGGGATCATGAGCCGATACGCGACCGAGCTGAGCGGAAATGTGGTGGTGGACGGGGACCGGGGATTCCGCGGGGTGGACATGCGCCGGGAGCCGGAGTTGCTGGAGCCCGGAATGCTGGCTGAAGCGATCAATGTCCGCTGTGTGCGGGGAATGGCGGAGACGCGCCGGGGAATGACGCCTGTTTCCTGGGTGCGCTCATACGCAACGGAATTCCCGCTGGTGTTTGATCTGGTCTTTGATGTTCCGGTGGCGTCGACGCTGGGAACGGTGTACGGGGTGGCCTCTTTCACGGACCCGACCTCGGTGGATTATCTGCTGATCGCCACGGAGACGGCGGTGTATTTCTGTGCGGACCATGCGGTGCCCGTGCGGACGCTATACCCGGACGGGGTGACGGTGACGGGCCCGGTGGATCTGGTGCAGGCGTTTGACCGGGTGGTGATGTTCCGAGGTGAGGATGCGGTGCCGCTGGAATTCGTGGCTTCCCAGATCGAAGAAGGGTTGACGGAATGGAGGTTCATCAACCAGGAGCCGGGCAGTGGGACGGAATCAATTCCAAATGCCTCTACGGCCACTTTGTTCAACAACCGGCTTTTTGTACCGTTTAACCGCGACGAGATTGCAGTTTCTGACGTGCTGAACTACACGCGGTATGACCCGGTGCTGAACCAGTTCCGGATCAATTCCGGGGACAATGCGAGCTTGCAACGGATTTTCCCGTGGAACACGACGAGCCTGGTGGCTTTCAAGACGCGGGGGATTTACATCGCCCAGAACGTCTATGGGGATTTCAGCGAAACGCGGCTGGATGAGGTGACGCGGGAGCTGGGGCTGGTGGCCCGGCGGGCGGTAGCGACGGTGGGACCGGACATCTGGTTCCTGGACCAGAGCGGGGTGCGCAGTCTGCAAAGTGCGGTGGACAACCGGCTGCAGGCCACGACGGAGCCGGTATCGGCGCCGATCCAGCCGTTGATCGAGCGGATCACCTGGGATGCGGTGGGGGAAGCAGCAGCCACGGTCTGGGACAACAAGTTTTATCTGGCGGTGCCGCTGGACGGAAGCGTGACCAACAACGCGATCTTGGTTTATGACCTGATCAATCAATCCTGGGCAGGGTATGACACGGGGCCGTACATGGATGCGGCGCATCTGGTGACGATCCGGCACCGGGGGCAGTGGCGGCTGTCAGTGACTTCTTCCGAGGGGGATGTCTATCTCTACGAAGATGGGTTTGCGGATGAGCGTGGCGCGGAAGAGTCAGACATCGAGCTGACGCTGGCGACCCGGGGTTATGACGCAGGTGATCTAAGCCCGAAGCGTGCGGTGGCGGGGACGTTGGAGGTATCGACCTGGAATCCGGAGCTGGATCTTTCGGCAAAGGTGGAAGGGGTAAATGAAACGGAGACGGTGCGCACGGCCTGGACGCGGAGCCGGGAGGAGTATGTGATCCACGGGCGGAGTGCCTACGAGCTGGACAATACGAACGATGACCACGGAAACCCGGGCCGGGAGGATTATTCAGTGGATCTGGACGATGTGCCGGATTTCAACCTGGGGAGCGGGGTGGACTTTGAACTGCACCAGCGGGCACGGATTCCGTTCACGCTGCGCCGGCGGGGCCGCCGGGTGCAGTTGCGCCTGATCAATTCCAAGGGCCGGGTTCGGCTGCATGCGTCCGAGATCATCGGGCAGCAGGACGGGAAGCAACGCGACGATGTTTGACCTAAACCAGAAACTAAAAGTGAGAAATTTATGAGCCAGAATGTCCAAATCACCACCGCCCTTCCATCCAACAATGTCACCCGTGACCAGCTGATCGAGAGCATCGAAAGCATTGTCCCGCGGAGTGCGTTCACGGACAACTCCACGCTGGGAGTGGATTCCCAAAAGATCATTGCCAAGCCGATCATTCCGCGCTGGACGAAGATCAGCAAAACCTACACGGATTTTGCCACTGCTGGGACGACAAGCACGATCAATTTGTTCACGGTGGCGGCGGGGACGATTATCCACAGCGTGAAGGTGAAGCATTCCGCGACGTTCACGGGGGGAGGGGTGACGGCGGCGACGCTGAGCGTGGGGATATCCGGCAGCCTGACGAAGTATGTGAATGCGCACAATGTGTTCCAGGCCACGGGGGACACGGTGCAGGCAATCGGCCCAACCGCCCCGACAGCGGAGGATCACGCAAACACGGTGACGATTCAAGGCACGCTGATCACGACGACAGCAAACACGAACGCGCTCACCTCCGGAACGGTGGACACCTGGATTCTTTATTCCCAAGCCATTTAAACCTTCAACGCTGAAATGCTGAAAATCAAAATTTATGAGTACTCTATCTGGTCTTTGTGAAGTCACGCCGGGACGCGTTCT
>Ga0181363_1000480_pt1 | contig 11188 bp, 20 predicted proteins | sample Fa13NDMLBSN_FD_130109 | JGI IMG/M metagenome (GOLD analysis project Ga0181363, IMG submission 130109) | Freshwater viral communities from Lake Michigan, USA - Fa13.ND.MLB.S.N | ecosystem: Environmental > Aquatic > Freshwater > Lake | place: USA: Michigan | collected 2013-09-23
ACCGATCATGCTGCGTCCGCTGTCGTTCTTGAGTGCCACGATCATGCCCCAATAGTACCGATAGGGGAACGGCAGTCAAACTGTCCTGCCGCCGCATCCCGCAGAATCCGCCTGCTTTCGCCAATCCGAGAATCGCAGTCCCAATACCGCGACAATCGAACGAGCGGACGAAAGTAGGAGCGGAGGGCATGGGAATACGGAACTCGTACACCCTGTACTTCTGTATACTACTTCCACAACACCAAAGTGGAGGCAGTGAAATGACGATTCGTGAGCTTTTGATCGACCGATACGCACCGCTGCACAACCTCTCGGCACGCAGCGTGATTCTGTTTGGGCACAGCATCGACAGGCTGCGTGACTTTCTTGGACGTGAGCCGCTTGTCACCGACTTCGATGACCTGGCCATCGCCAAGTTCCTGCGATGGCGGGCCGTCACGCCGCATCGCGGCAGGATCTGTGCACCGGCCAGCGTGGCGAAGGACAAGGCCCACCTCAGTGCCTTGTGGAACTTCGCCGCCAGGAAGCGGATCGCCGCAGAGTTCCCAGACCTGCCACGCCTGAAGGTGCCTACGCGGCCACCAAAGGGCTACACGGTGGCGGACGTGTCTTCGCTCGTCAGGGCAGCCAGAACGGCACACGGCTCAATTGGTAGCGTCCCAGCCCCATGGATGTGGATGACTTTGATTCAGTCGCTCTGGTACACGGGCGAGCGTATCGGCAGCCACCTGCGGCTGCGGTGGTCCGAGGTGGATCTTGACGCCTGCCGGCTCACGTTCCTCGGCGAGACCCGCAAGGGTGGCGTCGAGACGATCCAGCGGGCGATTCACCCAGACCTGGCCAAGCAGCTGCGTCGCTACCGCAGGGCGGATGCCGACCTCGTCTGGCCTTGGCTCGAGCACCGCCGCCAGGAAAGCCTGTTCCAGACGTTTCGGCTCATCTGCAAACGGGCTGGCGTCAAGCCGATGGGCTTTCATGCCATCCGAAAGGCGTCGGGTTCCTACGTGAAAGCAGGGGGCGGCGATGCCACGGACCACCTGGGCCACGCGAACCCGAAGACCACGAAGGATCACTACCTGGACACCACCATCACCGGGCAGCAGTCGGCCCTGGACTTCCTCCCGCCTCTGGACCTGAACGAACCGCCTCAAGGCGGCGATAGGCCAGCGGCTTGAACGTGCGTTCAGTTTCCTTTGCACATCCGTACGGATACGGTTCAACTCCCCGAAAGGAGGGACGGTATGCCGAAGCGAAAGAGCGGTTGCGGTAGAGTCCTGTTGATCGCGTTTGGTCTCTTTATCGGCACTGGGTTTGTGGCCGGCTTGCTCAATCCTTCAAGCACTAAGGCGAAGAGGGCTGCCAAGAAAGCGGCAGCCGAAACGCAAGAGCCGCAGCAATCGGACCCGATCTTCGAGCACGGGTTTCGCGTTGGCTACGGAATGGCAAAGACAGGAATGATCAAGCCGGACAGCGCCCAGCTGGACGCGATGGCGAGGCAGTCCGCGTTACAGATGGGCCACAGTGGCGGGCTTGGATTCAAGATGCAGTGGAAGCAGGGCTTCTCGTTGGGCTGGAGCCAGGGAGATTGACGTATGTCAACCGGGCACGGCGGGAGCAGCTCGGGGAAAGGAGACCCGCGCCGCTCAACCGCCGGCCCGGCTCAATCTCCACGAATGTGGCTAAGGCACGGCCGCTCATCCCGCTGTGCAATCGTCACAGCCAGCTTGCCCTTCACCCGCGAGAGCTCCGCGAGCAACCGCATGACGTGGCCAGCGAGCGTGCCAGCGGTCCCGGTGTAGGCACCCTGGAACCGGCGAGCGTCGAACTCGCACTGCTGGAGGTAGGCGTCGGATAGGGGCTCGGTCATCGCCCTTCCTCTTCCATCTTGATCAGGCAGATCAGCGCCCAGTTGGCTGCATCAAGCAGGGCATTCGTCGGATCGACGGGCTGGCCCTGGGCATACTTCTGCATCCGCACGACGCAGTCGCTCAGGTCACAGAGAGCCCGCCGCCAAGGTTCCACGCCGCACTTCGCCGAGGCGGTGACGTTCTCGAAGGCGTCCTCGGCACCGCCGTACTGGGCGGTCTTCTCGTGGTGCAACGCACGCAGCCGCTCCAGGGCGTCGAGCCACTCGGCACTGCCGTTGGTGCTGTGAGGCTTCGCGAGCCCGTCGCCACGCAACCGATGCTGCTCAAGCAGGTGCTGAACGTACGGCCCGTCTGCCATCCTGTCCCACTCGGAATAGGTCTCGCTGGCGTGTTGCGAATCCTCGGTACTTGCGACAATGTTCCGAGGTTCTGTCGCGGGCTGCGACACGTAGCCCACCATCTTCGGATCATCCTTCGGCGTGGCTTCCAGCCTGGTCTTCACTGCTGCCCGCATCGCGTCGTTGGCCGCTTCGAGTGTCGTGCTCATGGCATTCCTTTTTCTGGAAAATGGAAAGCATGCTGCGTGCGTCAAGCGTCGTCGTTGTCATCACGCGGCGAGTCGTGGAACGACGCACGCAACTCCGTGCTGTCCGTGTTCCATCGCAGCAGCATCCACCAGCCGCCAAGCGGCCGAGCGCTCATGCCTTTCTCGACAGCCCAGCCATCGGTCAAGCACTCTTGCTTGTAGGCCGCTGAGCGGACGAGGTGCATCGGCCGAATACGTGGAATGCCGGTAGGTGATAACCGCTGCCGGCTCGCCTCAATGAGCGTCCGCTGGTGCACGTGCCCGGCGTGGATGCAGTCGGCGTCAACGTCCACAAGGTATCGGCTGTAGTCGATCACACCTCGAGTGACAGGGCCGCCTCCGCCGTAGCCGTGGTGGTACCAAAGTCGATATAGAGCCGAGCTGGTTTTGCCGTTCTTGGCACGAAACAGAATCCACCCCGAGTAGCCAGAGTGCCGCACCTTGGAGCCACGCACCCGCAGCTGCTCCACGAGCCTGGTGGTAAGGCACGTCTCCATGCGTTTCCGCACGGCCGTCTCGTGATTGCCTGGCGTGATGAGAGCCATCTGCTCGCGGTACGGCTCCAGCCATTCGGCACACTGCGTCACGATGTCGTCGTAGTAGTTGCCACGCTGGAACTCTGGTCGCACGTCCCACTTGCCGTTGCTGCGGGGATCGTACTTGCCGCCCATGGCGTCAAAGTGGTCGCCGATTGACAGCACAGCGGCGTTGAGTTCTTTCGCCTTCTGTAGATCCGCCTTCAACTTCTCGCGGTTGCACTTGGTCGAGTCCCAGTGCCAATCGCTGGAGAGCAAAACCCATAGGCGAGTCTGGAAGTCGATGCGAGTGACGCCGCCGTCAAGCGACGTGACGAGCCACGGATCGGATGCGTTCTTCCGGCGAAACGTCCCGGCTGATCTAGCCATCCGCCACCTCCCTATAGCCAAGAGCCCACAGAACCTTGGCAATATCCTTGCCCTGCTGCTCTACGTGCTCTTCGCTCTGCGTCGGGTTCAGCGCGTGCAGCAGCTCGTGCACCAGCACCTCGAGCTTCTTCCGCCCACGCATGCGGGCGTCAAGGATGATTCGCGGGTTCTTCGCCTTCTGCGAGAACGTGTACCCGTAGGCTGCACCCTTCAGCGTGGTAAACCGAATGAGCCACCGCTCGTCGCCGTTTAACGTGAAGACGTGATCGTCGGGCACTGCGTCACCTCGTGGCCGCCATGTACAAGCCGACGTTCGCAAACGCATAACCCAGGTACGCGATGGCCAGGCCCGATTTCCCATGCCACGCAAGATCCGCCGCGACGTAGGCGTAGACGAAGCCAGTGAGTGCGATGAGCCAGCCAGCCATGGCGAGAGTCCTTTCACCCGCCACCCTAGCGGGGGCGTCAACCGATGCCGAGATTCCGGCCCAGGCTGTTCAACGCTTCCTGCCGCTTCTTGCAGCCGCAGTCCTTGATGCCTACCTTGCTGGCCACGGCTTGAACCCGCTCCTTGGTGACGCCGATGGCGTCGAGCCCGGCGGCCACCATGTCGCCCAGGCCGGGCTTCGCTCGCGGCTTGCTGGTCTGGCAGGCGTGATACGCCGTGCCAGCTTTTGCGTGCGTCGCATAGCCGCACGGGCAGACGCACTTCCAGCCGTCACTGTGCGGCGTGCAGGTCATCGGCGTCAGTTGCATCTTTGCCATGATCAGTCAGGGATAAACACGGTTTCGCAGTCTGCTTCGTCGATCTCGACGATCTCAATAAACTCGGGCTTGTTGTCATCGCAAGCACCGCCGCTGCTCTGCGTCACGACGATGTTTTGCAAGACGCAGCCTTCACCGATTTCTGCTGAGACCGCAAGGGTGCAACTTGAGAACGGCCCGTACGAAACGGCGCGGGTTATTACGGCAACTCCACATTGCGGCACAACAATCTCGCAAACCTTGGACGTGCCAGCAGGCCCCGGGACCGCAGGAATGTGGAAAACGATGTGGTAATACTTGGTCTCAGGGCACAGCGGATCGCTGCACACGCCGTCGCAACAGAGTTTGCCTTCAGGACAATCGGAGTTTTGTTCGCACGGGCAAGGCTCGCATGGGGCATTTGCGTCCCAAGTTCCGCACGGGCCTTCACTGACGCCATAGCAGAGCACGTTATCGCCCACGCACTCGCTGCAATCAGCGACAACGGTCACCTCGGCCGTCTCAAGGTTCTCGCAATAGTACGTGGTGGTGCATTCCTCGCACTGTGCTTTTGTTGTGTAGCGGCAGTCCCATTCACCGTCGATGATGCAGCGGCCACACTTGCAGCAACACGCTTGCTCAGTTCCTACATTCCCGTCACGCAGGACAGGCTTGCCGTTCTGAAAGGTGATAAGCGTCATGCTGCCGTGGAGCATGTTGCGATGTCATACCACTGGAGACACGGTCCAGATGAACTGTGCCCGAGTAGCTGAATCTTGGTTGCGTCAAAGTTTGGAAGCACCGAGTAGTCCATGCCCGCGTAGTCCATCGAGCACGTGGTCGTGGTCGTGCACGCCTTTTCCTGGCTGATTGCGTACCAGCCCCAGCCGTTGTGGCCGAGGGCCACCCACCGCTGCGTACACGCCGTCGTAGTCGAGAACGTCAGAAACTGGTTGTGGGCGACAACCGTGATGGCAGAAGCCAGAGGCTCGCCGTTGTAGACGGTCACAGTGGCCGTCGTTTCTTTGGCCCAGCCGTTGGTGCCTTCGTGCTTGGCCAGGAGCAGACGAACGCCGCGTGACATCGTGGCGTCACGCGAGCCGCTCAGATCCTGCCGGGGCTCGTCACGCTCGACGAGCCGAACGGCCCGCCCGATACGCTTGGCGTCGTTGAGAGAAAAGCCGAACGTGTCAGCCACGGCTTACTCCTGAAACACGACGTAGCGGATCTTCCCGGTGGTGCCGTATCCCTTGGCTGCCAGCGTGATCGTCGGCACGAGCGGCAGGACAGCGGCAGCCCCACGGCCAAGTTTGCAGAACTCTTGGATGTTGGTGCCGTCATAGGAGCCGATGGCCACGTAGGCCGTCCCGCTGGTGGCGGTGCTCATGTTGCGGAACCCAGCGTAGCCGGCGGCAGAGACGGCCCCGATGGACAGCGTCGCCACGGCCGTGCTCACGCTGACGATCTGAGCGTGCACGCCCTGGGCGGCCTGGTCGAACTTCAGGCCCGACGCCGTGAAGGTCTCGTTATGGTTTCCGTTGGACACGGCAACCGAGAGCGACAATGTGACTTCATTGGCCATGGCTATCTCCTACAAAAGCCCGCAAGTGCGGAGCATGATGGTGTGGTCTTTTTCGTCGTACGGCTCGATGGTCAGCACGTCTGGGTCTTGGCCGACAGCCTTGGCTGAGCCGTCATTGTTCAGCGGCACGGGCTTGCTCACCGGATTCCCGCCCTTGTCCATGATCGCCCGACGCTCGCCTCCGACGATCTCGTGATACCCCACGTCGTAATAGCGAATCCGCCAGTCGGACGGGTTGTACGTCCACTCGACAGACACGGACCACACCTGATTCTTCTGGTCGAAGTCGGCCCCGTAGCCGGTGACGCGAAGCGTATAAGGCTCTGCCCCCAGGAACGCTGTCTGGTTGCACGTATTGAGGTATGAGAACAGCGTCGGAAAATCCGGGGCCGTCGCGTTGGAGTTGGTGAACGTCAGCCGCAGCAGGGCCGTGTCTTCCTCGAGGCCGTCCACGGGATCGCCAGCCGAGTTCAGTGGCGGCTTGATCGGATCGTTTGGGTTCTCTTGATTCGACTCGCTCGCCGGCCGCCGCTCTTGCAGCGACTGAATCGAAATCTTGAGCCACGTCCGCTCTTCGTCAGTCTTGTTCGGTTCGTCGTTGTCGATTTCCGGCTTGCTGTCGTACTGAATCGTGGCCTTGACGCAGAACTCGTTTTCGCCGTCGTAGTACTCGAAGTCGCGGCCAGTCACATAGAACTGGATGCCGCCGACGTTTTCGTTGTCGTTGACTTGCGGAATCTTGCGATTGAAGAACTCTGGCCACGTGCTGGTGTCGTTCTTGATGGCACCGAAATCCGGCGCCGCATCGCAGATGATGAGCAGCTCTACGGAGCCGGCGTACTGGATGCTGCCCTTGTCGGACTTCGTTTCCTTGAACTGAAACGAACGCAGCTGGCGAACGGTGCGAATTGCCATTGGTTACACCATCGCCAGTTGGGCCTGGCCGAAGCCGGGGATTTCACGCACGGCAGCGGCCACGTCTTCGATGCCGTCAGCCGCACGCTCGGTGTTGTCGGCAGTCTGCTTGGCGGCGTCGGCACCGCTGAGCCGAGGATCGCCGCCACGAGCGAGCATGTTGCGGTAGGACTCGCCGCCGGATGAGCCGACAACCAGGGCGCTCAACTCGGAAGACGCAGCCTTGATGGCGGCACCGATGCTTTGGCCGGCAGCCTGACCCGCACCGGCAGCACCAGCCTTTTGAGCATCCGCCTGGGCGGCAGCAAACTCACGGTCGAATCCAGCAAACGGGCTGCCCATATTCTGAACGGCCTGCTCAAACGTGTCGGCCGCAGATTGCCCGTACATCTCGCCCATCTGAAACGCACCGTCGGCCATTTCGCGTGCACCGCGACTGCCTTCGGCAAGCGACGCCTGCAGGTCGCCGAACCCGGCCGCACCGGCCAAGTCCGCCATCGACTTCATAACGCGAGACACGCCCTGCAGGATCAGGCCAAACAACTCGCTAAACATCTGGCCGATCTGCGAGCCAAGGGCGACGAACACCTGAAACACGCCGGTCAGGAGCGTGACGGCACCAACGACCATGCGGATGCTGACCACCAGGCCGTCCGCCAGAGTCTTCGCAATAGTCCAGCCCTTGGTGTTCTCGGCGAAGAACTTGACGATCAGGTTGGACGCTGCGGTGATAGCCGGCGCCAGCTGGGCCAAGAACTGATTGACGAAGCCCTGCATCGGCAGAGCCAGCCGGCCAATCGCATCGCCCATGGCTTCGATGGCCGCAATCTGCGGGCCGGTCATCTTCACGCCCAGGTCGGTGAGCAACCGATCCATCTCGCGGAACGCCTGTCCTCCTTGCCGCAGGAAGTTGAGCATCCCCTGGCCGCTGCGGCCGAAGATGTCGATGGCCGCTGCGGCCTGCATGTGCGGCGGCAGGGCTGCAATGCGGTCGGCAATTACCGCCAACTGTTCGGTCGTGCTGAGCCCAGCCAGATCGTCCATCGTCAGGCCGAGTTGAGCGAATGCCTTGGCCGCAGCTGGCGTGCCTTGGGACAACTCGCCGACCATTCGAGCGGTACGACGCAGGCCGGTGGTGAGCAGCTGCTGACTCACGCCCGACTCGGCAGCCACCTGCTGCATCACCTGCAATTCACCAGCCGCCACGCCCAACTCTTGCGAGAGATTGTGCAGGGCTTCCGCAGATCGCGTCGCTGAAGTCAGGGCGGCAACCGCTCCAGCCAGAGTGGCGAACCCGCCCACCACCGGCATCAGCATCGGCATCATTCCGCCAAGCGTTCCGCTCAAGGCAGAAAGCCCGCCGACGCTCTTCTGAAATCCCTTCAGCTGCCGCCCGGCCTTGGACAACCCAGCAGTGAGCCCGCCCGTGCTGGCGGTGATGCTGACGTTTACGCGACCGAAATTGTTGGCCATGGCTTATCTCGGGATCGCGTTGAGCGTGGCGAGGATCTGATCTGGTGTCTGTGCCCGCTTCGGAACCGGCAGGAACTCCTCTGGCTTCTTGACGGGCTGCCGCTTGCCTCGGTTTGCGTTGTATCTCTGAGCAATCGCCACGGCGTCTCTGAGCCACTCGTCACCCCACGGCTCGAGCAGGTAGTAGCCCATCCAGCCGTACAACTGATCGACGCTCATCTCGTCGGCCAGCCGCTCTACGTCCCAGATGCCGAGCTTCAAGGCCAGCCGGTACAGGAACGCGAGCACCGGCTGCCGTTCTATTTTCCCGCCGCCTCCTCCACTGCATTGCCGCCGATGCCGTTCAGTTTGAATCCCGCATCGACGATGGCCTGCACGATGTCCGTGTCGAGCTCGCCAATCCAGTCGGCGTCGGCATCATCAAACATCCGCGTGCCGTCTTCGTTCACCACCACCATGGCGACGAATCGTGCCCGCACGTTGTCCAGATTGACGCCGCCAACCTTGCCGCCGGTCACGATCTGCTCGAAGCGGTCGCGGTCTTTAGCAGAGAACTTGGCGACGTAGATGGTGCCGCCAAGTTCTGGAACGTCTAACGCCACGCGGGGCCGAACGCCACGCTTGGCTTTGATCTGCTCACGGGTAAGAGCCACTGTCCGCGCCTCCTGTCAGCACTAGCTCGGCAGCGTGCCACTGAGCTTGATGGTGAGCGTGCCGCTCATCATGTCTTCCATCTGGGCACCAGCCTCGAAGCCGGTGGCATAGCCGAAGGCGCTCCAGAGCGTGGTGGTCGTGCCTCCACTGGCCCAGTAGACGTTGACGGTCTGGTTGGTCGCCACGTTCGCCATGTCGGCCGTCGGCTTCACGGCCGGGTCGAAGAGCACCTCGACCGACAGCTCGCCGGGATCGTAGATGGAACTTGCCACGAACTCCTTGGCAGACGATGTCATGTGCGTTGCATCGGCAACGGCACGCGAAACGCCGCCGTGATTGACGCCGGTGATCTTGAAGCCGGTCGCCGTGTGCAGCGCCGTCCCGAACGACACAAACGTGCCCTGACCGATATCGACTGCCATGGCTTTCTCAAGCCTCCGTGAAGGTGATCTCTACTGACAAATCCGTGCGGTAGATGGGGAGTTGCTCCCCGTTGTTTGGCGGCTCCTGCGTGTCATCGTCGCTCTTGACGACGGCCAGCCGAATGCTGCCTGTTACCTTGAATTGTAGGGCGAGTCGAATGGCTCGGGCGAGGTTTCGCACGCCCACGAGCGAGTCACCGATCGCCGAGATTGTGAACATCGCACGCGTGATTCCCGTCATGCCCTGCATGTGCATGAACGGCCCTCGGCCAGTGTTCTCGCGCTGGTACACGATGCACGGCAGGTCGGCCCCCTGCGGAGCCTGGACGGCATAGATACGCCCGCCAACCAGCATGGCAATGTCGGCATCTGCCGCCAGCAGCTGCACGAGCGATTCGTCGATGTGGGTGGTCGTGGGCATTACTTCTTGCCGTACATCTTGCGAATGGCTTGCCGCTCGGCCTCGGAAATCGCCTTGCCGAGAGCCCCGTCAAGCTTGCCGATAAGCCGTTGCTTGATCTGCGGCAGGTTGGCGTCGGCCCATCGCTTGAACTTGTCGCTCGCTGGCATGCCTTTGACCTGGCCGAAGAAGATCATGCCGCCTTCGTTGCCACCGATACGGGCCACCTTGCCACGCAGATACGGGTACTTGGCCGCGTTCGCCATCGGCACCTTGAGCACGTAGTCCTTGGGCTGCCGGTACTTCGTGCCGTTCTCCACCCACCAGGCGTGGAATCCCTTTTCCGAATTGTTCCCGCCACGCTTGGAGCGGTAGCCCAGGATGCCGACGGCCGTGGCGTTTCGCTTCTTCTTCTCAACCTTCACACCGACACTGCGTCGGAGGTTGCCGGTCGGGCCTCGAGGCGTCAATGCCTTGATTTCTGGAATCTCGTCTTTCGCAGCCTCGCGGACGGCAGCCCCGAGGTACTTCTTCTGGATGCTGCTGGGCAGGATGGCGAATCCCTTCAGGATCTCTTCGACGCCTTCCACAGTCATGTCGGTACGCATCAGTCCACGACCTCCGACACCAGGAGCTCGTGTTCCTCGCGGCGTCCACGCTCGACGGCCGACATGATTTCAAACGTGCGGCCCTCGGCCACCACCCGCATTTTCGGCTTGAGCCCGCTGGTGTACCGCATGCGGATGCGATGCGTGACCACGCCTTCGTTGGCCATGGCACTGACGGCTTCGCTGCCCGACAGCGGCAGCAGTGCGATCCACCGCTGAGCGAATGCGGACCACGTCAGCTCCGGCTCGCCGATGCTGTTGGTGCTCTCCGTAGGTGTCTGCACCTCGGCAAGCTTGTCCATGAGTCCAGAGCGAAGCATGGCCTACGCTCCGTAGATGACGAGCGTGTACGAAGCCGTGCCCGAGTAGGCAGAGACGTTGAACCCGGCCGTGCCACCAGATCGAGAATCGCAGATCGCCACGCGGCCGCCACCGGAAATGGCCACACCGGCCCCGGCCGCTTCGCTGCACACGGCAGCCGAAGAAGCCGCGAACGCGAACCGGCTTACGCTGGCAAACGACACGGCCGAGCCGCTGGAGTCCTTGTAGGCACTGGGAGCCACGGCGATTGCCACCGCTGCCGTCCCGCACGTACCAGAGAGCAAGGCCACCTTGCCGCTGCTGTAGGCGTCGGTGCTGGTCAGTGCGAGCCGCTTGAGCGACTGCACGCCGGTGCCGGCGGCCGAGTCCGAAAACGCCACGTCGATGGCAATGCGACCTTCAAGGCTCATGCGTACTGCTTCCAGCGTAGTGGCGAGAGCAGAGCCGACACGGCGAACTCAAGCTCCTTGGAAATGCTGCCCACAAGCACCGACTCGCGGTTGGCATACCAGTGCCCCACCAGCATCTTGATGGCGTGCACGGCCGGCTTCGGCACGTTGGCGGCCCCGCCGTAGCCGGCGAGGTAGGTGATCTGCACGGCCTTGTCATCCAGCCGCACGTTGGGCCAGTCCTCGAGGTACAGCGGGTAGGCCAAGGCAGGAACGTGGTCGCGGTCTACGCGGAACTGCTGCGTTCCAGACTGCGACCAC
>Ga0181363_1000481_pt1 | contig 11173 bp, 22 predicted proteins | sample Fa13NDMLBSN_FD_130109 | JGI IMG/M metagenome (GOLD analysis project Ga0181363, IMG submission 130109) | Freshwater viral communities from Lake Michigan, USA - Fa13.ND.MLB.S.N | ecosystem: Environmental > Aquatic > Freshwater > Lake | place: USA: Michigan | collected 2013-09-23
AAAATATAAAATATCCTGTTTGACTCACGAAAATCAGGAAGTCCAACGTCTATCTTTGTCCACTGTAAGTACATGTAATGACTACCAGTTACGTAGGTAGGGGTGTTATTATTCATAAACCAATAACCATACTCCCTCTTGTCAAACTCGCCCTCGACTAAGTCTATATACCGTGACTTAAAAATATTGTCTCTCCTATTCCAATCAAAAATAGTTTTTATTTTTTGTAGCTCTTCAGGGTATTCTTTTGGAGTCCAAACATTGTTAAAGTTGTCTACCTTGATTGGGGTACTTGGAAGTGCAACCTTTAGTCCTCCTATTTCGTATATCTCACCTATAGTGCCGTCCTTAGATATTACAACAAAGTCATAGTCACTGCTGTATCCGTAAGCCCATGCTTTTTTTTTGTTCCTTGTAGTTACAACACTTTTAGGAACTTGATCTAAAACAACCCTATATAAGTTATTTTCCATTCTTAGCTCTTCCTTCGGCAAATCCTTGCCTTCCATGATCAATCTTAACGATGTCTACATTTTTATCTTTGTTCTCCTCCTCCTCAATCTTATGTAGCATAGATAGTGCATCATCAAATGCTAACTTTTTAGCAGATGCTGCATTTTTTAATTTATCGGCTGTAAGGTCATCCTCAGCATGAGTAATAATTGGCTCCATTAGAACCTTAATAAGCTCGTCAATAGCCTTCTTACCAGCCTCAAGTATCTCTATTTTTTTAGACATATGTTCCTGTTGTACATTCTGTAAACTAAATCACCGTTTATCTTAAACTCATACTCGCTGTCTGGAGTAAATGAAACTACATCTCCAACAGATACGCCCTCTAATTCATTATTGGTAAAGATTAGTTCACCCCACAATTCCTCAAGGCTGCCCAAAGATGAGAACACCTTATCCTCAGATGGGATTGGCTTCACAAAACAAAATGGTGACGGTGCCATCCAATCAGATTCACCTGACTTGTAAAGGTACAGTTGATCGTCCTGAACAATAAAGAAGTCATCAAATAAGTAGTTCCAACTACTCTTTTGTCTACCCTTCATGTCGTAGTAAAACTTAAATGTGTTGTGATGAACAACCACTATGTCCCCTGGCATTATTGGTCCAGTGTAGTACATTGGTGTGCATATTACCTCAGCAAACCTATTTGTAGATTTGTGGTCCTCCTGTGATGAGCTTATGACAAATGGCTTACCTCCGTAAGTTCTTATATTATCGTACCGCTTTCCATCAACTGGCTTGATGATAAAACAGTATGGTGACTTCATTAAAAATCTATTTTAAACTCTATTGATGTTGGAACGTTACTAGAAAAAGTTTTCCACTTAATTATTTCTCCAGATTTTATTATCCATATAGATATTGATCCAGAGTCATTCTTTAGTATGGAATCTATTACCCAAGTTCTATCAAGAACTTCTTGCCCTAACATATAGTGCATGCACTTCATGTAGTCAGGACCAATAGACACTTTTCTAATTATATTCACCTGTCTGTAGATTTACTTTAATGTCTCCATACTCTTTAATTATCTCATCCTGATAAGACGATAAATCAAAGGCTGCTGTTTCAAGATTTGAAAGTGTAGCGATTTTTTGGCTTTTAAGTCTATTGAAGGTAACCTCAATGTCTGCCAATTGGAACTTTAATTCCCGAAAGTTTGTGTTAAGCTCTACTAACTTAGAGAGCTCCTCTTTTTTTATTTTTTTCATTTTATTAAATTTATTATGCAAATATACTAATTATAATGATCTATACCAAGTAGTATTAGAATGGTTATACTGAAAACATATTGGAGTAGCAACACTTGATGGACTCAATGAACTAGGTGCACCAACAAATGTAGCACCACTAGATATAAATGTTGTTACAAGTCTTTCTACCGTGGACATTACTGTGTACTTTATACCATTTAAGTTAGAATTTGCGGCTGGAAAAGTTATTGCAAAACTAGCTCCAGTCGTACCAGTAAAATATGTGTTTGTGCTAGTAATTGTGGTAGATGTTAGTGCATTTGTTGTAACAACTGAAGGATTAACATCTACTATACCACTGTATATTAAGTCAAAGACTGATTGAACAGTAAAATTAAATGTCTCTCCCGTACTGTCTGACCCAATTAATGTAGTACTTGTTGTTGGCGTTGAATTGTTATAGCTATTTATTTTCATTTTCCTTGTCCTTTATATTTTTTTTTATAATTCTTTGATGTCTTTAATTGTGATGTCTTGCTCTTAGCGTGAACGCCAGGTCGACTGATAAATCGAACTATTCTTTTGCTGGACTCTAATTGCTTTTTCATTATTACAAAGTTACATATTTTTTTTATTACTCTTTTATCTCAAAGTGCATGTAGTCGTAGTTCTTTTCACGACCTAAAGATATAAAGCCATGCTTGTAGAAAATATCTATCATCTGCTTGTATTCAGGTCTAGCAAATCTTGCTGTCTTTGATGACTCCTTAAGTAAGTTTCTAGCAGGGTCTAAGTCAATGGCTATTCCCCATGAATGCATAGACAAAGCATTTCCTCCCCTCATCTTCCTGTAGTTAAAACAGCCACCAAATAAGTCTATTCCTAACTCCTTAATCTTATCGTATCCATAGGTAGTTAGTAGTTCATTAAATACAGCTGTAAAATTATCAGCTACTAACTTATGGCACATCATAGAATTTACCGAGCTATCTAAGTCCCAAGCTATACGCATTGGATATGGTAACTTTATCTTAACCAAGTAACCTGCCCCTGTTACATTAGCTGTACCATATTTTTTTGTTACCTGTTGTGTTGTCATTTCAGTTTATTTATATCGTCCTTTATTTCCTTTGCTCTGGCAAATAGAAGTTTAGCACTTTGCCATAGGTCCAGCTGGTGGACTTGCTTCCATGACTCATTGATCGACATCACCTCGATACTAGATAATACTAGTGCAACTACCTTAGTCAACATAAATGGTACACTGAAAAAAGTAAGGATGATATCATTTAGAATAAATCTATCAATTAAGAAAAACATTATTACCGTTAATTCGTATAATGCTAACTTACTTATAATGGCAGATAGTCTTCTAGATGTAATCTTCTCTCCTAGCTTCTTAGCCTTCCAAATCCCTGCAACAGTATCAAAAATAATCAATACTCCAATCATCAAAAGTATCCCTGATATCGGTAAAAAGAATGCAAGGCATATAGATATAAGTGTCAAAATTTCTTGTTGTATAGATAGTATTAATAAAGATAACTGTGTTTTCATAATAAATAAAGTTTAATCAGCTTGTAACCAAAATATACAAGTAGTATTATAAATAGTATTACACCTAACACAGCAAAGAAATTAACCCACCACGGTATGTACTTAATTTTCTCTGGCTTTAAAGTTTTGGTAACAACTTTGGTATGGTAAACATCATTACCCTTAATCGTCCTATATATTGTTTGGACTTTAGCCTTAGATGTGTATATGTTGTTTTGTAGTTTTGTTTGTAGACTTATTAGCTTGCCGTCCTTGTCTCTAAGGTCTCCGTTTAGTTGAGATATTACATTTCCTAATGAGTCACAATAAAGTGTGTCCATTAGCGTTATTGTTTCACCTGGGATTGTTATGGTTGTATCTTTAAGCTGGATTACAGTTACTGTACTATCTTTTTGTACACACAACGGGCAATACTTTGCCAATCTTTTTTCTAAAGAACATGACGACAATAATAAAAGTAATATAACTAAGTATTTCATGTTATAGAGCTGTTATGTAAGTATTCCACGCTGCTACAAAAGCAGTATTCTCAGCTACCATACTTGCACCTGCAGCATAAGCTGCTACAGTGTGGTCAGCATAATCTGTACCATTTCTTAATATCAATAGATTGTTTATTGTGCCTTGAGATACAGCTGTTCTACTTGCTGAGGTAGTGCCATTGAATAGAGTAACATCAGTAGCACTTGTTCTATGTATAGACTTTGGATTTACTGTAGTAGTATATTGAAAAGTAGATGATAATGGTACTGCACCATTTTGATTAATCTTATGGTCAGTACTATTGTTTAGTAGCATCCTATTTCTACTACCACTTCCGATAGAGCCATCCATAGGACCTGCAAGATAAAAAGCATAAGGAAAGAAATACCTAGATGCATCGTCTTGTCTATAGTTTTCTCCCATAGTGCCTGGTTCAAACCCTGTATCAATATATGCAGGGATAGAGGAATCTCCTATAAATCCTTGAGTAGTATTAAAACTACAATCAATGTTAGTGACTTCAGTTAATCTCTTCCAATCTACTAATGCATTGCCATCACCACTACCTCTAAATACACAAAGCACATCTAATTTATCCCATACTCCTGCAGCTTTAATAGCTAACATAAATTGATTCTGTAGGATAGACTTAGGTTTAGCAGTATCTTCATAATAGTAATACACCTGACCATAGTCATAGTCAAAGACATAGATAGCATCACTAGGAGCAGGAGTGCTAGAGCCACCTGCATTGATAGCTGTTACTTCACAGCTTACATCTGTATCTACATCAGCAGCAGTTAATGTATATTGATTAAGAGTTTCTCCACTTATAGGAGTTGCATCTCTATACCATTGGTAAGTGAATGATGTAGGGCTGTTATCCCAAGTACCATCATCTGTAGTTACAGTCTCTCCCTCATATCTATATACATAACTTAAACCAGGAGCTTGAGTATTAACAGGTGCAGGAGGTGGGCCTGATATCCCTGACCCTTTTACAGCTATATTTATACCTATTTGTATCATTTACCAAAGGGCTAAAATATTTGTAGCTGTTGTGTTTGTACTATAAACTCTAACAACCTGAATAGGAACAAATGTTCCAGCAGCAACGCTAGACAATGTAACATCGTTACCACCAGCAGTAAGAACCCTTACATCTCCTGCCCCACCTACATAAAGGACACAAGGCCACGCTGAAGTATTTGGTGATGCAGTATTGTCTCCAGGGTATGGTATGTTTACCGTATTGCTTGGTGTAACAGCCGCTGCTACACTAGTTTGTAATTTTAAATTTGCCATGTCTATTTATTTTTTAGTACTTTTTCCATTTGCCCCATTTCGAGCTCTGTTTATCGATGGGCTTTCCTTTACAAAGGTACCATTTTTTTTCTTACTTACATCAGGGCCGCCCTTTCCGTCAATACCAAGCTTCCTACGCTCCTTCACGTGTTCTGATCGGTACTTAATCTGCTCTTCCTTCTTGTTTAGTTCTCTCTGGTACTCCCTATGCTTCTCCGCTGCCTTCGGGTTCTTCTCGTAGTACTTCGATGTTTTGCTCTGTCCCATAAAATATTTTGTTTATTAGTAAATCTGGATTATTTAACATTTCCTGTCGCTGCTTACAGCCACAGTCTTCCCCGACTAGCTTGTCTAGACCAGTCGCCTTCGTTATTGAGGCAATCGTGTCACCAAGCCCCTTGTTTTTTAGTATTAACATATATCTTTTATTTATAAAACATTACATAAACCATTCTTCCAGCTGCCCATCCGATATTCGGGTACTTGCTGTGAAAGTAATTGCATGGGTAACACACTGCCCTATTAATCTTATATCCAACTACAGACTGTAAGTCCCACTTTGACAAATCATTTGAGTCATTTAAAAGCATTCCGTCAAAATCTTCAAATGATACCCCATCGTGTAGGCTATCACCAAACTCTCTGTGGCTCCAAAATGCGGTGCCATGTAGTCCACTCATTTTACTGGGTGAAATATTTAGGACAAGTGCCCTAGTTGGTCTTTCACCATTTATTATAGAGTCAGCGTGGATTCTCCAGTCGGTATCTAACTCATCTGTAGCCACCCTAAAAAAACTGAGTACAGACCTTCTTTCTACACCCTCTATCGAACTAACCCTGTCAAGGACAATCTTGTTAAACTCTGGAGTGCTAAATTGTACCCAAAAACTTTTGTCTCCAACAACTACCTCCTCAAAATCATTCTCTAATAACTTATTGTAAGTTGATATATACGTTAAGTCATCTAAGAAATTATCAACTATGTTTATCATCCCTTAATCCATTTTTTGCTAGGGCTCTTTGTGTCACTTGGTGACCACTTTACCTTGTCTGCCCAATATGCAGCACTCATCTTACCCTTAGCAATATTCTTTGCATGACGGCTCTTAAACGCCTCACGCTGACCAGCCGTCTGATTGGTCTTTACTCCCTGCTGACCAAAACGAATGAGCTTTACCTCGTCACCCGACTTAGCAACCACGATATGGCTCTTGGTTGGGTGACTTGGTGTCTTCTTAGGCTTATTAAAACCTTCGACTCCAGCTCGCTCTAATCGAGAGTCTTTCATTTTTTATTTATTTTTTTATCTTTTACAACTCTTCTAACAGGTTGTCCCTTATCGTTCATTCTAGTTCTTGACATACTTGTTCCGCCTCCAGGCATATTAAACCTCTCAGTCTCAACAGTTCCGCCAGAAATAGTAGGTCTAACAGTTAGTGTACCAGGTACCTCTTGTCCGTCAAATTCTCTAGAAATACCGTAACGTTTCTTGTTAAATATATCAATAGCCGAATTCTTCATTGGCATATTGTCTTTTTCTTCTAAATTAATTATACGGTTCTCAAGGTTCACTGCTCTTCCTGATAATCCTTCTGCATATGGATTCATTAACTCATCGTCATTTACCTTTTTGTAGCCTGACTCTATTTTTTGTTGTCTCATAAGAAAATTTAATTTATCAATAGCCGAATTTTTTATTGGCATTGCATCCTTCTCTTCTTGAGAAAATCCTTTTGACTCTCCGTTTTTTCTCATTTTTTCATCTTCTTCATGGCAGCCTTCATTCCGTACTCCATGATCATCTCTTTTTTACCTTCCTTCTTCTCGTGTTTAGCCTTAGCCATTTTAGAAGGATACTTCTCGCCAGTCTTTTTTTCAACCATTTTTGTTTTCATTTTTTGTTTTTTAAAGGTTTATTTTTATATCTTTGATACTATAATGCAAATATAATCAAAATGATTCAAAGAAGAGTAAGAAAACAAAAAAAAGAAATCGTAGTTAGGTCAGAGGTTAAACATGACTTCCTCAAGAATTGGGGACTGGTACGAAAGTTTACAATGTACGAGTACGACATAAAAAAGGTAAACGACCTTGAGATGATACTCTACCTCTATGGTGAGCACCTATTCAACAGGACAACATTTAGAGAGTACGCCAACTTCATGCCATGGGACAAGGATAGATTTAATAGGCTGTATAGATATGGATTCATATCAAAGTGGAGGACAAAGGGATTTGGAGAGGCTGAACTATTCGAGCTGTCACCAATGGCTAAAAAGATGGTGTCTGGGATGCATAAAAAGCTGCTCGGTATAGACATGTTCCCTGAGACAAACCTACGGATCTATAATCAGACAGCCACCTTTTCACAAAAAACAGTGGCTATAGCCGTCAAAAGATTTAACAATAAACTTAAAGAACGCAAACAACGTCCTTCTCCTGAATCACCGACATCCTTTGGTCGCCTATAAGCACATCGTGACCAGATACCTTGTCAAATAGTATAACGTCACCACTAGATATTCCATCTATATTAACACCAGTCTCAATGACCGTTGCCTTGTGGTAACGCATGTCCTTGGAGTCGTCACCGCTGAGTATTAATCCACTCTTGGATTCTCTCTGCTCAAATACCCTCTCTATTAATATAAATCTATTTAGAACCTTCATAGTCTCTTATGTTTGTTATTATTGCGTCAGTACTCATTATTGTGGTTGCAACAGATACCGCATTCATCAATGCATTTCTTGTCACCTTAGTTGGGTCAATAATACCCATACCGATCATGTCACCGTAACACTCGTTCTTCACGTCATACCCGATATTTCTACCGATTGGCATTTCAGATAAAATTAGTTCAGGATTCTTTCCAGAGTTTAATACGATCTGCTTGAATGGAGACGCAACAGCGTTTAACATTATCTTTTCAGCCGTAGTACTTACATCTGGAAACTCAAGGTCAAATGCATCTATCAATGCAATCCCTCCTCCAGGAAGTATTCCGTCCTCTAGTGCAGCCTTTACAGCACACACAGCATCGTCAATACGGTCCTTCTTTTCTTTTTGCTCAATGTCGCTAAGTGCACCAACATATATGATACCAATTCCACCAGACATGTTTGCGATTCTCTCGTTTATAAAGTTTACCTCGTTAACATCTGTAGTCTCAGCAATTGATTCCTTTAACACCTGAATGTTCTTGTCTATCGCATCAGTCATAGCTGGTAACGGCATAAATAAGGTCATGTCCTTGTTGACAATAACCCTAGAAGCACGACCAAGGTCCTCAACCTCAATAACAGATAGATCGTCACCAGTGTCCTCAGAGAAGTATGTTCCACCCAACGAAACAGATAAGTCAAATAATAAATCCTTGCTCCTGTATCCAAATGATGGTGGGATTATGTTGCAGGCCTTTATCTTGCCCTGTGCAACGTTCAAGTTTAACGTGTTTAGTGCAGACGCACTAAGCTGACCTATAATTAGTAACGACTTATTAGATGATATAACATGAGCGATAACCTTCTCTATGTTTAGTATGTTGGATATCTCGTGGTCCGTGATCAGTACATACGGATTGTCAAGTACACACTCCTGCTTCTTTTGATCAGTGATGAAGTACTTAGAAGAGAACCCCCGATCTATCTTCATTCCACTGATTATCTCTACGTGTGTGCTTGGAGTCTGACTGTTCTCGACAGTAACAACGTTAACCTTTCCAAATGTGTCAGCGATCATCTTGCCAACCTCCCTGTCGTTATTCGCAGAGATGGTGGCAACGTCAAGTAGCTTCTTTCCACTTAATTTCTTGGACATCTTGCTCAACCTTGAGCAAATTTTAGTCGTTATCTCAGATATCTCACGTATCACCTCTGTAATATTGTCGGCACTGTCGATAATATTGTCAGCGTTGTCAATTATAGACTCAGCCAACACAATTGCCGTTGTGGTTCCGTCTCCAGCAACAACAGCAGTGCGATCAGCCGCCTGTCGCATCATCATTACAGCTAAATTTTCAGTGGGATCGTACAGATTGATAGACCTAGCGACAGTTACACCGTCCTTTGTGACAGTTATGCCGCCAATGTGGTTCTCGGACTCTATTAGTACCGTCCTGCCTCTTGCACCCATCGTGCTCTTGACCGCCCCAGCAATCTTCTTGATGCCAGACTTTAGTTTTTTTTGGCCGTCATCGCCAAAGTGAATCTCTTTTACTATCATTTAATTTAATTTTAATACAAATATAGCAATAATCGTGCTACTATTTCTTTAACTTTGAAATTTGAGACTCAATTGTGTTACGATTTGCTGCATTATTGAACATACTTGAGTAAGCCTTCATCTGGTCTTGTTTCGCCTGATACTTATCAAATTCCTTGTTGTATTTTTTTTGTGCTCTAAGGTCTTTTAAGCCCTCAGCACCCTTAAATATAGCTCTTCCACTTTCATCTGTTTCCATTGTGTTGTAAGAACGATCTTTGTCAGTAGTTCTAATTCTATCACCAAATATTCGGCCTTCACCCTCTTGGTAACCACCTTTTTTATTGTATCCAGTAAGTGCTTGTACAACTTTAGCTCCAATAGGAGTATGAATGTTATAACGACCGCCTTTTTCAGGTAAAATATTTCTACGGGTAGAACTAATTTGTGTGTATTCTGGACGTTTTTCTAACTCACCTTGAAGCTCTTGCTTCTCTGTCTTTATTAGTCCTGGTTTTTTAATAGCCATTTTTGATGGAAGCGTCATGTCCTCCTTTGGCTTAGTAATTACAGTAGTTTTTGCTATAGTTTCTTTTGGTGTTACTGCAACAACTTTAGCTGTAACGCTTTTTTTAGTTTTAGAAGGATCGATTACCTGCTTTGGCTTAACTGGCTTGTCATATACAATTCCTGGGAAGCCATGAGACTCTTTATTTTTGTTTTTTTCAATAAACATTTCATCTGACCCATATTCAGAAAGGTATATGTCCTTTGCTGCTGGCTCACCCTTTGATCTAAATGACTTGTTGTACATTTCAACTGTAGCTGGATTCGCCTTTTTTGGATTACCAAACCTTGCTTGATTACCAAATGACTTAACATCAAAATTATAATTCTTATAAAATTTAGACTGCTCTTCATAGTTAGTCGAGTCAGACTGATACTTTTTATAATCACTAGGTGGTGGTGTGGTGATAGAAGTCGTTCTCCCAGTTTTCATCTTTGCCATAATACTGTTATTTTTATTATTAATATGTTAATCTCTAACTGATACTCGTCAAACATTTCGTCTGGTTGGAATAACTCAAACCCTAAATTAATGCCGTACCAAAATCTGTTTTCAAATAGTATACTCATGATGCAAATATACTAATTACTTTTAATATGTTTATTGTTTCCAAGGATCAAAATTGCTCCAATCTCTTGGGGGGTTTTGTTTCTTCCATTTTCTGGCCTGGATTTCATCATTTATCATCATTCCAGCTACGCCTGCGGTCATACCTAATACTCCACCTAATAAAGCATTATCCGCAGTCAACAATTTTTTCTTTTCCTTCACAGCCTTCTTTGGCAGCTGCTTAGGATAGATTCGTTTACCCATTTGGTTGGCCCGTAGCAAATCCTTTCCAGTTTGTGAAGGAGAAACAGTCTTTAATGATAATGGTTTAGCATTAGCCCTAACAGTAACCTCAGGTAGATCCTTAAATAACATAGGTTCTGCTGACTTTCGTTGTAAACGATCAATGGCCGTGTTTTTAAATGGTATTGAGCTATAGTCCTGCTTGACTAATGGTTTGCCTGTTGTGTTGGTTGTTAAACGGTTATTTCTCATGGTTTATATATTATATTGCAAATATACTAAATATTTAGAACTTGTGGGTAATATATACGTTTGACGATGAGCTGGCCAAAAGGAAAACGATTTAAAAATCGATGGGGGGGGTCTGCTTTTCAAACTTTTGGTCGGGGATTTCTAGCTTTTCATAGGCAACCCCCTCTCACCCTAGCTACCTATAGGTCGATAGGTCGGCACGTCAGCTACACGTCACCTCAGCCGACAGAACGACATATTAATCTGCTACCAAATATGCGTGTAGTATAATTTACATTATGTTAAATAGAACGACCAATCGGTCGG
>Ga0181363_1000482_pt1 | contig 11170 bp, 13 predicted proteins | sample Fa13NDMLBSN_FD_130109 | JGI IMG/M metagenome (GOLD analysis project Ga0181363, IMG submission 130109) | Freshwater viral communities from Lake Michigan, USA - Fa13.ND.MLB.S.N | ecosystem: Environmental > Aquatic > Freshwater > Lake | place: USA: Michigan | collected 2013-09-23
CCTGCCGCGTGCGAGTCACTTGCAGCATCCCGCGTTGCGGGCGTGTGAAGTCGCTCGCGGTGACTGCGAACTCCTCGCCGCCCGACGTGAACTCGTCGCCCTCAAGCAGCACCGTGAAGCGCTGCGTCGGTGCGCCTGCGATGAGCAGCGCGCCTTGCGTGTACCCGCCGCCCGGGAACGATTGCGTGATGGGGCCGATCTCGTAGACGCCCGCGAGCGCGGTGCCGTCGGACGCCGCGAGCGTGCCGCCGCCGAAGTACGACTTCTGCCCGTCCGTGACCTCGCGCACCTTCGGACGCGGGTCGATCACGGTGTCCGTGGTGCTCACGAGCGTGGTGCCGTTCGCGCCGACAGGGCCGCTGTACGTGCGGACGCGCAGCGTGACGTTCGTGGTGCGTTGGCCGAGGCGCTCCGGCACGCGGCGCACGGCGTCGGCGATGGCGCGGAACGAAGCGAGGGCGCCCGTGTTGTTGGCGCCCACGTCAGTAGACCTCGAAGCCCATCACACCGCTCGACGACACGCGGGCCGCGAGTTCGCGCAGGATGCCCGTGAGGCCCGTGGCCGACGCGAGGCGCCCGCGCAGCGCGTTGCGGTGTTGCGTGAGCGAGGCCTGTGCGCTGCCGCCCTCGGCGCGGCCGAAGAACTCGATCTCGTCGACGCGCTTGACGCCCGCCTGCGGGATCGCGATGCGCTCCTGCTGGTCGATCGCCTCGAGGTCCGCGAGGATGCCGCGCACGATCGTCAGCGCGCTCTCGACCTCGATGGGGTACGTACCCGAGTGCGTCTTCGCGCAGACCACTGAGATGGTGCTGCCCACCACAGCGCGCACCGTCACGACCTCGCGCGAGGCGTCGACGTCGAGCACGACGCGCGAGCCCGACGAGAGGCCGGTGACGGAGGCGAGGGTAAGGGTTGTCGGCCCCGCTGCACTGACAGCGGTGGCCGACGTGGTGGGGGCGACGCTCGACGACGCGACGTTGGACTGGATCACGTCGTAGATCGCTCGCACGTCGAGCCACGGCACAGCGCCGATGCTCAGGACGTTGTCGAAGATCTCCGCTTTGATACGGGCCATCTCATCGGCGCCGAGCGTCGTCATGTCAGGAGAGCTTCCCGAAGGGCACGTAGTACATCGTGGCCGCGGTCGTGTCGTCGATGTTGGTCGTGGCGCCCGAGAGCGTGGCGACGACGCGGCACTGCACGAACGCGTGCGCCGCGATGTCGAAGCTGAGCACCTTCGTCGTGGTCACGGTGGAGCCCGTGCCCGACGCGGTGGCGAACGTGATCGGCGACGAGGTGCCGCCCGAGAGGTCGACGAAGGTCGTGCCGTCGACGCTGACCTGGAGCTTGAACGTCGCGAGAACCGACGACGTCTTGACGTCGGCGGTGCACACGACGGCGATGGTGCCGGGCGCAGCGAACTCCGTGGTGAGGGCGGTGCCGTTGCGGGCGGTGCCGTTGGTGGTGTTGAGCGTCGCGAGCGCGACGTAGGGGATGCGTGCGAGCATGGTGGTGTCTCCTGTGCTCGTGGATCAGTTCGAGTGCACGCCGACCACGAAGCGGTTGTCGAGGAGGCTCTGCCCCTCGTACGCGATCCACACGACCTTCGGGGTCTCGCCGAAGTTGTCGTCGGTCGAGTTCGCCACGCGGCAGCCCTCGCCGTCCTTGACGCGGCCGACGAGGCCAGGGCCGAACATGATGCCGTGGTTGATCGACACGCCCGCCACGGTCGAGGTGTCGACGGTGTTCGTCGAGCACTGGTAGAGCTCGACCTGCCCGAGACGCGCGAGGAAGCTCTGCGCGATGGGGTTCGCCTCGGTCGTGAACACGGCCATCTTCTGGAACGCGGGGTCGTTGCGAAGCTGCCGCGCCTGCTGGGGCGTGATGACCATGCGGTACATGCCGTCGCCGAAGCGCGGGATGAACAGATCGGCGAGCTTCTGCTCGGCGCGGAACACGCAGTCGGCGTCGAAGGGGCGGTAGCCGTTGCTCGCGGTCGGGAACGCCGTGGCGTCGGTCGAGAGCGAGTTGGTGGGGTCGCCGGGGTACAGCACCGAGCCCGACGCGGGGCTGTCGAAGATGCCCGCGTAGACGGTGTCCACGAACTTCATGCGGTCGCGCGCGAGCTGCGTGCCCACGCTCGCGACGAGCGAGTGCACCGAGCGCTGCGCGTCGAAGCGGTCGATGGGGTACGGCGCGACGCGGCTGTTGGCGACGTCGTAGGGGCCGGCGAAGCGCTTGATCGTGATGGCCACCTGCTCGGCGGTCATGGTGATGCCGGTCGTCGAGATGCTCTGGCCGCTCGCGATGAGGCGGGCCGACTCGCTGAAGCCGCCGCCCGAGAAGATGGGGCGGTTCATCCTGATCGTGTGGCCGACGTTGCCGCGCGCGAGTTCGTCGCTCACCACGATCGTCTCGCCGCGGATCTTGTCGGCGGCCACGAGCTGGAGCTGGTTCTCGGCGAAGGGCTTGACCTGCGCGCCGTCGGCGCCGGTGATGCCGCGGCCGGTGAAGAGCGAGTAGGCGTCGGGGTTGACGCGAAGCTCGGCCTGTACGTCGGCCATGTACACGAGCTGCGCGTAGAGGTACTGCGGCTCGGGCTGCACGAGCATCATGGCGCTCGTGCGATCGTAAAACTCTGCGGGCAGCGTGGCCCTGGCGATTGCGGGCATGGGTGTGTCGTCCTGCGACGCTCATGCGTCGCGCTTGGGTTGCTTGGTGTGGGTGAACTTCAGGAGGGGCGGGCGGCGCGTGCGCGCGCGAGCGCGGAGGCGTTCGCGATCTCGAAGGCGCTCTGCGCGATCGGCGATCCGGCGAGGCGCGCGTAAGCCGCGAGCACCAGCGCGTCGGGGTTCGTCTGCGGCGTCGCGGTCGGAGCGCTCGGCGGCGCCATCGTCGAGGCGCCCGGAGGCACCGCGGCGGGAGCGGCGGCGACGAGGCCGTTCGCCCGCATCGTGCGGAGCACGTCGAGGCGGCGCGCGGGGTCGTCGCCCGCGATGCTCTCGATCGTCTTGCGAACGCCGTCGGGCACGCTCGCGAGCGCGTCGTCGGCCTGCGCCTTCACGACGCCCGAGAGCGACGCGATCTGCGCGCGCATCGCTGCGAACGCGTGGTCTTCGGCGACGACGGGCGCAGGGGGCGCGGCGTCGGCCGCGGGCGTCTCGACGACGGGCGCGGCGGGCTTGTCGGGGCGCAGCGCCCACGGGTTGACGCGCGGCGCAGCGGGGGCCGCAGGCGCCTCCGCAGCGGGCGCGGCGACTGCGGGCGGGGCATCGGCCACGGGCGGCGCGGGCGCGGCCACAGGGGGCGCGCTGACGGCCGCAGCGGCGGCGATGAGCGGCGAGGCGATGGGGGCGGCGTCGCTCATTCCTTCACCGGCGGCGAGGGCGGGATGCTCTCGCGGTCTTCGTCGGTGTCGGCCTTCGCGGCGATGGCAGCGGCGGCGATCGTGACGGGCTTCGAGTCGCCCGCCGTCACCGTCACCGCGCCATCGTCGGCGAACTCGAGCACGATCTTCATGGCGCCGACCACGTCGGCACCGTCCTCGGCCGCGAGGAGGATGGCGGCCTCCGCGGCGTTGGCCACGAGCATCGGGTCAGCGCCGTCCATCACGTCACCACGCAGCCGACGGCGACGCCGAAGGGCGCGTCGACGGGGTTGGAGCCGGTGACGGTCGCGCCGGTGCTGAAGTCCGACGTGGTGGGCGTGAGGCGGATGGAGGTCGACGACATCGCGACGGTGCCGAAGACGTTGCTGGAGCCCGTGCGGTAGGGCTGGAGCAGCATGAGCACCTTCGGGGTGTAGGTCTTGCCGTCGCGGATGAAGCCCGCGATCTGCGTGCCCGCGGTGAGCACGTCGAGCGTGTCGGAGCCGCCCGTGACGGTGACGCCGTTGCTGTCGAAGTAGCAGGCGACGACGGTGTAGTTGGTGCCCGAGGGCGCCTGATCGAAGGGGCCTTGGAGGATGGTGACATCCCGAAGCGATGCGGTGACGACGGCCATGGTGTGTGTTCCTGCGGCTCAGCGCCGCGGCTTGGGTGACTCGGTGGTGGGGAGCTTCGCGAGCGTGTACGTGACGACCTGCGGGCCGGTGCCTGCGGGTGCGCCGGGCGCGCGGTCTTCGCTCATGCTCGCCTCGACGACAGCGACGCCGGGGAGCGCGCGCACAGCGGCGTCGTCGGCGTTGCATCGGCGCGAGCACGCCGCGAGCGTGGCGTAGCGCAGCGTGAGGCGCGCGCCGTCGTGCGTGATGGTCGGCGCATCGGCGCCGTCGAGGGTGAGTGTCATTCGATGACCACCGCGGCCCTTGAGACCGCGTAGTAGAGGGCGCCCGTGCGGACGCCGATCGGTGTCTTGAAGCCCGCCTTGAACTTCGCGCGCGCGTAGGCCTCGGTGAGCCGTCGCACGGTGATGTCGCGGACCTTGCCGTGCAGGCGCGACATCACCCGCGCGAGCACCGCGCGCGCCGCGAGGGCGTCAAGCTCCTCGTTCGTCGGGAGGCGCTTCGTGCCTTCGAGGTGGATGCGAAGCTCGGTCGCGACGTAGGTGCGGAGCGCGCGGTTGTTGTCGGCGAAGTCGCGGCCCTGCCGCGCGAGGATGTCGAAGAGCTGCTGATTCGTGAGCCCGCTGTAGTGCGTGCCGGGCACGTCGACGGTGTAGTCGAGGCTCTGCGCGTACAGCCGGATCAGCCGCTCGATCTCGCCCGCGGTGGCGGGTCGCCCGACGCGGCGCTCGGGGGCGTATCCGTCGGCAGGCATGGGTAGATTTCGTCGATGGGCGCGAGGTTCGCCGCGTTGTCGATCGTGCGGCCGCAGGGTGCGCGGCGGCGACCTCGAGCAGCGCGGCGACGGTGGCCGCGGTTGCGCCGCGCGACACGAGCACCTCGTCGGCGAGGGCGTCGACCTCGTCGGGCGTCGCGGTCTCACCCGCTGCGAGACGGAGTAGGGCCTTGCGAGGGAGCGGTGTCACCCGCCGAGCGTACCGCCGTCGTCGCGTGCGGGCGAGGTCTGCGCAGCGGGCACGAAGCCCTGGCCTGCGTCGCCGAGGATCTCGTCAGCGCCCGCGGCGTCGACCGCGAACGCACGCATGATGATCGCGCGCGCGGCGTTCCGCGGGAGCGTGCCCGCGGCGACCTTCTCAACGACCTCGACCATGCTCGCGACCTGCGCGCCGTTGAGCGCGGTGTCTGCGACGGCGGCGGGCATCGGGTCGGTGTCGTCGAGCGTCAGTTCGGGCGCGTCGTCGTCGGGCGTCAGCTTCGTGATCGCGTCGCTGACGATGCCCTGCGCTGCAGCGTGTGCGGCCTTCGCGGACTCGACCTCGGCGTCGACGTCTTGCACGCCGAACATCGCCGCGATGCTCGCGACGGCGCTGCGGTGCGAGAGCACGGGTGCGCCGCCCGAAGCAAGAAGCGCCGTCTCGACGGCGGACTTGCGGTCCATCGCCGAGGGCTCGAAGTAGTCGCCCCACGCGAGCGTCACGGGAACGCCGATCCAACGGCGCGAGCCGTCGGGGCCGAGGCCGTAGAGGCGCGCGAGCACCGGGGCGGCGCGGTCGTACGTGCGCATCAGCGCGCCCATCGTCTGCGCGAGCTTGCCCGAGAGCACGCGGAGCATCATGTCGACGATGCGACACAGCGCGTCGCCGTACTCCACGCGCAGGTTGTCGGCGTGGTCGAGCATCGGCGCGTGCATCAGTTGGAGCGTGCGCGCTGCGAGGTCGCCGCCGCCGAGCGAGTCGGCGTCGAAGAGCACCACGCCCGATGCGTCAGTGAGCACGCGGCGCAGTTCGGTGATCGCGCCGCGGATGATCTCCGCGCCCGCGCCGGTGCTCTCGACCATCTTCGCGTCGCCGCCCTGCGGCAGCTTCCACAACTTGCCGGGGGCCTTCTTCGCGGCGGTGTTGCCGTTGCCGCTGCGCGCCCACCCGGGGAGCACGCTGTTGAGAAACGAAAACCGCTCCTCGGTGGCGCCTGCGGTGCGGCCCTGCGGTGCGGTCATGCTCGCGTCGCCGTCGACGCCGATCTGCACGAGCTGCGGTTCGCCGTTGTAGAGCGCGTTGCGGTAGAGTTGGCTGAGCTCCATGTCGAGCGCTTCGACCTCGTCTTCGAGGCCCTCGACGAGCGCGTGACCGTCGATCTGGTCGCGCGTCGCGGTGGCCTCGGCATCGTTGCGCACCCACACGGCGGGGCAGCACTCGACGGGGATGCTCGTGTAGTCGCCCCACTTCGGCGGCACGCCCTCGACGACGTCAACGGGCGCGTAGGTTCGGTCTTCGGTCGCGGTGATCTCGCGACGGTGCAGACGCCACCGCTTCGGGTCGTCGCTCGGCGTCTTGTATTCGATGCACAGCGCCTCGACGGAGCCGTCGGCGCGGAGCGTCGGCGTGCACCACTTCGACGGCACGACCTGTAGCGAGGGGCGACCCTCGACGAGCCCGACGATGACGCACGCCGCGCCGCTCTTGAGCCCCTCGGTGAGCACCTCGCGCATCCGCTTCGACAGCGCGAGCGCGCGTGTGATCTCGTCGACGAGCGCCTGGAGCGCGTCGCGCTCGGTGGCCGCGAGCGTCGTGCGGTAGCCTTCGGCCTCGACCTTGAGCCGAGGAAAGCTGCGGTCGCCGAACACGAGCGTCGCCAGGCGCTGCACGGCCGAGCGCGTGAACTGGCTCTGCACCACGGGCGCGCGCTCGCGCAGCGGTACGTCCTGCGACCAGAAGCTCGGGCGCGTGTCGTACTGCGTGCCGAGGTACCACTGCTCGAGGCGGTTGATGCGCCAGTAGCGGGGGCTCTCGCCCATGCGCACGAGGTCGGCGTTGAAGCGCGCGAGGTCTTGCTGTGCGGGGGTGGGGAACATCAGAAGTCGTAATGGTCTTCGGTGACGTGGCGGGCGGGTGCGTCGGTGAGCATCACCTCAGTGAGCGCCCACACGAGCGCGTCGAGGCGGTCGGGGCTCGCGCGGCTCGTCGCCGGATCCCACGTCGTCAGTTGGTCTTCGAGGCGGGCCAGGGCGCCGACGTGCGACACGCGCGCCTGCTCGTAGAGGGCGGCGACGGGCTCAGCCCTCGTGGCCTTGCCGCGCGTCGCGTGGACCGTGCGCACGTTGGCGCCGCGGTCGTGCACGCGCAGCGTGGCGGCCACCATCTCACCGCCGTTGTTCGCTTCGGCGACGATGCAATCGGCCTTGTGCTTGCGGTAGAGCGCGAGGGCGGTGCGCGCCCACTCCTCGGGGCGGTAGCGTCCGCTCGCGTCGGCGAGAACGTACGCGCGGCCGTCGTGCCCGACACCCGCAACCACGATGCCCGTCTCATCGCTCTCGTCGTGCGACGAGGCGGCGGGGTCGATCGCGACCACCACGCGGCGCAGGTCCGGTGCGCGAGTGACGCGGGCTGCGTCGATCCACTGCCACCGCCACAGCGCACCCGCGGAGTCGTCGAGGATCTCGCCGTCGAGCTCTTGGCGGCCGAGGCGCGTGCCGGCGTAGCGGCGCTCGAGGTCAGCGACGACACCCGGCGCGAGGTTCGCGAGGTTGTCGCGGGTCGCGCCGCGCGTCACCACCGTGCCCTCGGCGGCGAGGAGCGAGCGGATGAGCGGCGTCGGGCGCGGCGTCGTTGCGACCACCACGCGAGGGTCTACGCCGAGGCGCAATCCCATCACGAGTTGGTCCCACGCATCGGGCCGTGACCACGCGGCGACCTCGTCTGCGAGGGCTGCGTCATGCTGCGGGCCGCGGAGCTGGTCGGGCTCCTCGGCGCTGTACGTCGTTGCGATCGTGCCCGTCGTCGGCCACGTCAGGCGACGCCGCGACGGCTCCCACACGGGGCGCTCACCGTCGGGCGACACCGCGAGGATGCCGCTCTGCCCTTCGACGAGCACGTCGCGAACGTCGGCGGCGGTGCGGGCCACGAGCGCGATGCGCTTGTAGCGGCCCGACGTCGCCCACGCGCGCAGCGTCTCCGAGAGCACGCGCGTCTTTCCGAAGCCGCGGCCCGCGAGGAGCAGCCACCGGCGCCACTCGCCCTCGGGCTGGAGTTGCTCGAGGCGGGCGTTGCGTGTCCAATCGTAGCGTGCGGCCTGCGCGCGGGCGTCGATGCGCCGGCGCAACTCCGCGTTGATCTCAGTGAGGCGCGCTCGGGTCGCTTCCGCTGAGAGCGGCTGCGAGGGCGCGGGCTTCTTCGAGGAGCGCATCGTCTGTGGCGTTCGCGATCTCGTGGCGCTCGACGAAGGTGCCTTGCGCGCGCTGCCGCTCGACGTCGAGACGGGCGGCGCGGAGCGGGGCGTCAGCGCGCCACTGGAGCAGCTTCAGCGCGAGCCCGCCGTCTTTCTCGGTCGCCTTCAGCACGCGCTGGTAGAGCACCGCCTCGGCCTGCGCGCCCGCCTTGTCGATCGACGCGGCGAACTCGCCGAGGTCGCGGTGCTTCGCGTTGCGCGCGCTCTCGTCGGCGGCGTTGTACGCGCGGCCCGTCGTGAGCCACCCGCAGAACGTCGACCACGGCACGCCCGCGGCTTTCACGCACACGCGGAGCGGCGTGCCCACGAGGCGCGCGCCGAGGATCGTTGCGCCGAGCTTCGGGGTGAATGCGGTGGGGTGGGGCATCAGGCGATGATCGCTTCGGCCTCGGCGCGAGGCAGCGCGGGGCCGACGTAGGAGAAGACGCCGCAGGGGCGTTGCTGTTGCGAGCGTCCCGCCGTGCTGCTTGATGCTCCGGTGTAACCGGAGTGCACACCTGGCGCCTTCTCCATCCGCCACAGCGGCGAACGATCGAACGCACGCACGAGCGACGGGTGTGCGGGGTAGGAGTGCCACCGCTTCCCGATGCCGCGGTACGCTGCGCCGACCGTATCGGCCAGCACAAACGCGAGCCCGAGCCCCTGCCAGTCAGGCAGCGTCACGAGGCGCGAGAGCCCCATGACGTCGTCGACCTTGGGGTGCGGGCGGTGCAGCGCGCCCGCAAACGCCGCGAGCGTGCCGTTGCACCAGAGCCCGAAGCATCGGGCCGACCTGTGGAGGTCGGCGGTCAGATAGTGAAACGGCGCGAACGTCGCCCATGTGGCGTAGGGAACGCGGCCAACGACGATGTCGAGAGCGGGGCGCCGTTGAAGCAACCTCCGCGTCAACTGCCGAGTGCTCATGTCGAGCACCCAATCAGGCTGAAGCCAGTCGATCACGTCGTAGTGACACGTCACCGCGACGAGCTTGCGCCCGAGGCGCCGCACGTACTTCTGCGCGGCGTGCGAACCGATCTGCGCTACCTGCCGATCGACGACGCTTGTGAACTCGTCAACGACGATGGGGTCAGGCAGTTCGAGCATCCGGCGCGCGAGATCGACGCGGAAGCGTTCGCCGTTGGAGAGCACCGCGAAGGGGCGCAGCCATGCGGGGATCGTGTTGAACCCGACCGCGCTGCACGCTTCGGTGATCGCCTCGACGGAGAGACCTTTGCGGAAGTCGTCGACGACGGAGGGAGCGCTCCAATCGAGCGCGGGCATCTCGCCGTAGACGTGACGCATCACGCTCGACTTGCCGGAGCCCGAGGGGCCGACGATCAGCCCGACGTTCCATGCCTCGTCATTGCCGGGCACATCAACGTCCCACTCCAGCCGCGCCCTCGACTGCGCCGGTACGTCGAACATCGACGACACCTGACGCGCGCGAACGCTCGTCGAGGTGGCGGTCTCGACTACGACATGAGCGGTTTGCATCGCAGCCCTTCCGCTTCGAGGCGCTCCAGCAGTTCGCCTTGATGGCCCTCGCCGTCGCACTCGACGACGATGCGATACTGAAGGCCGCCGAGCTGCGGCTCTGTGCTCTTCGACTCGTCGCCCGCGTTGCCCTGCGTCGCAGCGAGCACCGCGTCACCCGCCGCGCGCACCATGCGGTCGAGGTCGTCGGCGCCGTAGCCCATGTCGGCCATCAGCGGGGCGCCGCGCTCGAACGACCGCGTGGCCATCTCGACCGCGAGGGAGGCGTCGTCGCGGCCTTGCAGCGCGGTCGCGTTGTCGGCGAGGGTCATCGCCTCGGCCTCGGCGTCGGACACGTCCACGAGACGCACAGGCACCAGCGCGGGGCCAGGAGCGCCGCGGTCGAAGCGGTGGTCGCTGCCGCCGCGGAGAATGCCGTCGACCTCGACGCCCGCGAGGATGAGCTTCGCGGCTTCAAGGCGACCGTGGCCGCCGATGATCCGCAGCGTCGAGGCCTGCGCGATCACCGGGGCGCCCCACGTCGTGCGCAGGATCGTCTTCGCAAGACGCGTCACTTCGGCGCCGTGGATGCGCGGGTTGCGAGGGTTCGGCTTCAGCGCGTCGACCGGGAGGTAGACGGCCGCGACACCTTCGCCCAACACGCGCGCGTTTGGTACGGCTTCGGCCTTCGAGGTCTTCGCCATCACACACCCGCCGTCTCGACCTCGACGCCGAAGCATCGCTGCCGCGCGCCGTTGCCGCCGCTCGCCTTCGCCTCGACGACCGCGAGCGATCCCGCCGCGCGACCGCGAGCGATGATGCGCTGCGCGGTGCGCTTCGAGACGCCGAGACGATCGGCGATGTCGCGTGCGGTGAGCGTCACGGTGTAGTGCGGGCGCCCGTTGTCTCGTGTGCGACGAATCGCGGAGACACCTGTGGCGCTGTTGCGGACGCTACGTGTCGCACCGTTCGCGTGTCAAGCGACGCGCAACGGATTCTGCGGCGACGTCTCAGCACCCCGGAGCGAGACGCGCGCGAGAGGAGCACGCGCCCCGGTGTTCTGTCAATCGGAGGTATCCCGCATCACGGCGCCGTGAGCATCACCGACAGCACGAGGCGCAGCGGGCTCGTGCTGGGGATGATGCGCCGCAGCCGATCCAGCGTCGCGCGGTGTCGCTTCGACAGCCTCATGGCGCGGGCGATCTTCGCGAGCGTCGTTGTCGCGAGTGAGTCGCCGTCGCCCAACGCGCTCACGACCTCGCGGCCGATCACCCATCGCGGCGAGACGAACGAGCCGCAGGTCTCGACCACGAGGCCACGCCGACGGAGCGCGACGTTGAAATCCTCCATGGCGTCGTTGAGAGCCTGCGTCGAGTAGTACTCACCATCGTCGGGCGGCTCGACGTCGACCGCGAGCGCAGCCGCGACCCGCGCCACGACCTCGGGCGTGAGGTCGTCGACATCAACGATGGTCCCGTAGACGAGCGATGC
>Ga0181363_1000487_pt1 | contig 11106 bp, 14 predicted proteins | sample Fa13NDMLBSN_FD_130109 | JGI IMG/M metagenome (GOLD analysis project Ga0181363, IMG submission 130109) | Freshwater viral communities from Lake Michigan, USA - Fa13.ND.MLB.S.N | ecosystem: Environmental > Aquatic > Freshwater > Lake | place: USA: Michigan | collected 2013-09-23
CAACATGGGTTGTCGATGCCATAAACGACAGGACGGCCACCAGGGTGTTTTTTCACTGTCATTTCTGACGCCAAGTTATCAGTCACTTGTAAACTCCTTAAAAAAAGAAGGTACTCACACCAATTGGCGCTTTCCCCGAAGGTGCGTCAATGGCAACTGCGCACACCGTCATGTTATCACCTCAATCTCAACCTTGTACACATTTGGCTCACCAGACCTTTGGTTGTACTGCCACTCGATCATGTCGCTGCCGTCATCAATCCCAAGCCAGTCAGCCACACCGTCCCTGACCGCTTTAAACCCAGACTGTAGGTTATCCCCATCCAGCTTCCTTGGCGCGACTCTGGTCAACACCACGGTGACTGGCAGTATCTCCACGCCATAGGACTGTGCAACAGCTGCCAATGCCATCTTTGTCTTTTGCCTTTGCGACTTTACTAGCCTTGCTTTGGCCGCCCAATGCAACCTCATGTTGGCCACCGACACGATTTTCATGTCCATTTCTACTTCAATCACAGACTATTTCCAATCTCATCAAAACCACCCCAAAAACCGCCGGCATGTACCGAAACCCTTTTTGTACCGAACCTGAACGTGTCTATAGACACGTTCGGTACGTTTCGGTACACCAGAGGGGGTTTGCTTCGGTACGTTTCGGTACGTTTCGGTACATTTCGGTACATGCTTCGGTACATCAATCCTCTGTACGTTCTGTACCGATTTCGGTACATTTCGGTACAGTTCGGTACATGTCTGAATTCTCCATAGCCATGTTTTTCTTAACCAATGCTTCCACACATTCTTTAAACCGGCGAGCATTCAAACCATGCTCTTTGGCCGAATCACGCCACTCGTCATAGTCCACCATTGCGGCAAATCCTTGGATTCCATCGCTGGCTCGCTTGGCCTCAATGGCCACCAGGCAGTTCAATGCAATGCGCTGATTGCCTGACAGGACGACACGCTTTTGGATGTTATTCATCATCCCTGATATGTCGACAGAAGTGAGATATGCACCCTTAACTGGCAGGTTATGTTTATCTTGGATGGGTAAATCGACTTGAGTAATCTGAAAATTCTTAGGTGCAGGCATCTCTGCGTCCTTCATTTTCTTGGACTCAAACGCTATGGTCTTGGTTCCCGAATCCAGCTGGCATCGGTATTCCGCATCTAACGCGCCCTTCAGGGCTGTTGATCCACGGCTACGATCCTTGTCTGCCACGCCAGAGTGATGCACCACCAGAACGCAGCAGTTCCATGGTTGGCGCAAGTAGGTGTCAAGGTGCTGAATGAACGCATTCATGTCTTGGGTGCTGTTCTCGTCACCCCCATGATTACGCGCTAGGGTGTCAATGATGATCAGGCTGGGCACAGTTCCCGCCTGCGCAGATAGCTCTTTGATGCTTTCGGCCACCACCGCAGCCTCAGTGGCGTCATACAACTGCGCCGCACGGTGGCTTTTGTACAGTGGCGCACCGTCTAAAGTCTGGCCGTTGCCAATCTGCCATGCCTTGAACCGCCGTGCCAAGCCGTTGTGCCCTTCGCCAGCAATGTAGAACACGCTGCCTTGCTTAACCTCATGGCCATGCCAGGCACGGCCAGTGGCCACACAGCAGGCAATGTCGATGGACACGAAAGACTTACCGCCGCCTGGGTCACCAAACACTTGTGCCAGCGAGTCTGCCTCGATGTAGTCGTCAACGATCCACTTGATCTGGGTCAGTTGCAGGCTGTCTGCCCGACTGAATTCAAACGCCAGTTTGTCTTTCATTGGCCCTGCCACGCGCTCAATCTGCTCTTTGACGGCATCAAGACCCTGCAAGCAATGCAAGTCGTTGAAGTCCGTTGGCTTGTTGTCCACCATGTCTGAATCTGAGAATGATGGGTAAACAATCTCACCAAACACCAATGCCGCAGCTGCTCTACCTTTGGTCACGCCAGGGTTGCCTTCGGTGAACTGGTCATTGTCTGCGCCGATCACAATCTTTGAGCCTGGGAACATTTCCTTGGCGCTCTTGGCCACCTTGGCTAAGTTACCGCAGTCAAACGCCACCAGCACGGTATAACCCGTTGCCTCATGGATGGACGCACATGTGGCAAAGCCCTCACCAATGAACACGATCTTGCGATTACCCCTCAACTCGTAGAACCCGCCCTCGATCTTGCCGCCTTTGAGAAACCGCTTGTTGCCATCTGCATCAATGGTTTGGTAGCTCAATATCTCGCCTGCCTGATTGATCACCGGCACAACCAGTCTGCCTGCACGATCAATCTTGATCCCATTGGCGCCAACATGCTTGCGCACAAGGTATGGATGGTCATTGCTTGCATCTGCATACGTTCCCACCTCATCCTCTGCACGCTCGGCAGCCACTGCCTGAGAGGCTAGTCTGTCTGCATCTTTCTTGGCCTTGACTTCAGCCACCCACTTGTCATGCTCAAAGCGCTCAGTGAATGACATTGCACGGCCAGTGTCTGCAATCCATTTGCTCTCAAACACTGGCTCTTTCCAACAGCCTGCAATGCCCACAGGCACTTTGCCACTGGTGTGCAGGATGTACCAGCCATCAAGCGCACCTTTCTTGGACGACACATGCGCCACACGGTGAATCTCACCGTCAGCAATGATCTGGTCTTTGATCAAGAGGCCAGCAGCCTCACAATGACGGCGAAACGATTCCTCTGGATTGATTAGGTCTTGGCTCTCTGTGGCAGCTGCGAAGCCGTTGGGAAAAATAGAAGTTAAATTGCTCATGTTGTTATTCTCTCTTGAATTCGTTTACCGATCCATGCCACAACTGGCACAGCCCATGAATTACCCAAAGCCTTATATCTTGGCCCATCTGGCGACTCAGCTTTGCCGCGCCAAGGAATGTTGCTGTAATTATCGGGAAAGCCCTGAAGACGTTCGCATTCTATTGGGGTGAGTCTACGCACGGCCATAGGATTTGCCACAAATGTTTGGGCATGATGGCTTTGCACACTTGGCACAAGTGATCCAACACATGTAGACACTTCAAGTGGTGTGGCACTAAAAGTATTGGCTTTGGCATCTTCTCGAATGGAATATGCTGTTTGAACAATAGCTGCACCGCCTTGATGCATAGATGGGTTGCTACCAGACGCATCAATAGTTTTTGAGATGTGCGCATTAGTAACATGGATGTCGTTTTTTAATACGCCCTTGCCTGGTGCAATGTTATAGGCCACAGCTGTAGGATTTTTAGCCCCCATAGATGGCGCAACATCTTCCGCGCTTGCGTGCTGAGTGCCAGACATCGTAGAAGGAAAAGCTATTGGCTGTGAAACCATTGGCCCATTACCACCGCCAGTACCAGCAAACGCTTGAAGCGTATTGCTTACATCGTCATAAAGTCTAACGCCATCACGGCGGCTGTTTTCAAAACCAATAGGCTCAAGAACATGGAAATCGCCACTTAACGCTTCTTGATTGCCAAGCCACAATTTTGTGCCTACATTTGCCATTAAAGTTCCAAAGGTTGACTTCCCGCTTGCAGTGCCTCTTTCAGAGCGAACGGCAGAACTTTCCCTCGATTCTCTGCTCGGCGCAGTATCCCTGCGCACGCCCTCGAACTCAAAAAGAACCTCTGCGGGATTGAAGTCTTCTCTAGCACTTGCGACAACGAACACACGGCGGCGGCGTTGGGCCACTCCGAAATATTGGGCATCAAGGACTCGCCACGCGACTGTTCTTTGGGGGCCAAACACACAACCAGCGTTTGACCATCTCTCCCCTGGCGCTGTGATCGGCTCACTTTCACCGGCAAGCGCTCCAAGAAAGCAGCCGAAGGCATTGTCTTTGGTGTTGAGGACTCCGGGGACGTTTTCCCAGAAGATGATTGCTGAAGAATCTCCTCGAACAGATCGAACATGGTCAATTGCATTTGCTATTCCTACAAATGTGAGTGAAAGATTACCTCTGGCATCATCCAGAGAGTTACGAAGACCGGCCACAGAAAAGGCTTGGCATGGAGTGCCGCCACAGAACAAGTCTGGTGCTTCTACCTCGCCAGACAAAATCTTTTCTGGCAAAAGTGTCATGTCCCCATGGTTTGGGACATTAGGGTAGTGGTGCTTCAAGACTGCACAAGGAAATGGCTCAATTTCAGACAACCAAGCCGCTTCCCATCCAAGTGGATGCCAGGCGACAGATGCTGCTTCAATGCCAGAGCAGACAGAGCCAAACCTCATGCATCCACCTTGTCTTTACCCTCAAGGTAATCACTCAACGCCTTGACAGTCTCATACATTGGCTCAGTCTCGCCCGACATCAATCGGTAGACCCTAGCCTCATGGATGCCTGCTTTTTCGGCAACTTTCTTGAGGTTGGCATCTATCAGCCTAGCCTTAATTTCCTCCAAATTCATCATAAAAATCACCTTTCTGAAAATATTTTTGTGAACTTGTGCAAATCTTAACACAAATCATGCTACAGTGACATCCATGCCAACGAAATAGTTTGTTGGCATCACGCCGAAAGGCCAAAGGAAACAGATGAAACACAGCAAATATTATCATTACCCCGAAGTCAAAAACGCCAAGCTGCACGCACGCGCAGAAGCAGCCCTTGACCTCATTCTCGCCATCTCCATTGGCATTGGCATGGCCGTCCTACTCGTTGCATGGTGGTCAGCATGAAACCCACACCCGCTTGCCCTAGTGGCCTAACTCAGTACGAGTGCGAACTTGAAGGTGTCGATCTTGTTTGCCACTTGGAATATATCCCTGAAGAACTTGGTTCACGCGACATCCATGGCTTATCCAATGAGCCTGACTACCCCGAATCTATGGAACTTGTCAACGCTTACGTCAAAGGCACAGACGTTGACATTGGCCACTTGCTTATGCAGGGCTTAGTCGATCACATCACAACCACAGCACTTGAGGACTTTAAAAATGTTAATTACTGATTTGGTAACGCAACTGCGCCAGGCTAAACAAGCCGAACTGGACGCCAAGAATGAGCGCCTGCGCATTGAAGGCTTGATCACTGAGCAGTTTGCCAAGCCTGAGAGCAATGAAGGCTCACACAATGACGAAGACTTCACCATTACTTGGAAGCTCAACCGCACGGTCAACACCGATCACTTGGCAGCCGACTATGACGATCTGCCAGACAACGCCCAGCGTGCATTTAGATGGAAGGCCGAAGTCAATTTGGCTTATCTTCGCACACTTTCCGAAATTGACCCTGCCGCCTACAACATGGCTGCCGTGTTCATCACTAGCAAACCCGCAAAACCATCCATTGAACTGAAAGACTAACATGGCATTCGATTTATCCTCCATCTCTAAAACCAAACGTGTACGCTCACCCAAGATTGTTGTGGTTGGCCAAGGCAAGATTGGCAAGACAACCTTCGCGGCCATGGCGCCAAACGCCATTGGCATCTTGACCGAAGACGGCGCTGACGCTGTAGACGCAAACGCTTTTCCGCTGGCGTCCAGTCTGCCCGAAGTCTATGCGGCCATTGACACGCTGATCAACCATCAACATGACTTCCAAACGCTGTTCATTGACTCGCTCGACTGGTTAGAGCCAATGATCCAAGAGTATGTGTGCAAGCAGAACAACTGGAAGAACATCGAGCAGCCAGGCTTTGGTAAGGGCTATGTGGCCGCAGCTGAAGAATGGCGCAACTTGCTGTCTGGCTTGGAAGTTCTACGATCTGCCAAGGGCATGGGCATCATTTTGATTGCTCACGACAAGATCAAGCGCATTGAAGACCCGCTGACTGAGGGCTATGACAGCCATGTCCTTAAATTGCACGACAAGGCTGCCGGCTTGGTGCAAGAATGGGCTGATGTTATTGGCTACGCAGGCTACCGCATTTTCACTAGCAAGACAGACGCAGGGTTCTCCAAGAAAGAAACCAAGGCTACCACAACTGGTGAGCGCATCTTGCACGTTGAACCACATCCGGCTCATTGCGGTGGTAACCGCTTTGGCCTTCAGAATATGCCGCTTGACTGGACGGCATTCCAAGCAGCGCTTACCCAAGCGCAGTCTTGATCACCCCAGTTCGTAACTTAACTTTTTAGGAAATTTATCATGGCTCAGTTTAATTTTGACGCATCCCAAGTCGCACCCCAAGCATCTACAGGCCCACTGCCTGCTGGCACATACCTGGCACACATCACCGAGTCCGATGTGCAGCCATTGAAGTCTGGCAACGGTGAGGGCTTAAAGCTGACTTTTGAAATCATAGATGGCCAGTTCAAAGGCCGTAAGGTTTGGGAGAACCTCAACATTCGCCACAGCAACGAAGACACACAGCGTATTGCACAAAGCCAGTTGTCTGCGCTTTGCCACGCTGTGAATGTGATCAAGTTGATGGACACTGCCGCCCTACACTTCAAGCCAGTTCGCATTAGCGTGACTGTGCGCGAGGCACAAGGCCAATACAAGGCCAGCAACAACATCAAAGGTTATGAATCTGCCGGTAGTTTTAGCGCATCACCTGCACCTTTGTATACGCCACCACCCGCAGCTGACACGCCTGTATGGCCAACAGCCGAGCAAGAAGCCGCCAAGTCCAAAGCACCCGCTTGGGCACGGAAAGGCTGACATGGCCTTGCTACCACAATCAGTTACTGATCCTGTGGCCGATGCCATCTTTGCCTACTACAAGGCAAAGTATGGCGCGGAAGCGCAGCGCCCTTACCTTGGCGCCTCTGCCATTGGTAAGCCGTGCCTGCGCCAGCACTGGTACTCATTCAGATGGGCCAAGCCTGCCGAGTTTTCTGGCCGCTTGTACCGAGTGTTTCAGTCTGGCCACTTACAAGAGCCAAGGGTTTACGCTGACTTGGCAAGCATTGGTTGCACGGTCTACCAGATCAACCCAACCACCGGCAAGCAATGGTCATTCAGCGAAAGCACAACTGGCCACCACTTCCAAGGCAATGCTGACGGAATTATTACGGGTTTGCCGCAAGCCCCTAAGTCGCCTCACATACTGGAAATAAAAACAGCATCTGACAAAATGTTTAAGGAAATGCAAAAATTTGGCGTAAAGAAGGCCAAGCCCGAACACTACGCGCAGATGCAAATATACATGAAGTGGAGCATAGATCAGTTTGGTGAGGACGGTTGCCGAAGGGCTTTGTATTTTGTAGTCAACAAAGACAATGACGACATCTACACCGAGCGCTTGGAGTTTGACGCTGACGAAGCGCAGAAGCTGATTGACAAGGCCATGGCGGTGATCACTAGCGTTGAGCCACCAGTTGGTGTGTCTACTGATCCAACATGGTTTGAGTGCAAGTTTTGTGATTACCAGGCGATCTGCCACGGCACAGATGTGCCAGCACCAACATGCCGGTCATGTATTTACATTACACCCGAAATGGATGGCCAAGGCCGCTGGTCATGCGCATCGCACGGCATTGATCTGGCCACAGAAGATCAGCGCAAGGGTTGCGACCGTCATCGGTACATCCCCATTCTGCTTGCCAAGACGGCCACGCCAATTGACAGAACCCATGACAACAGCATCGTCTACCAAATGGCCGATGGCAAGAAGTTTGTCAACGGTGACCCAGAGTTTCGCCCTGACTACATAAGTAGCAAAGAGATTCATGCTTGCAAAGACAAAGTAATGCTGACTGATCCGCAGGCAATTGAACTGCGCGAAAAACACAATGGAAGATTTGTATGATCTTGCGTGAGTATCAGTCACGCGCAGTGTCTGACTTGTTTGCTTGGTGGACAAAACACACAGAAGAATCTGATATTCCTTTGTTGGTATTGCCTACCGCCGCCGGCAAGTCAGTCATTTGCGCTGAGATTGTGCGCCAGATGTGGGATCAGTGGCCAGACTATCACCCGCGCACTGTGGTACTGGTTCCATCCAAGGAACTGGCCGAGCAGAATGCGGCCAAGCTCAGAGCTTTACTGCCCCACACCATCAGCGTTGGCTTTGTCAGCGCCAGCTTGGGCACAAAAAAATACAACGCCGATGTGATTGTGGCCACCATTGGCAGCATCCACAAGGCCGCGCACTTGCTTGGCAACATCAAGGCAGTAATCATTGATGAGGCTCACCTAGTGAGCCAGAAGGCAGGCGATGCAGGCATGTACCGCACCTTTTTGTCTAAACTTGGAGAGTTATGCAAATTTCGCATAGTTGGCATGACAGCAACGCCATTTAGGGGTAATCAGGTCTGGCTAACTGACGGTGACGATCCATTGTTTACTGGCATTGCAAGCCGTGTGTCCATGGGTGAGTTGCTTGAGCAGAAGTTTATTGCACCATTGGTTCCACCAGCTGAGAAAATCAGCACCCGCATTGACGCTAGCCATGTTGGCATCTCGAACGGCGACTACAAGATTGGCGAACTATCCCGCGAGGTTGAGAAATACCTTGCCAAAGTGGCCATAGAAGCCACCAGAATCGCTTTAGAGCGCAAAAAATGGATTGCCTTTACACCGAGTGTCGATAACGCCGAAAGCCTTGCAGACAAGCTAAATGAACTTGGCATTGTGAGTGCTGTTGTGTGCGGTGAGACACCAAAGCAAGAGCGCGAATATTTGATTGCTCAGTTTAAGAGCCATCAGATTCACTGCCTGGTCACCGTGCTGGCGCTGTCAGTTGGCTTTGATGTGCCAGATGTGGACTGCATTGTCTGGTGCAGGCCAACCAAGTCGCCGGTGCTTTATGTGCAGGGCATGGGCCGAGGCACTCGCATTGCAGACGGCAAGACCGATTGCTTGGTGCTTGACTTTACCGACACCGTGGAGCGCTTGGGGCCGGTGGACACCATCCAAGGCAAAGCCAAAAAGAAGTCAGGCACACAAGAGGCGCCCTACAGCATCTGCCCAGACTGCGGTGAGCGCAACTTGCCGGCAGCCATGGTGTGTGTGCATTGCGGTGGCACGATCAGGGAAGAAGAAGCCAAGCCAATGGACGCCAAGGTGTCTTATGCGGCTCTCTTGTCAAGCCAGACCGCCATGGCCGAGCTGGTGTGGCACGACATCACCAAAGTTGGTTACGCCATGCACAGAAAAGAAGGCAAGCCAGACAGCATGAGGGTTGACTACTACACCGGCCTGTTGCGAGTGGCCAGCGAATGGGTGTGCTTTAACCACGTTGGCTATCCCAAGCAGAAGGCACAGGACTGGTGGCTAAAGCGCGACAAAATTTACATGCCGACTGGCACACAAGACGCCTTGGATTATTTGCAATCACGAAAAATCAATGAGCCAATCAGAATTGCAACCCGCAAAAATGGTAAATACACAGAGGTAAAAGATTATGAATTTGATAGAACTGAACGCAATCAAGAGGCATCTGGACAGCCAGGTCAAGCAGCTCTCTTTGATACAAGTAAATTGCCGACAGTGCAACAACTTCAGCACAGGCATTTGCAAACAATTTGAAGCAAAACCACCGCTAGAGTGGATCACCGGCACGGTTGAGTGCGAACACTGGGAATGGGATGGAATCCCTTTTTAAGGAGAAGACATGATTGACTGGACTAAAGAGGAAGAGGAAGCCTTTAACGAAGTGGAAAAGAACAGTAACTTGGGTAAGCAAATACTCAAGGATATACAAGGCCAACCCTACCATTGGGAAGCCGATGCAATTAAAGCTGCTGTAGAAATTGAGCGTGAAGAGTGTGCAAAGTTGGCAGAACAGCGATTGAATTGGGGCACTGCTTTTGCTATCAGAACAAGGGGAAATATATGATTATCAAACGAAACATGGCTGTGGACAGCCTCACCAAAGTATGCGAGGAAAGTCTTGCGCTAATCAAGCAATTAATTGACGCTGATAACGAGGTGTATGCCAAAGGATTTGAGGATGGCATGGTGGCTCAGTCTGAAGTGCATAAGACTTTAAGGCCATGGGTAGGGCTGACGGATGATGAGATTGTTTTGATTGTGGCTGAGTGTGCGGCTTCTCATCAGCACACGGACACTCACTTTGCCAGAGCCATTGAAGCCAAACTCAAAGAGAAGAACACATGAGCTACATCGTGGCATCACTGCCGCCCATGAAGTGCTTTGTCAAGCGCGAGTTCTTGTACAACGATCACAAAGGCCACAACGAGCTTGAGCCTGCCATCTGGATCAGCCTTAAAGCTCTGCGTGGCCAAGTGTTCCGCATCGAGTCGCTGTTGCCCAACTATGGCGCCCTCTACGACAAGCTGCCGATCCACGCATACGTCTGGCATCAAGACGCTGGCAATTTGTCAATAGATACTTTACAGCTGTGGGATTGCATGGGCTACCGCTTCACGATCATTGAAAAGATTGGCCTGCGTAACCTGGGCGTCAAGTTTCTTGGCAAAGACAAAGAATGGCACTTCGGGCGCTACTTGTTCACGGTGGACTTCTGCGCCGAGGGCATGGACTTGGACACTGGGTTTACCGAGCAGGCCGAAGAACACAAGTCATTCAATTGGATTGCTTTAGACAACGGCCAGTTTGCCTGCCAGCCAAACAACCGCTGTCTTTGGTATGACCAGTCTTTGATTCCTGCTGAGACAAAGTTCCCTGACTTCCAAGCAGCACAGCGCTTGTGGACAGTAGACGGCACGCGCAAATGGTCTGCTGGTGACGATTGGTTCTATGACATTAAGGAAAGAAATGCCACGTCCTAAACCACCCGAACCCCTTAAAGGCCGCCAGATCAGGCTTACAGATCGTCACATGATGATCTTTCAAGAACTTGGTGGCATTGCCTGGTTGCGCAAACATTTAGACACCAAAGCCAAATTTCCAAAAGAATATTACCAAAAGAAAAGTAATGACCAACAAACCTGACTTTCGCACATGGAGCCAAGCTAACTTGGCTAAGTTTGCTGATGATGTTTACGTCAAATTGCAAGAGCAAGATGACGTTATTCAACAGCTTCAGTGCGACTTAAAAACAGCACTTGAGGCTTACCGAGCATTAAACACAAATGACACAAAACAAGCCTAGTATTTCATGGCAACAATCGGTTGCGTAAGGAGATCAACATGAAATTTGAAATGGAATTTGGATGGACAGGCAATGAGAGCGTTATCATCACAACCTTCGATTTTGACAAGATCAGCATTTTGCAAGCGTTCATTCAAGAACAAGAAGCAAACGGCTG
>Ga0181363_1000490_pt1 | contig 11086 bp, 18 predicted proteins | sample Fa13NDMLBSN_FD_130109 | JGI IMG/M metagenome (GOLD analysis project Ga0181363, IMG submission 130109) | Freshwater viral communities from Lake Michigan, USA - Fa13.ND.MLB.S.N | ecosystem: Environmental > Aquatic > Freshwater > Lake | place: USA: Michigan | collected 2013-09-23
AGCAAATTGATTGAAGGCTTTGAAGCCAAGATTAACGAGTTGACTGCTGAAAAGCAAAACCTATCTGCAACTATTGAGAAATTGTCTAAAGCACCTGCTACCGAGTCAGTAAAGAAGGCTAATCCAGTTGCACAAAAACAAAGCGCAGAACCTACACCATTCAAAGCAATGGATGCACGTTCACGCGCATATCAAATAATTAATTCTAAAAAATAAAAAAATGGCTATTACTATTAACGGTACATACGCAGGTGAATTAGCATTACCATATATTCACGCTGCATTATTGAGTGGAGACACTTTGGCGAAAGGATACGTAACACTTAAAGAGGGTGTTAAATACAAGGCAGTATTGAAGAAATTGTCTTCTGCTAACTTGGTTCAAGATTTCACTTGCGCATTCGAAGATCCAACTGCATTGACTTTGAACGAGGCAGTTCTTGAGGTTAAAGATTTGAAAGTTAATTTGGAAGTTTGTAAATCACAATTCGCAAAGGATTGGGAAGCCGCTTCTACAGGTCGTGGATTTGCTAACGATGTTGTTCCTGCTAACTTCTCTGATTTCTTGATTGGTTACGCTGCTGCTCAAGTTGCTCAAAACATTGAGTTCACAATTTGGCAAGGTGATACAACTACAGGTTCTTATCAAGGATTTGATGGATTTGAAAAAATCATCAAGGCTCAATCAACTTTGGAGGCTACTTATGGTACAATGACTGTAGACAATGTTATCGAGAACATTCAATCGGTTTTGGCTTTGTTGCCAGAGGCTTTGATTGGTAACCCCGATACAAAGGTTTATATGAACCGCGCTACTGCGCAATTGTATCGTCAAGCAATCGCAAAAGCGGGATATGCATTCGAGTACAACGCGTTCAAAGAGTTCAATATGCAAGTTGATGGATATGACATTTATGTTTGTCCTGGAATGACTACAGGTACTATCGTTGTATCTAAAGTTGACAACTTGTTTGTTGGTGTAGATGCCAATAGCGACTTCGCAGAAGTTAAAGTTGTAGATATGTCTTTGACTGATGCATCTGATATGGTTCGTATGGCAATGAAATTCCGCGTAGGAACTCAAATCGGTTTCGGTTCTGATGTTGCTATCGGTTACATTGACTAAAAATAAACACAAGTAAAAAGGTGGGGGAATAAGTCCCCTGCCTTTTATTGTAAATAATAACAATTAAAATTATAATAATATGGCTTGTGAATTAACCGCAGGATTTGCATTAGATTGCAAAGAAACTGTAGGCGGTATTAAGGCTATCTTCTTGCAGCAATTAGTTGACTTCCAAAGTGGAGTTACTGTAGATGCTACAAGTGAAGAAATTGATGGCTTGCCTACCGCTTCCGTGTATCAATACACACTACCAAAGCACACAGGAAACTTTACCGAAGAGGTGGCTTCATCTGTTGAGAATGGAACAATTTTCTACACTCAAACAGTTACCGCTACATTCTTTAAGTTGACTGCTGCACGTAGAAAACAACTTGAATTAGTTGCTAAAAACCGTCTTGTTGTATTTGTACAAGATAACAACAACAATATATGGATGGTTGGTAAAGTTGATGGTGCAGAAGTTACTGCTGCTTCAACTTCAACTGGAACTGCTAAAGGTGATTTGAATGGTTACACTATTACCTTTACTGCAGAAGAAGCCCATAAGGCTTACCGCTTGGAGTCATTTAGTGCAACTCCATTTGATAACTTTGCTTCTATAACTGTAGTCGCACCAACTATTTAACTTATATTTGTTTAAGGGATGAATTACCTTCAAACGAATACCGCATCGCAGACCCTTCTCCTTTCTCTAAAGGAGGGGGTTTTGCTTTTTGATACAACGTATACGGATTATCTTTTGATGATTCAAAACGAAATTACTTTAGAAACTTACTATGTTATCCCCACTCAAATCAGCGAGAACGATAGGGTCACGACTTTGGCAATTAGTACAAATGACGATGATCCAACTAATGGTTCTATCTATGTTGTTAATGGTGGGCGGTATAACTTCATTATATATGGTCAAAACTCAACTACTAATCTTGACCCACAAAACGCGGTTGTGGTTGGTGAGATTAAAAGAGGGTTTATTCAAATGGAAACATTAATAAACTATTACGACCAACCTAATATAATTATTCCAAGCGACATCGAATACAATGGATAAAAATAAATCAATAGTTGACAGGTTTAGTGCAACTCAAGTAGAGTTAGCCAAGTACGTTAAAATAGAGCCTATTGAGTTTGAAGATAGGAAGGGATGGGTGGCTTATGGTGAAGGTAATCACTTTCCTCAATACTTGATTGAACTATATAACACTTCACCTGTTCACGGTGCGCTCGTAAATAGTATCGCGTTTATGATTGCGGGTAAGGAATTTACTGCGCCATCACAAGTAACCTTGCGCGAGATTCAAAGATTGAAATTAGATAAGGTCTTGCATTCAACTGCGCTTGATTTAAAGTTGCACGGTGGATTCTATTGGGAGGTAATTTGGTCAATGGATAGAAGCACCATTGCACAAATCAATCACTTACCATACGAGAACTGCCGATTGGCTTGTTCCGATGATAACGATGATGTGACTGGCGTTTGGTATTCACGCGATTGGTCAGATACTCGTAAAAAGAAAAACAATCCTCATTATATTCCTTTCTTTGACGTAAATACCAAAGAGGAAAACCCGAAACAAGTTATGTTTCAACATTCGATGATGGTAGGTAGTGAGTATTACCCGAAGCCAGATTACATCGGATCTATTAATTGGATTGAATTGACTCGTCAGATTGGAGAATATCACGTTAATAATATTTTAAATGGCTTCTTTCCTTCGTTAATTGCATCATTTAACAACGGAATTCCTACGTTAGAAGAGCAAAGAATGATTAAACAACAACTGCAATTAAGCATCCAAGGTGCAGAAAATGCAGGAAAGGTGTTGACATTTTTTAATGAAGAAAGAGATAGAGGTGTTGAGTTTACCGCTTTCCCAATTTCCGATAGCGACAAACAATATGAGTTCTTAAGTACGGAAAGTACAAACCAAATCTTGATTGCTCACCGCGTTACTTCACCGCTTCTTTTTGGTATTCGTGATGGTGGTGGGTTGGGTTCAAATACCGATGAACTTAAGACATCGATGTATTTGTTTACCAAACAAGTTATTGAGCCTTTCCAACGTATTATCTGCGATGGAGTAGATGAGTTATTTAGGTCTATCGGAGTTCCACAGGGGGTTAAGATTACGCCTAACGATTTGTTTATTCCCGAACAAACAACTGAAGCACCTGTAACGCAGTCAATAGAAAAAAAAAAAGTTAACTGCGAACACCAAAGCATTTCTCAAGTCTGCTGTTCATCAAGCGATGATTTCACGGATGAAGAAGGAAAGCAATTCCTAAAACACCTTGCCGAATGTGGTGAGTTGATTGATTTAGATGAGTGGGAACTTGTTGAAGAATGTGAGGTTGGTGATTATGATAACGAAGAAAACTTCACCAAAGTAAACCAGGCGCTCGATTCGTATGCTGACCCTGACCAAAAGAGTAAATTAGATGCAGGACTTTATAAGGTGCGTTATAGATATTCAACTTGGATAAGTGAAAAGTCACGCGAGTTTTGTCGTGAAATGGTACGTCTTTCGAAGGGTGGAATTGTATGGAGATACGAGGATATTCAGGAAATGAGTACCGCAGGTGTAAATGGTCAATTTGCTGAACAAGGCAAAACAACTTACAATATATTCCGCTATAAAGGCGGTGTTAATTGTCATCATTTTTGGATGAGAGCAATTTATAAAAGAAAGCGACAAGGTGGTAAATTCTTACCTAATGAAGGGATGGATAATGAGGTAAAGATAGCGGTTAGAAAAGCAGAAGCGGAAGGCTTTTCACCAATGGATACAACGGTAGGTTACCAAGATGCAAAGAAGCCGATGAAGGACTTTCCAAATGGCGGTAGAATAAACTAAAAAATTGAAATTATGGCAATCCCACAAGAAATACTTTTGATTAACGAGGAACTTTTAAAGAAGTACACTCCGTTAACTGATGCAGTTGATCCTAATATCATCAGACCTTGCATTTATGTAGCGCAGGATATGTACCTACAAAACTTTTTAGGTACTAACTTAACCAACAAATTAAAGGATGATGTCGCTAATGGAACTTTAGAGAACCAGTACGAAACATTATTGAATGATTACGTGATTAAGTTGTTAATTTGGTGGGTTATGGTAGAGCTTTACCCATCACTATTGTATAAGCACGACAATGGAAACTTGGTTTCAAGACAAAGCGAAGATACTACACCTGTAACTAAAGGTGAGATGGAATCTTTAAAAGAGAAAGCGCGTGAGAATGCGAGGTTCTACACCAAGCGAATGGTTGATTATTTGCGTTTTAATACAAATCTTTTCCCCGAATATACAAATAATACGGATAACAATATCTTCCCGGATATGAACCCGTATGGAAAGAGTAACTTTTTAGTAAGTGATAGTTATAAAACACAACGTCATAAATGGTCAATTCAAAACTTCCTACCACCTACGTACTAAAGCGAGAGCAGTACGAGAAAATGTTAAAAGTTTATCTTAAAAAACAACAAGCTAAAGTTAAAAAGAGTTGAAAGAGTTTATGTTTTTGAAAGGTAAGATTTGGTTTTTGGCAGGTCTTGCGGTATTCCTACCAATTAAGGAACTGATGTTAACCATTGGTTTCTTGGTTGGTGCGGATATGGTTGTAGGTATTTGGAAGGCATTGAAGTTGAAACAACGTATTCGTTCACGCAGGATGAGTGATACTATCACAAAACTTTTATTGTATCAAATCGCAATAATGAGTGGGTTCTTAATTGAATCTTTTATCATTGCTGAACTTATACCAATTACTAAATTGGTTGCAACCGTTATAGCGGTAATCGAATTTAAGTCAATCATTGAATCGATTGAATCGGTTACTGGCAAAGACCTTTGGAGTAGAATAAAAACTATTATAGGTAGAAAGAGCGAAGATATAACCGATGCAATGACCGATGGAAAAAATAAGTAAGTACGTGACCTATGCAGAAGTCACAAAGAGCAACCAAGCGACTGCGTTAAAGTTGGCTAACATTCCAAACGCAGAGCAATTAAATAATTTACGTTTGGTATGTACTAAAATCTTTGATCCACTACGCGAACACTTCGGAAAGCCTATCGGGATAAGTAGTGGCTTTAGGTCAGTTGAATTAAATGCCAAAATCGGTGGTAGTAAATCATCGCAGCATTGTCAAGGCAAGGCTTTGGATATTGATGGTGACATCTTCGGGGGCATAAGTAACAAATTAATTTTTGAATATATTAGAAAAAGTTGTACTTTCGACCAACTCATTTGGGAATTTGGAACTGAAAACCATCCTGATTGGGTTCACGTAAGCTACAATGAAGGGAACAACAGAAAGCAGGTTTTACGTGCGGTTAAAATTGGCGGAAAAACTGTTTACCAACCCTTCTAAATATGTCAAAAGAATCAGCAAAAACAAAGTTAGCGCGTGAAGTTCGCGCGAAGTTTCCCAACACACCAACTCTAACACTTGCAAAGAAGTTAAGCAAAGAACACTTTGAAACTTTTTTAGGTGTTGAAGATGCGCGTGATGCGTTGCGCAGGATTGAGGGAAAGAATGGTAATACACCAAAAGATAAATCTTTGGTAATGGAAAAAGAAAGACCAAAGAACCCATTTAAACTTCCGAAGTCATACGCGAAAGGTCGAAAGCATATTGATGTTAAAGGCAAAAAGATTTTGATATTGTCAGATGTCCATATTCCTTATCACGACATTGATGCGTTGAGTGTAGCCATTGAAACGGGATTACAGGAAGGAGTTGATACGGTTATCTTGAATGGTGATGCACTCGATTGTCATATGATTAGTGACTTTGTAAAGGATCCAAAGAAACGCAAGTTTAAAGATGAACTTTACGCAATGCGAACCTTCGTTTATGAGTTGAGACAAACGTTCCCAAATGCAGAGATAATCTATAAAGAAGGAAACCATGAAGAAAGGTATTGGAGATATATGCGCGTTAAAGCGCCCGAACTATTCGACATTGATGCGTTCGATTTTGCTACACTTTGCCATTTAGATAAATACGATATTAAATGGATTGAGGGAAAGAACAAGATTAACATTGGCGGTTTGTCTTTATTTCACGGTCACGAATTCGGTAAGCAATTTTTGCCAAGTGTAAACGTTGCGCGTGGATTGTTTTTAAAGACAAAAGCAAACGCAATGTGTGGACATCATCACCAAACTGCGGAACACACGGAACGCGATGTCAATGGCAAGGTGATAACCTGTTGGGGTGTGGGTTGCTTAAGTGAATTAAGTCCCGATTATAACCCTTACTCAAAATACAATCACGGATTCGCAATAATAACCAGAGGCAATGGAAAAGAATTTCACGTTAAGAATTATCGCGTTAATGACGGTCGCATTTATTAGCGGTTGGTGTTGTAATTTTTGGAAAAATTCAGGCAAATCAAACAGGGTACAAATTGTAACCTATTCGGATACTGTTGTTGTATTAAAGGCAACCATTGACACTTTGGAGGTGGAACGGATCAAAACCAAAACGATTTATGAAAAACAAATTGATACTATTTATTTGCTTGACAGCATTGCCATTGATAGCGCATACACAAAAGCAATCAATAGGCTTCAGCAACTCGAAGGCTCTGGATTCTTTAAGCATTGAACGTAGGCTTGTTGTATTAGGTGTAAAGTCACTTGATTACTACGTAAGCTTGGATAAGATAAATAACAAGGTCATCAATTCACAACGTCAGATAATAGAATTAAATGAGGTTGAATTAGGTCGAAAAGAGGCTCAAATTTCAACTTTAAATGAATCATTAGACAAAGAGATTAGGCATAAAAAAAAGTGGCGAAAAGCCACTCTTTATTCAATCGGTTTAAATGCTATTTTTTTAGCGACATTATACGTTTTAAGTAGATAGCCATATCAAGTGCCTCTTCATACGCGTGGTGTAACCATTCTTTCTCGGATAGATTCGCCTTGTCTACAGTTGTTCCGTATTTAGCCCTGCCCATTTTCTCGCGTGAGATAAGGTCGGTTATTACTTCTTTATAGACATCACTTTGGCAGTTGTCGAAATCGTGTGTTATATTCATATTACTTCAAGTTTTGGTTGATTTTCTTTTGCATCTTGGATCAATTTAATCAGTTCGGGTAGCATCCAGTAACCATAGGTTGCCATTTCATAAGTGAAATCTTCAAGGTGTTTAGTGATATCGGGAAGTGTCGCTCCATCAGTTTCCCAAAGTGCTGTTATTGTCTTACCGTGTTCACGTTGGATGGACTCATTTAACCGTTTCATCAGCATCTTCGTTTGATGGTTGTAGAACCATTTAATCGGTTCACATTCATCGGATGCGTAAAGTGTCGCCTGTGTCCACATTAACAGGTTAAGAACCTTGATTTTTTCAAGGTCACTCTTTGATAGTTTGTTGTTCATCATTTTAGTTTTTACCCTATAAGGTATAATACCGATTGTTATAAATGTTTTATACCTGCTCGGGTGTTGTTTTAAAGTTCATCTTCAATTTGTTCTTTTAATAGTTCAAGCGCATATCTCGCACCTTCAATAAACGCGAAATAACGCGCATTGTCCATTTGTTCACCGTTGTACATCGCGTACATTTCGGCTTTCATTTTAATTAGTTCATTCATTTTCATAGTTGCAAATATAATTAAGCGAAGGCATATTTTCCAAAATTCTTTTTTAATTCATAAAACGAGCGCATCATAATGGCATCAGCAAAATCGGGCGACATTCCAAAACGTTTCTTTAAATCTTCTTTGTTAGTCACTCGCAGTTTTTGGTCGCTATCCAGTTTCTCGCGCCTAATCATTTCAAGTTCTTTTACAATCGTGTCCTTGTGCTGTGAGTTAAATGTGATTGAGTTGTTGGTAATTAGTTCACCTAATTTAAAGTAGCAATCGGACTTTAAGTTAAGGTAGTTTTCACGAACTGATTTTGATCCGTTAAGAAACCCTTTGCACTTTAAGAAGTCAACAGCACCACCACCGATTCCATCTTCATCCACCAAAACATTGGACAATAACACACCATTGCTTTGAGCCATTTGTCGAATCGTGTCCACTACTTCGTTAATTGGCTTATGTTTTAATACTACAAATTTATCCGCGTGTAACCCATCCCAAAGTACAATCACAGTTCTATCATCCCCCATACGCGCAATATCCGCAGTGATGTATTTAGTTGTGTTCTTTTGTTGTGGTTCTCTAAAACACCTCAACAAATCATCGTAATGGTAAAGCCTGTCTTGCGTTTCGTCATAGTCCCAATCCCCATCTAAAAGCCTTTTTCGGTCAATCTCGGGTAGCATTCGCAAGTTTTCGAGATATACAGGTGAGATATGAGGATTATCAGTTGGCAAGGCTTGTATAAATTCTCGGTCTTGTCTTAAACTACCATTACGTTTAGCATCGTAAAACTCATTGTATAACCATCCTTTATGTGGGTTGCAGGTTAATAATCCTTTCGGCTTATCGTTTATTAGTTTATAACGTACGCGCGAAGCTAAAATAGCAATACACTTTTCACTTACCTCACCTGCCTCGTCAACGAAGTAGTCTGTAACCTCAATCGACCCGAACCGCTGGAATTCTGGATCTGATGGCATATCAGCCAAATCCATTAGAATAGTTTGACTTCCATTGAACCAATTTATAACGTGGTCTTGACCGTTATACGTGTAATGTTTGCCAGGCACTAACCCATAGTTAGCGCATAACTCAAAGAAAGTAGCCATTGTACTTAATCGCAACTTCTTAAGTTCCGCACGACCAATAAGACCGCGAGTACCTGCGTACTTTAACCGCCTTTTTATTTGCCAATCACAACCGAGAAAACTTTTTCCGCTTCCTGCTGATCCGCCATAAAGCACTTGCCACTTATCCGAGTCAATAGATAAGTGGTTCAAGGCTTCTTTTTGTTTATCGTGGAATTGTATCATTAGAATAAAGTTAGTTGGTTGGTTGTTTCAGTTGGCAATTCATCACATAGCATCCGCAAAATACCATCATATTTGCAGTGATCATTGTTATTACCAATCAAATAAACCAATCGATTCACACTTGCAAAATATGCTTCATCCTCTGTCTCATATCCGTTTGAATGATTCAGCACTGGCTCACTCCATCCTTGATTCATTCCGGAAAAAGTTAATCCATACACCCAACGGTTATTTGTATTCTTAGCCCATTTAACTTGTGCGGTAAATTTTTTAATGCATTTGAAAGTACATAACTTTTCATTCACACACACACCGTGTTCATTCCATTCAAAATCACTTTGAACATTCAAATCTTCTTCGTAATACAATTCTTCTTCACTCATAACTTCTCAATTATTCGTTGTTGTAGTATATGACTATCCATAATGTCAGCATATAAATGGCGCATTATTCCTTGTCTAACATCGTGTTCGAAATCCGACTTTTCTTTTGACTTCATCCGGGTAATCGCAAAGTTCGATAGGTTTCTTTCGTTTGTCAGTTCTTGGTAAGATAAGAATCTAAACTTTTTCCAATCTTCATCACTCCACCATTCAACATTTATCAGTTCTCTTTTTTCCATCATCCGCATCATCGAAGGCGCGAGTAAACTAACTTCGATTCTCTTTCCATCTTTCCACCTTTGAATATCAGTTAAGAACATCTCTTTGAAATCTACTGGCTCATCGTCTTGCGTTGTTGTACCGATTACCAACTTTGCTTTCTTTCTTTCGATGTCCAAGTTCATTTGCATCTTGTGAATCTTATACGCATTCAAGACATCACTTAAGAATTGAATGGACATCAAGCCATAATGTTCCACACGTTTCCACGTTTGCCCAACTGCGTTAAGTTGGAAGGCTAAACCAAGTTCGCCAATGGTAAAGAACCTGTAGAACTGCTGCGTTGTGTCGTATAGCAACTGCGTTTCTTCTGCTGAAGGTAGTTCTTTGATTCCACTGATTACAATTCCTTTGGCAATTAAAGCTTTGAACATCGGTAACGTGCTGTCTTGGATTTGCGTTTGTTCAAGTGCGTGTAAATAGGCTTTCTCGTCAACTGTCAAGCCATTGTTGTAGGTCTGCCCTTTGTACTCTACCAAGTTTTGATTCATAGTTATTGTTTTTAGTTGTTACAAATTCGTGAAGTTTCCAAGCGGATCTCATCGCCGCCTTCCAATCTTTCATTTTCTTTTTGCCATAGTACCAATTAGTATTAGTGTAATGGCTTATAAATACTTCTGCAAAGTTAAGCGCATCATCAGAACACGCAAACGGAATGCGCTCCAAAAAGTATTCCGCCACTTCCTCCATTGTCGGGGGCGAAAACGATATTCGCGGTGTCTTGCACTTCGATAACATCAGTTGCTCTTCGAGTGATTGTACCCTTAAGGTCAAGGATTTTAACGCTTGTTCTAATTGCTCTTCGTTCATTTAATCGTTGTTTTAAAGTTCCACAGTCATATTCTTTATCCAGTAACAACATCGCCTCATCTATATAGGCTCGGTAGATGGAATCAACTTGGTAAAGGTCAACCATTTTTTTAACCGCGTGTAAAATAGTCGCGTGGTCTTTGCCGCCTATTAACTGCCCAATCTTTGATAGCGAATAGTTTGTTCCTGCATAAATTAAAAGTGTCGCAATATAACGCGCATCTATTATAAACCGTTCACGTGACCGAGAAAAAAACTGCTTACGTGTGACATCGTGGGTACGACACAATAAGTCAATTACCTTATCTTCAAAGGAATAAACGTAGTTTTCTTCCTTCTCAATAATCATCCGTTGTAGTTCTTTCGCGTTTTCATTGGTGAACACGTTAAGAAATTCGCGGTAGTTCTTAATCCTATAACGGTCAAGAAATTGTATTAAAGAATTACTCATCGCCTTCGTTTTTAATTGTTTTTTTTTCGCTTTCCAAGATTAGTTCTACGATTTCCTTTGAACTGATGCCAGTATACTTGCTTATCTTGGTAATGTCGCACACGTGCA
>Ga0181363_1000491_pt1 | contig 11085 bp, 17 predicted proteins | sample Fa13NDMLBSN_FD_130109 | JGI IMG/M metagenome (GOLD analysis project Ga0181363, IMG submission 130109) | Freshwater viral communities from Lake Michigan, USA - Fa13.ND.MLB.S.N | ecosystem: Environmental > Aquatic > Freshwater > Lake | place: USA: Michigan | collected 2013-09-23
AAGACGTGATCGTCGGGCATGCGTCACCTTGTGGCCGCCATGTACAAGCCGACGCTGGCAAACGCGTAGCCCAGGTACGCGATGGCCAGGCCCGACTTTGCATGCCACGCAAGATCCGCCGCGACGTAGGCGTAGACGAAGCCCGTGAGTGCGATCAGCCAGCCGGCCATGGCGAGTCCTTTCACCGGCCACACTAGCGGGGGCGTCAACCGATGCCGAACTTGCGGCCGAGGTTGTTCAACGCTTCCTGCCGCTTCTTGCACCCGCAGTCCTTGATGCCAACCTTGCTGGCCACGGCTTGCACCCGCTCCTTGGTGACGCCGATGGCGTCGAGCCCGGCGGCAACCATGTCGCCCAGGCCGGGCTTCGCTCGCGGGTACGCCGGGTGGGCCTCATCCACCACCAGGCGGTCGCCGTCCTGGCTTACGATGCACGGCCGCACCTCGTCGAGCGTGTAGCCACGCTCGCGGCACCGGGCCTCAAGATGTGCGAGGCGGCAGCGGATCACGGGAGTGGGTTGGCACAGGACAGCGACACGCTTAGGCCACATCCGCACATGCGATCCGTGAACCCGGCGTCCCAGGCTTCGCACACGGACAAAATGCCGAAGTACGGGCATTCATCTGGAAATAGCTCCACATCCTCGCCGGCAGTCATTAACGACTCGCCATTGCACGACGGGAGGGCATCGAGCGTGTAGTCGGCGTACCAGAGTCGCCCGGCTCCTGTGTATGCACCTGTACCGTCGCACCACCGGCAGCCATAGAAAAACAGCGAGTAGAAGTACACCCTTGCCGTGACGCCTGACTCCGTGCAGTACAGGCAGGCACGAGCCCGATAGTTGCAGGAAGACACAAGTGTCTCAAAGCCATCCTGAGCCGATGGATTGCAGTATCCATTGCACAGCTCAAAAGCGTCTTCGCATGCAGTCTGGTAGGCAGGCGGAGTATTACACTCAACCAGCGTCCATCCGTATTCGTCGGTCTCGGCAGGCTCGTACCAATTTGCATATCCGGAACATCCGGTGCCTGCACATTCAGTCTCAAGCGACGTAGATCCGATCACGGTGGTGTTGACCCTGACGCCGTTCACAACGACCGCCAGGGCACACTCGCCACACAAGCAACCGCCACAGCAGCACGCCTGCTCAGTGCCGACCTTCCCGTCACGCAGGACGGGCTTGCCGTCTTGGAACGTGATGAGCGTCATGCGGCGGTGGCCGTTGAGCAGGTGGTGATTGAGTACCACTCAAGGCACGGCCCGGTGGTGTTGTGCCCGAGCAGCTGAATGGAGGCCGCGTCATAGCCAGACAGCTGCGTCAGGTCTACGCCACCGAGCGTCATGCGGCAGGTAGCAGTGCCGCCCATGGTGATTTCCACGGCACTGTTGGTGCCGCTGGCTTTGCCGAAAACGACGTGCCCGCCATCCTCTGCTGCGTTGCACCAGTTGTAGACCGTCGCCGTGTTTGTGCTACCAACCAGCGTCACCGTCTTGGATTCGCCAGTCGCCCATGCCCCCGTGAACGTGGCGACGCTCAGACGGTACGGCACGCCGCCGCCGATCCGCTCAAAGACAAGCGGCTCCGCCCCACGGTCGCCTTGCTCGACGCGGCGAACGGTCTTAGCAATACGCTCCGCCGCCGGGCGAGTGAATGTCACCCGCTCGGTCTTCGCGGCTTTGCCGTCTGGCTTCTGTGCCAAGGCTCAGTCCTCGTACACGGTCAGTACCAGGCGGGTGCCTTCGACGGCCGCCTTGGCGGCGTAGTCCCCAGCCGCCAACCGCAGCACAGCGGCCTCGCCAGCCTTAAGCCTGGCGGTTTCGTGCAGCGTCCCGCCAGCGTAGCGGCCGAAGCTCACCGTGTGCGTCGTGGCACTCGCCAGCGAACGGGCGAAGCACAGCCCAAGCGAGCCGAGCGTGGCCGTGGAAATCTGAGTGACGGCTGTGCCCAGGTTGAGCGTGACAGAAAGCACGCCAGCCGTGGCGATGTCGGCCGTGACGCCAGACGCAGCGAATGACTGCGACAGGGCACCCTTGCTGACTTGGCCAGTGATCGTGTAGCTGATGTCGGGCATCGGTGCTCCTTAAAACGGCGGCGTGCCGAAGTAATTGGAAAAGTCTGCTTCTGGGTAGACGCGGCGAGTGAGAATGTCTGGCTCTTGATCGTCATCCTTGAGCCCGCCAGCAGTGGTCAACGCTCGCGGCGAACCGGACGCCACCTTTTCGCCAGACTCTGGGTCTTTCACCCAGACCCGTTTCTTCTCGCCGCCTTCGAGATAGTTCCAGCCGACATTGGGCAGCAGCAGATCGTGGCCGCTAGCCCGATAGACGAGCTCGACGGTGATCTGCCAATACCGCAGCTCTACGTCGTTCACCACCTCAGTGGCCTGCTGCCCGCTAATCCCAGCACATAGCCAGGTGTGAGCGGCACCGCCCAGGTAAGAAGACGAGTTCACGCTGTTCGTGACTGCGGCCGCATTGGCCAGCGGGAACGTCGCACGGTTGCCCGAGATCGACGCTCTCACTTCCGCCTCGAGCGTGGTCAGCCCCTCAAAGAAATCCTTGGCCGTATTCTGCAGCGGTTTCTTGTTGCTGTTACCGCTGCCGTCGTAGTAGACGAGGGCAGGCACTTGTGAACCGCCAGTAGAGAACGACCACACGTCAGGCCGTGCCAGCGGATTCGGGTCGAGTTCTTCCTGCTTCGGTAGTTCGTAGCTGTACGTTATCTCGGCGTGATGCCGATCAGTCTCTGTGACCTGAATGTTCAGGCACTTCAAGTACGAAAACTCGGGATGGGCAGACGCATGCAAAATCCCGACAGCGTTGACGAGATTTTGCGTCGGCGTCGGCTCATCGACTGTGATTATGTACTTCCGCTCGGCGGTCGGGCTTTCGCCAAACTTGTGTGACGCCGTACGCGGGATGACTTCGCGGTAGGAGATGATGGCCATGGCTAGATCTCCACCGGCGGGGCGTTGGCTTTGGCAATCTCTCGCTTGATGTCCTGCAACTCACGCAGTTGCTTGCGGTACTCCTCAACGGCCGGGTCTTCGCGGCCGGTCGCCAAAGCCAGAAACTGAGAAGCACCGGCACCCGTGCGAATGTCGTTTCCCTGCAAAGCCTCATTAGATCGCTGCGACAGTGCGTCTAAGCGGTCGCGTTCAATCTCGGCTGCACGCTCCGCGTATTGTTCTGTCAGTTCGCCTACACGCCGCTGACGCTCTTCCTCCAATTTCTGGCGATCCGCAACAGCCTTCTTGGCCTCTTCTTCCGCTTTCTGCCTTGCGGCGGCTTCGCCGCTAATAATGTCCTGGGCTTTCGCCTCGGCTTGCTCAAGCGCCGAGAGACGTTCCTGCCCAGCACGAACTGCGGCACCATCTCCGGCAGACTGCGCCGCAGCAATCGCTTCGACAGCGCGCTGCTGTTCGTTTTGGATCGCAACTAGGTTTTCTTGCGCCTCGAGTCGCTCACGTTCCTCCGGCGATCTCTGCGATTGGATAAACGAATCCACTCGCTTTCTGTCGGCGCTAATTGCTTCTTCCGCAGCCCGGGACGCAGCGTCGGCTTTCTGCTTCTCTGCCTTCTCGGCGTCCTTGATAGTGTCGATCTGCGATTCGTATGCCTTCTTCGCCTTCTCGACCTCTTGCGTGAATGCGGTCTCGTTTAGAATTCCAGCCTCAGCCTGGGCCTGCAGTTCGCCCAGCTTGTTTTGGAATGTCAATGCTGCTTGGAATCCCTCGTCTCCGAATTGCACGGCTTCGTCAACAATGCCGGACAGCGTTTCCTTTGACTTGTCAATTGCCTTCTGTAGACGCTCAAAATCGGCGTCAGGCTCGACAGTCACCTGAATCGGCTCTTCCGCGTCGGCGCGAATCTCACCAAGGCCATCACTGACTTCATCAGTGGCGACGGTCATGTATTGACCGACAAGCGGGATGCCTTCGGCAAAGCGATTCCACGCAGCGATTGCCGCGTCAATCGTTCCAATCATGAACTCCAGTGCCGTGTTCACAACACCAAGCACGCCGGCCACGGGGTTAATTGCCGGGGCTAGTGCTGTGAAAAGATTGGTCAGCGGAGTCAGGGCCACTCCGAGAACCGTGCCGATAATGTCGCCGACCAAACCAACGGTCTTGCCGAACTCGCCAAACCCCGCACCGACAGAGTCAAGCAGCGGAGCAAGCAGATCTCCAATCGGCGCAACGATTGCCGTAATTCCGCCGATGGCCTCTGCGATGGCTGTGGCAATCCCTTCGACAAGACCAGCAAATGGCGTCAGCAGGTTCGTGCCGAGCCCAAGAATTGCGGTCTGCACGTCATCAAACGCCGTTCCAAGCTCGGCGATTCTTTCTTTATCGAGTGCACTGATTCGGGCGTTGAACTGGTCTAGGGCAGCGCTGGACTCCTCGATTGCCGTAAAACCACGGCGAACATTCTCGCCAGACTTTCCGAGCAACTCCATCTGCAGAGCCGCCCGCCTTGCCGGGTCTTCAATGCCAGCCAGGGCAGTAGCGACCAGGTCAGCCTGTTGTGGGAGTGACAGGCCAGACAACTGCTCCTGACTGATCCCGAGTTCCTCAAGAGCCTTCGCCGCACCGCTGGAAGAATCACGCGACTCATCAAGCTTTACGGCAAACTTTTGCAGCCCGCTTGTCAGGGCGTCAAATGAAACGCCAGTGCGCTTGGCGGCCTCCTCGAGCGTTTGAATGGTGGAGAAGTCCGTGCCCAGCTGCTCGGCCGCGAACCCAAGACCCTCGACTCGACTTTCAAGATTTGCGAGACCGCTGGCAACGGCAGTGGCTGCGGCACCAAATCCGACAACGGAGGCCACGCCAATAGTCAGCGGATTGACCAAGCCAGCGGCCGAGGCGGCGAGGCCGGAAAAACCCTGAGACAATCCGCCGGCAAACACGCGGCCGAGCCCTTCGCCGGCTGACGCCAGTCCAGAGATTCGGCCAGCCACGTTGCCAATCGGACCAGGTAAAGCAGCAAGGACTCCGCTGAGTTCGTTGAACGCAAGAGTGTTGCCGGTGCCGGCCGAGTCTGCCGCAGCGTCATACTTTGCGGCAGCGACCGTGGCTTTGGCAAAATCCTTTGCGGCACGATTGAGGGCTGCGTTGTACGTGTCCTGCGTGATACGGCCAGCCGCCAGGTGCTGGTTGAGTTCCTGCACCTCTTGGTCGTACTTCTGCTGCGGCGTTAGGTTCGCCTGCGTGATCTGTGCCGCACGAGCAAACGCCGCCGCGCGATCTTGCTCCGCCTTTGCAGCCGCCGCGTTTGCACCGCTCGCGTCGGCAGCCGCACGCTCGTACGTCTGCTGGGAAATGGCACCCTGCTGCAACAGTTCGCCCAGCCTGGCAAGCGTTGCAGCGCGTTTCTCTTCAGCGGTCGCCACCTGCTGCGTGACGCGCGCCCCTTCGGCAAACGCCGCTGCTGCAGCGTTCGCATCGTTCACAATGGCCTTGAGTTCCGTGGCGTACTGCTCGGCCGAAACCTGGCCAGTGCGAAACGCACTGTTTAAAAACGCCAGGTCCGTGGCCACCTTCTGCTGGGCCTGGACAGCCGCCTCACTGGAGCGAGTGAACGAGTCGAACAGCGAGGCGGCACCACTCGCCTGCTGTCCAAGCTTTTGCAGCTGGCGATCCACCTGCGACAGACCCTTGGTCATGCCACTGGCATTCGCCGTGAACTGCACGCCAAGACCGATCTGCGTCGCCATTACTTGCCCATTGCTTGCTTCAGTCCCTCCAGCTGCTCGAGCAACTGAAGATCATGCTGCGGTGCCTTCTCGATCGGTACGAAATCTTCCGCCTTCGGTGTCTTGCCACGCGGGCAATACGGGGCTAGGGCAGCACTCGCAAGCAATCCAGTTTCCCGCCATGTGTCAGGCAGCGGCGAATAGAAGCGGTGGTACGCCATCCATTCGCTGAGCTCGCGGGAATCCATGTCCCGCATCAGCTGCTTGACCGTCATGCCTAGGAAACCCGCCAAACGAAACATGAACCGCTTCGTCGGGCGGATGGCTAGTTTTTTGCGAGTTCCTCCACGTCCTTGTCGGTCAGAGCGTTGTGCTCCATCGCCTTCGTCCAAATGCGGCCGAGCACCTTGCTCGACTTCTTCGCCAGCGCTTGCACACCTTCGTCGCCAGGGAAAAGCAGTTCGCCCTTCTCGTCACACAAGCACTTCGCCAGAAACTTGGTGCGGAAGTTCTCAACGCCTTTGCTCTTGTTGACTACCCAGTCGTTCTCGTAGGCGTCTCGCTCGCCGCACGACATGACTCGACAAAACACGGAGCCGCCCCACTCGGGCACCTTGATCTCCATGAGCCCCATGTCATCCGCCGCCAGGATCTGCTCTTTCGTCAATGCCATGATTTCACCCGTCAAGAATCTTGAACGTCACGGCGTAACGGGTCAGTCCGTTGAGCTCGGGCGTGACATTCAACGACTCATAGACTGCCTTAGTTGTCAAGGAAACTCCGCCCCCAGACAGCACAAGGTCGGCGCGCGTGCCGTACTTGGCCGTGCTGATGTTGGCTGTGCCCAGGCAGGCGATGCTGACGCTGCCGACCTCGTCAGTCCACAGCGTGCTGCGGCCCTTCGGCAATCCGCCGCCGTACTGCCACGATAGGCCCGTGACTTCCACGAACGCCGTGCCGTCAAAGGTGGCCGTGATCCCAGTGCTGTACGTCGCCACGGAAACCTCCGTGGTTCAGCTGTACTGGAACTCAGCCGAGCCCTTGACCACGTCATTGACAGCCAGCGTGATCGTGCAGCTGTTGCACGTCGCCCCGCCGCTGATCGAGATCGGGCCGGACACAGTCAGCGTGCCGGTAGCACCCTGAGCCAGCATGCCCGTGCCGATGAACTCGATGCTGACCGTCTTGCCGGTGTCGCCGGCGGTGCCCTTGAGCGGGCGGGATTGCGTCAGAATGGTCGCTCCGGCCGTCATGCCAAGGTGCGAGATGTCGATGTTGTCCTGGCCGGCGTTGTCGGCCACGGTCCACGTCAGGCCGGTCAGCGTGCCGGTGAAACCGGGAAACGTAAAAGACGTACCCGTGGAATCATGAGGCGTGGTTGCCATGGCTTACTATGTCTCCTGCCACCAGATGTCGTAGGTCTGCTTCACCACGTAGAGGGGCGACTCAGCACCCTCCACTTCCACCAAATCGTCGGCCTCGTCAATGAGGGCCGTCTGCTTCACTTCCGTATTGTCAAGCGTGCCGCCGTATCCATCCAGAACGACGCGGCACTTGTCAGCCAGGTCTCGGGCCGACTCATACGTCTCGCCGTAGGCAAAAAGCTCCATCGTCACGCGGGGCACGCCGACCGGGGCGTTGAACGCCTGTTGACGCTCTATCCTGGCACGCCGCCAGATGAGCAGCGGGTAGGTGATCTTCTGCGGCCCCACGTACCGCAGCGGGTAGATCCGGCCGCTGATTAGCGAGTTGACGGCCGTGGCGTTGACCAATGCCGTGCGGAGCACGAACTCAGGGGATTTCATAGCGAGCCCTTAGCGATGGTCTGGAACGCCAGCTCTTTGACGGCGGCGTTGAACGCCTTTTCCATTTCCGCCACGAGCATGCCTTCGACGTTGCTGCGGGTTTGCTCCCACGCAGAACGCACTGGCGGCCGACCAAACCGCCCGCCCACCGGCATCTTTCCGGTAGAGACAAGGCGGCCGTTCTTGGTCTTGCGGAACCGCTCTTTCGTGCCGAACTCGACCAGCCCCTGGTGGTAGCCGAGTTTCGTGTTGTCGTACGGCTCGTTCATCTTGCGGCCGCTCTTGTAGCCCAGGATGGCGATGCCGACGCCGGTACGTGGGTACTTCTTTGTCTTCACGGAAATAGACCGCCGCAGGTTGCCGGTCGGGCCTTTCGGCGTGTTCGCCTTGAGAGCCGCCAGCGTGCCGCCTTGCTCGGCAGCCCGCTTGAGGCCGGCAGCCATGTGCTTGGCGGCCAGGTTGTTTGGCAAGGCTGCGAACGCGGCCCGCATCTTTTCCAAGCCGGGCACGTTCATCGTGATGCGGATGCCGACTGTCTCAGCCATCGGTACGCTCCGAACAAACGGCCTCGTGCTCGCTGCGGTTCTTGTGCTCTAGCAGGCTGACGATCTCCAGGGTGCGATTACGCCACGCGAACCGCATCGACTGCGTCAACCCAGGCAGGTACCGCAGCCGCACGCGGTGTGTCAGTTGCGTCTGCTCCTGGCCGGCAATCATGGACTCGCGGGCACTGACGCCTTCCACACTCGCCCACACGGCCGACGAGTTGCTCCACGACAGCACCTGCTCCCCGAGGGCATTGGTCGTGCCGCTGGCAATCTGCACCGTGACACGCTCGCGGAGCTTGCCGGCGTCGATCATCGGTAGGAGCCCCAGCGTTGCGAGTCGAGCAGGGACTTCACGCCGAACGGCACTTCACCGCCCCCTGCGTTGTCGGCAGCCGCACGACGCTCGTACCACGTGCCGATCAGCATGAGCATGGCGTGCCGGATCGCCGCCGGGACGCTTGCCCCTGTGGCTCCGTAGCCGGCCCACCAAGTCACACTGATGGCGTTGTCATCCTGCCGGTGCGGCGTCCACGTGCTGCCGTAGGTGGGCAGGATGGCCCCAGGCGTGGCGTTTCGGTCCACCCGGTACTCGGCCGTGCTGTAGGTGCTCGTCGCGCCTGCTTCCTGCGTGAACGTCACCGTGACGGCCGTGGCGGTTCCACTCGCCACCATTGGCGGCCGTGGCAGCTCGACAGGATGAATGCCGCTGTCGGGGAACTTGTCGAACCGCATCACCCACTGGGTATGCACCAGCGTGCGGTCGAGGTACTGCTCGCACCACTCGCGGGCCGCCGTGATCAGCGTGCCGATATACGTGTCATCGTCGCTGGCATCCACCCGCAGATGGGCCTTGGCCTCGGCGATCGTGACGGGCTCAACGGCTGGCGGCGTCGCTCTGGTCAGACTTCGGTACTGCACGGCGTCCTCGTCTCCTGGGCGTGGCGTCAGCCGTCTCGGCGTCGTGCTCGATGGCGGCCGTCTCGATTAGCGTCTGCTGGCTGTCCTCGACTGCCACCCGCTGGGCGAGCAGCTGGGCCGCAAGGCCGCCGGCGATCTCCACGACCTGGCCCTTGCGGTAGCCACGCCACGAGCGGGTGAACTTCAGTTTCTTCATTGGGGCACACTCCATGCAGACTCGGGCCGTTTCAGCGTGTTCGTGAACTCAGTTGCCCATTGGAAAACTGGGCTGCTGAGATTCTTGCCGGGCCACGTGACCACGTACTCGCCGTGGCCGAGCACGACGCGGGGCGAGACGTAGACCTTGTTCCCGCTCTCGCGCCAGTTCTTCCAGAACCAGATGTCATCATCGACGCGGCCTTCATGCCACGAGCCGTCTGGGCCGGGCTTGCTCCAGAACCACGGTTTCTTGCACCGCTTCAGTGCGGCCGTGCTGATGACAGTGAGCCCAAAGTGGGCCGAGTCCACTTCCTGCACCGGCTCGGCAAACCACGCCTTGTCAACTTTGGTGCTGCCGTCCGGCGGCGGGTTGTCCAGCATGCCCTTCAGCGTGAGCATCGGGCGGCCGTCTTCCCGTTTCGTCTGCAGGCCGGTGATGGCGTCGCACTGGAACGTCATCGCCAAGGCAAAGAGATGCTCCACGTCCTCTTTGGTGAAAAACGTGTCGTAGTCTATGGTCAGCAGATACTCGGCCTTGTCGATCCACTGTTCCATCACGCGGGTATTCACCTGCGACCAGAACGCACCAGTGCCCATCGTTGGACGAATGCCAAGCGGCATGAGCGCCTGACACCAGGCGAAATGGTTCGCCGTAAAGCTCAAGCGCGGCATCGACAGGATGGCTTCCACACGGATGTCAACCTCCGTGCCGCCGACGCGAACCAGCATGGGCACCTCGCAAACAAGAGCGGGCCGCCCCGTTGTGGAGCGGCCCGCCCAGTTTGCACTTCACGTCAAGCCGTTAGGCTCACGCACCCTTGAGGGCGATGACCGGGCCGGCGACCGTGTCGCTGCCCAGCGTGTGCCACGCGATCGCCACGCGGGCGGTCGCACGCAGCACCGTCTGGTCGCTCAGGAAGGCCACCTCGGAGCTCGAGGCAAGGTCGATGCCCTGGCGGGTGCCAAAGATCGCCGCGTTGGCGAAGTTGGCATACAGAGCCATCACGTTGCCCGTCTGGTCGCCGGCACCAGGCATCTCGTCGGTCAGCACCACGGGCTTGCCCATGAAGGTCAGGCCCAGGCCCTGCGTCAGACCGACCGACCCGCCCTGAGCGGCGTCGAGGGCCTGCATGCAATCCGCGAAGAAGTACGGCGAGACGTACCACTTCGCACCGTTCTGGCTGTGGGAGGGCATCAGGGCCATCATCCGCAGCAGGTTCGCCTTGGTCACCTCATCCGGCGTGTCGCCGGCCGCCGTCACCAGGCTCGCGGCGTAGGTCGCCGAAGAGCCCGCGAGGATGCCGTTGCTGGTCAGGATGCCAGCCACGCTCGGAGCCGAACCCGAGTTGCCGTTGAACGCGATGTTCTCGATCGCGTTGGTCAGGCACAGGGCCAGCTCGGCCGCGATCCAGTCGGCGTAGGCCGCCGGGTTGACCGCGTCTGAGAGCAGCTCGTTGGCGATCTTGGTGGCAGCCGTGCACTTCTTCGCCGTCAGCGTCACCTGGGTCGAGGTGGGGTCGCTGTCGGTGATCGCCACGTTCTCGTTCTGCCAGTTCACGGTCGCACCGGCCGTCCGCTTCGGGACGAGCACCACGTCGCTCGGCATCTGAATGTTCAGAGCGTTGGACGCGAATGCCGAGTTCTCGGTGACGAGACGCAGCACGGTGTCGGACAGGAGGATGTCCGGCACGAACGCCGCCCCCGTGGTCGAGCCCGTCGAGCCCTGGGCACGCACCTCGATGCCGGCGTCTTCGCACCACCGCTTGGCGTCGGCGTCGCGGAGAAGCGTGGCCTTCAGCTGCATGCCGCTCTTGAAGGCGTCCTCGTGCGAGCGGAAAGCCTTGAGCTTGCCACGGAACGGAACCGCCTCGATGCGAGCCTTCGGCTCGTCGGCACGCACCTCGGGAGCCGGGGTGCAGCG
>Ga0181363_1000496_pt1 | contig 11037 bp, 16 predicted proteins | sample Fa13NDMLBSN_FD_130109 | JGI IMG/M metagenome (GOLD analysis project Ga0181363, IMG submission 130109) | Freshwater viral communities from Lake Michigan, USA - Fa13.ND.MLB.S.N | ecosystem: Environmental > Aquatic > Freshwater > Lake | place: USA: Michigan | collected 2013-09-23
GGCTGGCTCGTTGCGGAAGAACAGGAGGCGTTGGTTGACTTCAACATAGTCCTTCCCTTTGATGTTGGTGGTTTTGAATTTGTGCATGGTTTGGGGGTTTAGTTGGTGATGATTGCGAGAAAGAATCTGCCGAAAAATGCGAGGCCGAGGCAGGTGGTCAGCACGATGTAGCCCGTCGCAAGGGCTGCTTTGAGTTTGGTTTTGGTTTTGTGGGTCATGGTTTGGGGTTTAGTGGGTTGGGTTTAGAGTACTTTATTAATTTTAACACCGCCGTTTTCATCGGCCTTCATATACCAATGGCCAGTCAGTTCAAGGCGTTGGTCGTATTCACGAACCATAACCTCGTACATTTTAGCAGCCATTTTAACGGCGTACCTAATTGCTGCATTTGCGGTTAATCTTTTGCCAAGGAAAAATTCATCCCCCGAACAAACTTCCCCCGTCACGGGGTCTTGCTCCTTTACTAATTCAAAAATTTCGTAGTATCTCATGGCTTATTGGTTTAGTGTCCGACAAAGTTACAACGCCTCTACCCTTTTGCGACCATTGTTGTCATTTTTTTATGAATCTTTTTTTAGGAGGTTACACCCGATAGCGTATAAATTCCTAATTTTCGCCATAAATGCACCCGAAAGCGTATAAATTTGCGGTATGACCTACCACTCTACCCGACCCGCCAAAGCCCTCACGAATGCCTTGGAGCGGCTGATGATAGCCATATCACCCGCTGACCTGGAGCAGAACCACGCCCTCCTGTGCGAGTACCGCAGGGCTTGCGAGTTGCTTGGGTACGACCCCGCAAAAGCCCAATGGGCAGGGATTCACGAAGTGTCAGCCTCCCAGTTGCCCAGCGAGCAGGACCACACCGTCTGCTATTACCCCCTATTAAACCCCGAAGAATGAGAAATATCACCCACCTCGTCGTCCATTGCACGGCCACGCCAAAGAACACCACCATAGCATCCATCCGCAAACATTGGAAGGAGGGGTTGGGTTGGAAGGCGGTGGGCTACCACAAAATCATTGAACCCAACGGAAACATCATGACCTTGGCCACCGACGACAAAGTGACCAACGGGGTTGCGGGCCACAACGCAACGAGCCTCCATGTGTCCTACATCGGGGGGAAGGATAGCGACGACCGCTCCATTCAGCAACGCCAAGCCATCGCAGGGGTGCTGCTCTCTTGGTTGCAGAAATATCCGAAGGCCCGCATTTGTGGCCATCGGGACTTCCCAGGTGTAGCCAAGGAATGCCCGCAGTTTAACGCTGAGAAAGAGTACGGTTACTTGTACCTAACAGCCAGCGATACGCAGGAGGGGTGAACGAGAAACCCGTCATTAACGGGGGTTTTCAGCGTTAATGCAGCGTAAGTCGTGCAGAGTAATCCTTTGCGGAAGGTAGCGGAATCCGCTACTTTAGGCGTACGATTTCTTCGTACATCTTAGTACAACCTATCCGCAGGCGTGAAGGTGGCGTGCAGTTGCAGTTCGGGACCTTTGTTGTCCTTGCTACTATTCCGTGAGGTTTCCAACTTCATCCAATATCCACCCAAAGGCTTCGGGCCTCTGCCTCGTTCAGTGTGAAATCCCATATAACCACCGTCCCATTCTTCCTTGTAAGTCGCCGTCCTAAGTTGGTGAATAGGTTTTTGAAGTAGGGTCTTTGTGGAGCGGTCATAGCGGTGAATCATGTTTTGGTGATAGTAGAGTTCATGGACATGGCCCATCCATGTTAGGTCGTAGCCTTCGGTGGATGCGAGGAGGCGTTGGTCTTGAATGACCCCCTTGGTGACTGGTCCGCCACCCCCTGCGCCGTGGTAGTAGTGAACGACAAAGTTGACCCCACGGAGGTTGTCGTGTTGGACTCGGATGTCAATGGTTCCGCCGTAGCCACCAAGTTGAACGGTTGTTCCTGCCTCGTAGTTTAGAATGCTGGTAACGGCCAAGAGCGGGTCAAATTCGGTATGCTTGATGATGCTGGTTTCGTGGTTGCCGTATCCGATTAAAAGGATGTTTTTGGCGTATGGCTTGAGCCAGTTGGCCGCATCTTCGGTTACGGCTTGCAAGTAGTTGTTGACTTGGTGTTCGGGACGCACTCCTGACTTGTCAGCCCGTTTGTCATAACGGCCACCCATAAGGCAAAGGGAGTCCCCATTTAGTATGATGGCGGCATTCCTGCGCAATGCTTCATCCAAATGATTTTTCAGCAGCCCCCTATCGCAATGGGGGTTGTCCCAATGCAGGTCGGAAATTAACAAAAACTCCTGCCCCGATTGGCAGGTGATGTCGTGGATGTTGCGGGTGTGCTTAGTGGTTGGTAGAATCATTGCATGGCTTTTAGTGTTGCGTTCTCGGATTCAAGCAAATGGATTGTACTTTCCAAACACTCAATCCGTTGACGCAAAACTACAAGTTCATTGCGTAATTCAGTCAACTCTTTGTTTTGTGCTTCGGCGGTAGCCTGCCACATAGCCAGCACCGCTTGGGCTTGCTTGACTTGGAGGGAATCCGCTTGGAAGCGTCCCCGTGTCAGCCAAGCAATAGCACCGCCAACGATTGCGCTGATGGTGCCGATGATAGTGGTTTCTATCAGGTTCACGCCTTGGGTGCTTCGGGTTTACCCTTCACTTTCTCAACTGCCATCCAACCAACTGACAACAAAGTAATTATCGCACCGATGATTTCGGTCAGAGTGGCGGTATCAATGACACCTTTGGCGACGAGTGTACCACCGATGAATGTTAGCAGGTGGCGAAGTAGTGCGATGATGGCTGATTTCATGAGGGGGAGTTTTGGTTGGTCGGGGTTGGCGTTACGGCGGTTAAATAGTCCCATAGTTAGAAATGTTATTTGCTTTGCGGTGTTGCAAATTCTTTGTAGTCAGCCTCGTATTGAGCGTCCCATCCGAGGAACGAATGCACCCCGCAAGGGGCGGGCCAAACGATGTAGGGGTTGAGCGATGCAGGACAATCTTCTTGGAATAACACATCCACGCAGACGGTGTTATCTATCTCACCGACTGGCACGGCGAAGTCCAGCGGTTGCAGGGATGCGAGCAACTTGTTAGCGGTGGCCCCGTCGGGGAAGGCGAACTTGCGAAAGGTGGGCATCGTTAGAGGGTTGTCAGCGTTGCGAGTTCGGGGTTGGTGAGGCGGGTTGTGTAGAGGGCCACGGCACGGATGCGGTCGTTGAAGAATTGACCCGACGAAGTGGAGCCAAGCGCAATCGTTGTTGGATTGACGGAAAATGCACGAACATCCGTATTTGTGGTTGCGACTTGTGAGCCGTTAAGAAATAGAGCCGTATCGCCCGATTTGTACCCAAAGGCAATTTTGCTAACTCCGTTTGGAACGGCAACATTCAAGAAATTAGTGTTTTGACTATTGGCCCTCCATCTAAAGGAGTAGGTGTTCCCGCCCCCTTCTTTCCTTGCCCAAATCTCATTATTTGCGTCTGCAAAAACTCTATACATATAGCTCTCTGCATAGGATGCTACAAGGGTGTTTACAAACTCCGCATATATCGTCCCCTCCGTCTGCCCGATGGACCCGCTGACTGCTCCGCTTACCGAGATGACATCTGCGCTTCGGCTTCCAGTTCCTGCGGTGGTGGGGATGAAACTTGTGGGAACCGAACCGAGTTCTAACTGCGGGGCAGCGAAGCCCATCGTTGTGCCTGTTGGTGCAACAGTTGTTGAATTGACTGCCGTTAAAACACCTAAATTAATTCTTTCAATGGTTCCACTCGCCGTCATTGTAAATGTTTCGGAGCAACGGAACACATCCGTTCCCCATCGTTCAACCCTTCGGATACGGTTCGTTGTGAGTGCGGAATTGTAGATTGACCCGCTACTAAATGAACCGCTTACATCAAACCCACCACCAAGGTCGCCCGCTGCTGCGCCACCAATAGTCGCATAATAACCGCCAATCGTATGAGTAGTTGTCTTTTTTAAAAAGAAAGAAATCGTGTAAGTGCTTCCAGACGCAAGGTTTAAAGCGGGAGTAAGCAATGGACTTGTATATCGGCTTCCCGTACTGCCAATGGAACCAGATGTGCCAACCGTTAAGTTTACACCACTTACTCCAATGACATCAATAGTAGCCCTTGTCATTGAGTTAGACAAAGTCCACCCCGATGCAGAATCGGTAGATTGCAAGATGCTATTCGTCCCCGCAGGCTCCACCAATAACGCAGGACACCCCGCTGTTCCACCGCTGGTGTAGTAGTCCAACCTCGGTATGCCCGACGCTACGGATGCGATAAGCCCCGCAGAGTTAAACCGCCGTGCCTCGGTGTTGCGGGTAACGGTGAAGTCGCCCGCTCCGCTGGTTGGGATTTGGGAGTATAGTTTCCCCGTCTTGGAACGATAGGGGACGATGAGTAAGGAGGGTGCTGCGGGCATTAGTCTAAATTATAGGTTCGCACTTGGAGGCAGTTTTCAAAAAGAGTTTCTTTGGCGGTGGCTGAATCGGCATCGCAGCGGGAATTAAACACCGCCCACACCGTATCGGTCCACACGAAGAAATTGTAATCTTGGAAGGTGTCAATGAATCGGGCTTGCAGGCAATCGTTGCTTGCGGTTTCGGCAGCGGTTGCGCCGTCAGCAGACGCACGGACATTGTAGGCCGCCCAATAAGGGTTGCCCGAACCGCCGAGTATTAGCGAGCGGGGATAGCCGTATCCGTAGCCGATGAACATTACAGGAAGGTGTAACCGATGACGCTACCCACGGATGGAGTTACCGCCGTAATCTTGCCGCCGTTCCTTCCGCTGATGACGATGCCCGCGGACACGGACTTGGCTGACATTGCGTAGGCGGCCAATAGGTCTTCGCCTCCTGTACCCGTCAAGGTCGTGAAGGTAGCGGCGGCATTCACCACGAGGAAGTCGTAATTCTTGCCCGTGACGGCAGCGTCCACGAATTCCATCGTGCCGCCCTGTCCGAGCATTTGTTGAAGAATAGGAGTTGGCATTGCTTGGGTTGTTTACTGTAAATGTAAATTAGGTCGGAATTTCACAAATGGAGTGAGAATACGGGATAGCAAACGACAAGGTTGCCACCCACCCCGCCGTGCGGTCATCTCGGCTCTCTACAAACCTCGTAAGGCTGACGCTGGTACTTAGCGTCCACTCTTGCGTCGGGTCGTTTGTAAGGCTTGAAATGAAGTCCTGTGCGATTTGCAGTTGGTCGCTCAAAACTTCATCCTCATTGTCTTGCCAGCCGAGCGTCGGACTGCCCGAAACCACGCCACCCATCGTGGCAATGGATTCCACTCGGTCGCTGAAATATACACCAACCACCAAATTGAGAGTGCCGCTATCAGTAGCCGCTGACTGAACATCCGCAAATACCAAAGGATATACGATTCGCTCACGGCTTGGGGTTCGCAGGTTTATCGTGTTGTCGGTCCCGATTGCAAGCGGGTCCCCCGTTCCGAAGGAGTTTACTTGCGGGTGAGCATTTGCAAGAGCAAGGAGTGCTTGCTTTATTCGTATCCAAGACATAGGCTTGTAGTTTCAAAATGTTTTTAGAGTGTGCGCCCATGTTCAGCAGTTATTGCAGTAGGGGTCATAGGGCCAAGGGCGGTCAAGTCCAGCACCACGGCGCAGGGTCCGAGCGTCCAAGGCCATGCCTGTGTTGTAGTTCGTGCCGTTCGGGTAAATAGTATCAAGAGCCGATGGCGGTGAGTTGAATAGCGGATAGTTGGCCTTCTGCTCCATGAGGTAGCGGGTGATGCGCTCGGAGTACCACTCGGCATCGTTCTTCACTTTGTCGGTGAGGCGGGTGATTTCGTCCATGGACATTTGGGAAGATTCCTCGCTGGTACGACGGACCATGCCCTTGTTCATGTATTTGAACGCAAGCACCATGGGTAACTCGTAGTAAAGCCATTGCACCATAGCGGGTTGGATGTAGTCCTCCAATAGGGTGGTGTTCAGAGCAGTCGTTGTACCGCTTACCACTTGACCCACCATTTCGTTGTACAGGGCAGACCCAACGATTGGCTGAATCCGCATTTCCTGCACCTTCACAATGGTAGGCCGAATTTGGGTAAACGACACATTCTCGTTTATGACCGAGTTGTCCAGCAGGGTTTGTTCGCTGATAAAAAGTGCCTTCATGCTTTCGTGATTTTATTGCCCTTACGAATGACGAGTTGCTGCTCCCACACATGGCGGCATTGGGGGCGGTTCACTCCGCTTGCGGTATGATACCAACCACCACGGCGGTTCCATACGCTATATCCCATGATGTTGGAAATACCATTTATATCGTCACGGGTGTAAACTTTCCCAGCGTCAGCCAAGTCCAGCATCACCTTGCAGAACTCACGGCTGGTCCTCTTGTCCTTGTTGCTGAAACCTGCGGCCCAAGAATATTTGTAGCGGACCTCCAGCACAGGCTCGGCCACTTCCTTGATGTTCTTCGGCAAGCCCTGCTCGGCGATTTGGTCCACGGCACGAGCGATGGGATAACGGTCTTTGGTAATCAAGTAAGCGACCCGCTTGGCGACTTTCGCTTTGCTGACCCCGAACTCCTTGGCCATTTCTTCCACGCTTGCGTCACGATTCTTCTTGCGGTAGGCTTCAATTTTTTTATCCAGTTCCTTCTCCTCCTCCCCAAGTTCAGCAAACGCTTGACGCACTTGGTCGTCTAAGTCGGTGTCAAACCGCATTGGCTTACTGTGCATGACAACATACTCGTCGCTGCTGCTCCCAAACTTACTTGCGACCACCTCCAAGACCTTGAACTCTTCCTCGCCCCATCCATAGTCCTCATCGTCTTCTTCGCCCCATGTAGGCTCGCTGAACGCCTGCTCTTGCACACCGAGCAGGGTGTTCACTTCTTCGGGGGTCAAGCCGAATCCAGCGGATAGCATCGTGCGGGCCATCTCCAAGGTGATTTTTTCTTGGGCGTAATGGCGGACGATTCGCATGAGGTTTTGATACTCCCTGCCCGACAACTTCTTGATGTTGTCGTTGGAAGCCAACCCCTGCGGTGCAGTTGGTTCGGGGCTTACTTCGGTTGCCGTATCAGGCGAAAGCCCTTGGCCCTCTGCCTTCGCAGGAAGCGACACAAGCGCACGGATTTCATTGGGCGACATTGACTCCAGCACCTTGTTTGCAACGAGCGGAGAGAGGCTATTAATGGCCGTGATGACATCCTGCACGCTGCTCTCGGTCTTAATTTCAATAGCAGGCAGTCCCGCTTTCTCCCGTAGTTCGGTGGGTGTCATTGCTTGAATCATTGCAGTTTCGCTTAACTGCTCCGTAATCGGTTCCACGGGAATAAGTTCCATCCCCTCCACGCCGTTGAACGAACCCAAATAGTTAATCATCCGCTCCACCTTCCTCACTCGGTCGTTCACATAGGTAGCCTTGAATAGTTCGTAAGCCTCCACCAGTTCCTGCCGTCCACCCAGTTGGCCCTCGGTCTTGACACCGAATAGCATGGGGTTCACGACCCTGTGCGAAATAAAGATTTCCGACTGGATGGCTTTGTTCAAAATCTCGAACTGCTTATCCATGTCCGATGGCGTGAGCGGTTCCAAGGTGGGAGCCTTTGAAACATCGTCGTTGAAGGTGACCACAAAGCGACCTGCATTATCGGTCCCGCTGAACTTGCGCTTGATTTGACGCTCAATGTCGCCCTGTTCTTCGGGTGTCGGGATGCCGTTGTTGAAGTTTATCAAGTACCCGCCCCAAAAGTTGTTGCGGAGGTTGTTGTTGTGGAAGTTCGCAACCTGCACATCGGCTTCTATCCACGCCAATCCCCCCATGTATTCGGGTAAAGGATATGACTTCACGCCTGCTGCATAGACCCGATAGTAGAACAGTTGCTTGCCGATTCGGTTGTCAGCATCAAAGGCGGGAATCTTTTCGACATCCCCGATTTTGGGGTAGAGTTGGACCATTGCATCGTCGTACCAATCAGCGACTTGGAACATCCGCTCGTCCTTGTCCACACGAATCTTCTCAAAGGGGATGTGCTCCATTTTCGCAATCGTCCCCATCTTGTTCCAAGTAACCGCAACGGCAAACCCGTTGAATAGTTCCAAGTCAAGGACGAGTTTTTCGGTGATGTCGTTGAGGTCGTCGTGTTCGGACAAACCATCAAAGAACTTGGCGTAGCGGGCCTGCTGCTCCACGGTCATCTTCTCCCCTGGTTGCCAGCCTCCGCCCACGATGTAGTTCACTTTGCCATTCACGATAGCGTTGTGCTTGCTGCTTCGGCGGTAGTTGTCCAAGAGGTAGTAGGGGTACTCGTTGAACGCCCCATAAGTGATGTACTTGCCCGCTTTGTTTTCAAGCATCACGGGGACTTTGTGTTCAATACCCAACCATTGGGTGAACGATTGCTTTATGCTGCTCATAGCGTATGTACGGTAAAGGATAGGGCCGAAATCGTGATAGCACCGCCATCGTTCACGGCGTTGATGTAAATAGCAAATTCATCATTGACTGCACCTTGCAGAATCGCTTCAAGAGTGACCGAGTGGCCGTTGTTGTGGCCCGTTGTGATGTCGGTCATGGACTGCGGAATGATGGTTCCGTTCTTGGCGATGTAGATGATTATTTGGTTGCCGTTGCCTTGCGAGAACACCATGCTTGCAGACACCCGCAAAGCCGCACTCGTTGTACCTGTGTAGGTGATGGCGGTGGTTGTGCGGGTAAAGTTGTAGGTAGTCAGCAGGCCCGATTTCAGCGGGGTTGTTAACTTGACGGCTTGCCCTTGGGTCGGGGTGAAGTTCTTGCTCTCGTCAAGGTACAGGTTCGCCACGCCCCGCTCTCGGTCCAAGGTGGCGGTATCGGCAAGGTCGTCGAATAGCCCACCGACACGGGCGGCGGTGTTCGCCCCTGCAGCGGTTTCGGATGTGATGGTGGCAGCAGATGCTACCAACTGACTGCGGGTTTGTACGCTCATGCGAAAGAGGGGTCAAAGGTGGAATCAAACACTCGCTCATCGGACGAACCGAAGACGGTGTACTGGATGGAATTGGCGAAGGTGTTGAAGGTGAGCGACACTACCTGTACATACGCCAAGCCCGTTTCAACCACCGCAACGGCTGCGCTAACCGTGGAAGAGGTATCGTAAACTTCATAACGATACGAGCCTGTTTCAAGCGACCCCACGGCAAGCGAAAATTTGTCATAGCGGTTCGTGTAGGAAGAAAGGTTGGCCGTCTTTAGGATTGTGAAGTCGGTCGTGGCGTTCTTGGCAATGTTGGTCAGGCGCAGGATGTAACGGTCGCCCGATGAGGACCGCTGCGTCCAAGTGACGACGATGGTGTTGGTAGAATTGGGGGATAGGTAAATCACTCTATCCCTAAATGTAGGATGCGCCCGAATTTCACAATTTGCGCCCGATGCTTCGGTAGAGTTCGGCCCTCCGCTCAGCGGTCTTGCTGATGTCAAACCGCTCCCGTATATCCTTGGACAACTGCATGGCCAAGGAGCGAGCGTAGTCGGGTTCGTTCACAAACTTCCTCACCGCCTTGTACCAAGCGTCTTTCTTCCCGTAGGGGATGAGCAACCCGTTGTGGCCGTGGGTGATTATGTCCGTGTAGGGGATGGTTTCCGAGGCGATGATAGCCTTGCCCATCCAGCCTGCTTCCACGACTTTCAGTTCGCTTTTGAGGCGGTTGAACTTGGTATCACGGAGCGGGGCAATCGTGGCGTTAATGAAGTTATACCCACCGACATAGGAGTAGATGTCCGCTGCTTGGATGCGTCCGTAATTGGCGTTTTTGCCAGCACAGGATAGCATCCGCTCGTAGTCATCGTAAACGGGGTTACCATCATTCCACCCGCCGAGATAGATTTTGTATCTCCCGTCAAGGGACTTGTCGTGGGCCAGCAGGCCGAAGGAATGCTCCACCAAAGCAATGTCCTCCTGGTGCTGCGCCCCTCCAAACCAGCCAATCTTGAACAGGTGCGGTTCGGGTTCGGCGTTCGTGTCGGGCAGGTACTGCTGATACGCTTCGTAGGGTTCGTTGGGCAGGATGGTGACGGCCTTGTTGAGCAGGCGAATCTTCTGCGCCAAGTGTTCGGTCGTCGTGGTCACATGGTCAGCCAAGCGGATGTGTTCTCGGATTTGCTCATCCAATTTCGTGTCCAGGTAGTGCCGATACATGATGTGGCCCGATTCCAGCACCCAGTAGTCGTCCAGGTCCAGTATAACCTTCGCCCCAAAGGCCGTGAGAGCCTTGTAGACATTCCGAATTTGGTCCAGCGTACCTTGACACCACAAGCGATTAAATAGCCACACATCGACCGTCTTTAGGTCCTCATCTTTGACATTGGCAATGTTGTCCACGCAGACATAATCGAACTCCGTGTAGTTGTCGCCAAGGTAGGCGTTCGGCATCTCCAAACGGTAAAAAGAACACCCCGTCGGGTGGGCGTTGTAAACGATGCAAATTCTCATGCCCAAAGGTACAAAAAAAAGGGCCACCCCTTGCGAGATGGCCCAGACCACTAAACCATTGCGGGGTATGAGGCCCGCAGGTCAAAGATACGCTACGACCCGCTGATTTGTGCGGTCAGCGCAGAGAATGTTGCTGGCAAGATGTTCAGCATTGCATCGGGTTCCATGCCCGTCAGCGTCATCTCGTAGCCTGAACGGTCACCGAATGCAGTACCCGTTCCAGCAGTCCCAGCGGAGGCTTCCAAGCCATTCGCAGCACCCAACACCCAGTAGCGGCTGTTGTTGTCTTGGACGATGACCAGCAAGCGATTCCGAGCCAAGAGGCGCAGTTCATTCCGCACGGCGGTCTGCAACTTGTTGATGGTAAAGGTTACTTCGGGAGTGTAGAACAAAGTGCCGTTTTCGGTGCTTGCGTTCAAGGTTTCCGTCATGGACGAAGTGGCCTTGGTCAAGTCGTACTCGTAGAATCCCGATGAGAAACCCGTGAAGCCTGTGACCGTTCCGCTTCCGTTGGTGTTCACGGAACCCGTTGGGTTGAAGGCTTGGACAAAGACAGTTTTGATACCGCCGACGGCGTCACGGCATCCGAGGGCGTAGCCCGTA
>Ga0181363_1000497_pt1 | contig 10976 bp, 13 predicted proteins | sample Fa13NDMLBSN_FD_130109 | JGI IMG/M metagenome (GOLD analysis project Ga0181363, IMG submission 130109) | Freshwater viral communities from Lake Michigan, USA - Fa13.ND.MLB.S.N | ecosystem: Environmental > Aquatic > Freshwater > Lake | place: USA: Michigan | collected 2013-09-23
TTGAAACAACTCCACCGCTTACGCTAATAGGAGCAGTGCCACTAATTGCAGCTTGTGCTCTTGCAGTCGTAAAATATAAATTAGTTCCCTCACCAATATCACTTGTAGTTAAAGTAGTAGATGCTCCTAAAGCAACTGTCTTACCATTAACTGTAAGAGAAGGGTTAAGTAAACTTGTATTAGGAATATCATCTAAAGCTATAATGCCAGTAGTGTTAGAATAAACCACACCACTTGTAGCATCACCGCTAATAGCAAATCTTGCTCTTTGGTCTGTAAAGTATAAGTTAGTATTTTCAGTTACTTGTAAAGTATTGTAGTCTCCACTTTGAGCAGTTATCGCACCAGTTCTATCGAAAACCGAAGTAACTGGAGCAGTATCATAATCTGACCAACTTGCAGTGATTGTACCTCCGTCTTGTTGGTTAAGTGTTAAAGTCTTAGTAGTTGTTCCAGTTACAGATGCACTATTAATCTTGTCGTTATAAGCAGTAGTCCATAAAGATTGATTAGCATCAGTAGGTATAGAATATCCACTCGCTAAACCTAAGGCTAAAGTTCCAGAAGTAGTAATTGGGTTTCCGCTTATCGTAAGCCCAGTTGGTACACTCATGTTTACAGAGGTAACAGTACCCACATAAGTTTCGGTTGAGTTCACCCAACTTGTTCCATTGTATCTTAATACTTGCCCAGTTAAAGGAGTAGTAATTGTAACTCCAGCTAATTGCGTTAAAGTATAATCACCTTCTTGTGCTACTACGTTTCCAATACGACCGAATACAGAATAAACGTTATTAGGCAATGGGTAACCGCCTTGAGGAGCCTCAATAGTTACTACCGTTGTGTTTACGTTTATGTCTATTTGGTCTTGATTTATTGTTATTTCTGTACTCATTAGATTTGTGTTATATCTTGATAAACTATGAACGTTCCCCAAATATAAGTTTTCGTAAAGTCGTCTGGGAATACTACTGTCATGTCATAAACATAGTTTCCAGCAGCTATTGTTATAGGATAATCTACCGTTATAAGGTTATTATTTACCCCACCTATTGAAATGCCGCCACCAGTACTATCTAATGTAGCAGAAACAGTTGTAGACTTTATGCTTGGTCTAATTTGGATTTCACAATAAGCACCAGTTAAATTGATAGGTACATCGTTTGCAAATAAAGCAAATGTTTGAGCCCAGTTATCATTTTTCCAGATTTGGATATTATAGGTTGCTGGTCTTAAATCAGCACTATTGTTACAAGACATAATAAGATATTTTTACAAATTTACTAATTTACTTTAACAAGCAACTGGAGTATTATTTATAGTAGAATTTGTTAAGTTAAACCTTGCTCTAAACCCAGCACCAGTATCGCCAAAAGCCCTATAATGTAAAAATGCACCAGTATATCCACTCATTGGAAATATTGCAGTAAAATTATAATTAGCATAAAATACCGTTCCAGCAACTGGAGTAGCAGTATTTGTCCATGCAATTGTATTAGGGTCTAAAAACAAAGCACAAGCATCAACAAAAACAGTATCTCCATTATCAGATATGTTCCACTTAAAAACACCACTTTTAGCAGTTAGGTTAGATTTAACTGGCAATTGATTTGATGCCTTAGATGTAATAGCATTTATAACTACATATTGCTCCGCCTCTGCTCTTGTTATTTGTTTTGAGCCTGGAGGTACTGCCGCCTCTGCTGCCATAAATACTCCAGTATCTACGGCATTCTTTAAATTGTTAAAACTAATAGTTTGATTACTTGCTAAAGCTGCCCAACTCATTTTTTAACGCTTTTAATTCATTTTCTAAATATTGAACCTTAGCTACTAAAACTTGATTGTAGGCAACCGCCAAAAATCCATCTTGACCTTCGGCTACTGCATAAGGCATAATCTCTTGTACGTCTTGTGCGTAATAACCAGCCTCAATTTTGCCGTCTTTCTCGTAAAGGTAAGTTTGTATGTCTTGAACGTTATTAGGGCTAAAATTCTCCTCTAATTGCTTTTTAAGACGCTTATCTGATGACTCAAAGAAAGCCGTTGCCGTTAAGCTGCCAGATAAGGTACCTCCAGTCAATGGTAAGTAATTTGCCAATTGAGCAGTACTTGCCTTATTGTTAAATGTGTTCCAATCGGAAGATACTAAGTAACCGTTTGTACTTGGACCAGCTATTGACATACTTAGGTTAGGAGTAGTGCCACCAGTAGAAGACATTGGTGCGGTTGCAGATACGCTTGTAACTGTACCTACTGACCAAGACCTATCAGCAGAAAGGTCATAACCAACTCCGTTTATAGTTAAGGTTCTTGATGTAGGAACACCAGATGTAGGAGTTTCATTTCTCCATTCTCCAAATCTATAAGTTAAAACTTGTCCGTTTGATGGGGTACCTACATAAGTTACATCTGGCAATTCATATAAAAATGGAGTAGGAGGTGCCGCCCATACTAAATCACCTCTCAAAAACTGACTTGTTGTGCCAGTCCCAAAAGAGTTTTGTTTGTTGTTAAAAGCATTCCAATCTGTTGATGTTAAATAACCAGACGTTCCACTATCAGCCGCTAATAAAGTATATCTACCAGTTGAACTATTATAAGTCAATGCAGAGCCTACATTAGCACTAAAAGCAGCCCTTGCTCTTGTATTTGTGTAATATAGGTTTGTTGAACCCTCTGTAACTAAATCTGTATTGTAATCACCACTAACCGCTACAACTGCTCCAGTACGACCAAAAACGGAAGTAACCGCCCCAGCGGCAGCAGAGTAAATTGGAATATTCAAAACTCCAGTAGTGCTATTATAAGTTGCCGCCCCACTCGTTCCAGTAGTTGTTAATGATAATGCTGCCCCACCAGATGCAGATAATGTGCCTCCAGTTAATGTTAAACCAGAGCCAATTATTATTTTAAATAAATCTCCTAAGTTATCAGCCCCAGTAATTACATTACCAGAACCGCCCATAAAGGCAAGACTTGCAGACCCAGTTACTTGTAATTGATGTGCCATAATTAATTAAATAATCCTCTTACAAATTCATCAGCTTCTAATGCTCTACCAAAAGTCAATACACCAGTTAGCGTATTAAACTTTACTTGTTCACTTGTTGGAGAACCGCTTGTGATTATATTTCTTACATCTATTCCACCTCTTGATACATAAACACACTCTTTACCAATCATGTCAGCCCAAGTTATTGTAGTTTCGCCACCAGTTGCCGTATATTGTTTATTGTAAACTTGCCCCTCTCTAATAATTACACCGCCTGGAGTTATTTGTGTTCCAGCCACTCCATAAGCACCACTACCTTGTAATGTTACGCTATATGTTCCCACGTCTTTATAAGGTGCGTTTAATTGTAGGCTTGTTAAGTTACAAGTACCACTAATTACTACTAACCCATCAACACCGTTATCAATAGCAAAGTCAATTACAATAGGAGTTCTATCTAATTGTAAATCTAACAAAGCTAAATAGTTATATTGATTATTTAAAGCAACTAAACCATCACAAGTTACTTGCCAACTTGCTACATCGTTTTTATATTCTCTAAACCAAGCAGAACTTTGAGATGTAACCTCCATTTGCTCTACGTTTACACTAAAAGTGCAATTTGTAGAACAAGCAAAAGGTATGTCTTCGTAAGGAGTTACGGAAGTGTTCCTTTTGTATAAAATCATATTATTTCCTATAACTGCCATATGTCAAAGTTAATTTATTTAAAGTATTGTATGTAATTTATTGTTGCATCAATATCATCGTTACTAATTTCTAATAAAGTTCCGCTAATTGTATTTGCACCATAATTAATTGAACTATTGCCTAACATATAAGAATTAGTAGATACATTTATTTGTGCTGGGTCTGTATCAGTTGCCTTCAACATTTTAGATGCATTTACAATTGGATAACTTGTATTTGTAGTTTCAAAGCTACTTAATGAACAATCTATGTTAATTATATTCTTACCATATGAGTTTATATATTGCCTCATTAGTAAATCAGTCATACTACTAAATAGTCCAGTTATGCCAAATCGATACCAGTTTAAAAGTGGGCTACCATCTGATTTTAAGAACACACCTACCGATGTAGGAAACCCAGATATTCCCACATAGCCAAAAGGAATATCTACATCTTTAACGTATTCTTTATTATTATTTATGTAAGCAAAGTAATCTACTTTATTATAGTCGTATTCAGCAGTTACTACAAATTGAGTAACCGTACAAGTATTACCTACTGAATTATTAAACTCTACTGTCAATTGACCACTTATAGGACAAGGCAATGTACTAAAAGAAAACTCTCCATTTGCTCCCTCCGGTATTGTATATCCAGAACTTGCTGTGCTTTGCCAATCTTTATTATTATTTAAGTAATATGTATTAGTACCATCAAATACAGTCATTGAAACGTAACCTCTCGTTCCACTTCCACCATTTAAAAATAACATTGAATAATTTAAAACTGCATTAGCACTTATTTTAGGCATAAAGTTATTTATCATCCTTGTATAACCACCTCCTCCAGCTCTTACTAAAGTTATTTGAGTATAAGACTCATTTGCGTTATTTACAAGAAAAAACGATGAACCAACTCCAACATTGGTTACTACCCATGATTGTGGAGCTGAACTTAAATTTGGATATATTTTTAAGTTGCCATTATCTACTAAATTCTTATCTTGATTTATGTCAATAGTTGTCTGTACTCTATTAAAACCTTTAAGAATAAGTTTAAACTGCTCATTATTTATAAAATATAAGCCGCTTGTATTTCCAGTGTATCCTTGTATTGTACTTAATGTATTTAAATTACTTCCACTTCTTACTAATGTTCCAGTATTTGTGTATTCTGTAAAATAGTTATTTGTATTTGCAAATTCATTTATCGCTACTACCCACCATTTCCCACCAGCTTGGAATAGTCTACATCCAAAAGACTTTATTAATTTATTTAATACGTCAAAGCTATTTTCATAAGTATAATCTTCATTTTTAAATGTTCTTATAGGTAAGAACGTTTGACTGAATGGCTCGTATTGTGTTCCGTCTGCTCTATCATTCATATCAAGTGCAAAGTAAGAACATACTGTCATTAAGTTAAGGTTAGTTGGGAAACTTAAAGAGTTTAAACAAGTTAAGATATAAGTTAATACACTTAACTGACTATTTGTTCTGTTCCCAACACTATTAATATTTAAAGGAATATTTCTAAGCATCCCTAAACCATCAACACAATTAAAAGACAATTGCTTTCTTCCGGTTGAATAACTTATAGAAATGTTATCACTTAAAGTATAACCACACCATTCTAAGTCAGAGCCTAAATATAATTTGGCAAAATACTTTCTATCGTTTACAGTAACAAAGTCTGGTATATTAGCTAAGTTATCTGTTACGTCAATTGTGCAAGATAATTCACTTGCATACAAAGGCTCGTAAATCTCATCTCCGCTTGGGATATATTGTAAAGATATATCTACACCAATATATTCTATTAAAGTAGGTGCAGAAGCTAAATCTTCTTGTAAATACAAGTAAGCAGTTTTACTTGTCTTTGTAGCATAAGTAATTTTGTATTTATCGTAGTATGCCATTATCCTCGTCTATATTTTAAAGATGTTTCGCTTCTGTTCATTGCCAATACTAAATCTGTTCCTCTTAATACAAACTCTCCATTTCCGCCTCCACCATTAGAAGCCATTGCACCAGCATTAAAAGTATTATTCATTAAATTGCCTAATTTACTTAATGGCATAACCGCCTCGCTTTCATTTCCTTCGCCTACCATTGCAAGTGTTGGACCAGTTACAACACCACCTTCTGCAAGTCCTAATAAACCTTTAAAAATACCGCTAAATCCCCCAGCTGATGCAGCACCTCCAATTCCGGGAAAAACTATATTTAAAATTGATGCAAATACGGCAGCTTTAATTGCGGCGGCAGCAATTTGCTTAGCTAAATCTAAAAACATATTTCCTAATGATTCAAGGAACGGAGTACCTTGTTCTAATGCACTCCACATACCCATAATTGAATTAGTAATAGTATTAGAAACAGTATCAGCAAATCTTAACGCTCTTTCATTAATATCATCAAAATTCTTTTTATTATCTTCAAAGAATTTATCCATTTCATCCATACCACCTTGAAATGATAATTTGCTTTGTGGTTTATCTTTTTTACCAAAAGTTTCTCCTAATATATTTTCATACCCCTCTTGATACAAACCTAATTTTTTATTTTCTTCTCTTATTTGCTTTTCAATATCTGCATCATATAAAGAAACATCTTCAAATTTTAGTTTAGATTTTTTTGGTTTTTTATCTGGTCTTGATATATCTGCTGCTCCAAATGCATTAGTTAAAGTTGCTTGTAATTTATTTGATTCTTCAGTATATCTTTTTCTAATTTGGTCAAATATTCCAATTTGGTCATTTAATCCATTTTGTAATGCTAATTTTGATTCTGCTGCTTTTACACCAATTAAAGCTGGATTTCCAAATATTGCCGCTAAATATGAACCAGTTTCTGGAGTTACTGGTTTATTCTTTAACAATTCTAATTCAATTTGTTTTTTTGCCGATTCTGCTGCTGCTAAATTTGCTACTGACTTTTTAAATGTCATTTGAACATAAGTGTCAGAATAGCTTGTTAAAAACTTTTCGGCAGTAGCTAAATCATTGGTTTCTTTTATTGTATCTCCTAATGTAGAATTAAACTCTTTTAAAAACTTATCTTTTGTAACTAAGCCATTTTGATAATCATCAAAACTATCTTTAAGTTTATTTATATCTGTTGATGCTTTAACATACGATTCAGAACTTTTTTCTAATAATTGATTTTCTTTATTAAACGCATCACCTAATCCAGTTAATTTATTTGTAATAAAATCACTTATATCATCTCCAAATTTAATAAGCAAAGATGATGCTACACCTAAAGCTAAACCAATACCTGCTGGACCAACTAAAGCAGCTCCTAATTCTTTTGTTAAAGAAGAACCAGCTTTTTTAGATTGTTCTGATAGTCTTTGGAACGATTCTAATAATGGGTTTAAGTTGTTTGCAATACCAATAAACCCATAAGGAGCATCTTGTGCTACTCTTGATAAATTTACTAAAGATTGAGTTGCTGCTCCACTTGCTTGTGGCAATTTACTTAAGGAGTTCCCTAAATTATTAGTAGAAGTAATTGTTTGATTTATATTAGTTATCGCTTCTTTATTGTCAGCGGTAATCGTAATTTTAAGCGTTTCTTGTGCCATCTTTATTTATTTACTCCGTACATTTTTAAAGTCCTTGCTAACTCCTCGTTACTTAGCATTTTCTTTTCTTCTACTGGTTCGTTATCGTCAATCTCTGGTATATGCCAGAATGATTTTAACGATTTAGGGCTTTTTTCAGCAGTGCTACTTAAATATATAATATAGGCGAGGTTTCGTGTCCTCGCCCATTCGTTTAACTCTTGTTTTTCCTTTCCCATAACAATTATAGAAAAGTCTTTCCAAGTCATCTCCCAAAACTCGCTTGGGCGTATATTACATTCAGCAGCCTTTACTAAAATATCATCCCAGCTTAATTTTATTAGACTTTTTTTTTGTCTTCTTTAGGAGTTCCTTGCACACTAACAACAGTTGTATTAACAATATATTTAATATAATCTACAAGTTGTCCTTCAGATACAAAAATTGAGCCTAATTCATCAATCCAATCACAAGCATCATTTTCATCAAAAACAATTTCCTCTTTATTACTTACACAAGCCGATTTATAACCTATATAAACTAATTTAATAATGTTATCAAGGTCGTAATGTGACTTACTTAATAATTCAAAATACTTGTCAATGGTTATTCCTTTAGCATTACAAAATTCTCGCATTGCCCAAGTTCCCCATTTTAATTTGATTGTGTTGTTGTTTAGTTTTAGTTCAAACATAGGTTTTTATTATGCAGTTTCAGTTTGAGTTAATGGTGGAACCGCTACTGTAAATGTTGCAGTAAATTTAACATCATCTTTGTCCGCTGCGTTTACGTCAAATGCAGAGATGAATACGCTTCCGCTATATGTAATATCTCCAGCAGCTGGAGTTGCCTTACCCATTTTCATTGCAAATGTAGTTCTTGCAGCATGAGCAGCATATAATTGTTGGTAGCTATCTTTTGCTGGAGTTCCAGTTTCGTCAATTGCAAAACCTTCTGCTCTAAAAGATTGGTTAAATGAAGGACCAGCTTGAAATTGGTCGCCACATTTAGAAGTTGCATCAATTACATTTAAAGTTGATGTTAATGAGTTTGATGTAAGACAAGCAACTGGTTTAAAAGTTCCATCGTTGTCTATGTCCGCTAATAGGATGTAATCCCTTGCTGATACTTTAGTTTCTGGCATTTTATTTAATTTTGAGTTATTATTATGTTATATGTTATAATCGTTCTAAATACATTATCAGTTGGGTTTAAACCGTCTAAATTTCTAATACTTTCTACAACTAAAGCAGAACTATAAAAGCCATTAGCTAAAGTTATATTTGTATCTGAATTTATAGCAGTTAAAACTAAATTGCTAATCGTTTCAGCACGTTTATAGCCAAAGTTAGCATTTTTTGTAACAATGTCTACATCTATGCTAATAGAGTTTGTATAACCACTTTTGCCTTGCTCTTGGCTTGATGTTCTCCCACTCATTACAATATATTCATCCCCAGAGCCAGTTGGCGCAATACCATCATAAACAGTAAGCCCTGAGGCACTTGTCAGGTTAGTATAAAACCATTTTTTTATTTCAATATTAGGATTAAGCATTTAGTATTTTTTTTAGTCTTTGTATTAATTTAGGCTTTTCTTGCTCATAGGCTGGTATTAAAAAAGGTTGCGGTCTAAGTCCTTTTTGTAATATACTTCTTGCTATTACAAATGCTAATCCTTTATCATTTTTGCCATTACCAATCCCTTTTCTTTTAACCCATAAAGTTAATGCGTCTACAAAATCTTTAAACTTTCCCCCTTTTTGACCTTGAAAAGTTTTTGCATATGCTTGAAAATCAGCTGGTACACTAACTTTTCCGCCAGTCCCAAACTCTATATATGGGCTATAACTTGCAGATGATTCTACACTAATTGTTAAATCACTTATTTTTTGTAACCTAATTCCATTTCTTAATTGCCCAAAATTTACTGGTGCCAATCGTTTTGCATCTGTTTGTATTTTTAATGCAGATGCATTTATTTCGTTAGATACGTCTTGCTTTAGAGATATATCTATATTTTTAAGAGCATCTTGAATTTCTTTAATACCTTGTAAGTTTACAACAAATCCCATTATCTATAAATTACAAGTTCGTAAAATCTTTTTTGGTTCTCTACATCCTTTACAGAGTGTATTGTATATCTTGACCCTTCTACTTCTACTTCATAATTTTCGTTTATCGTAACTCCGTATCTAATATAAAGCACTGCTCTTTGGTCAAATTGTAGTTCAGACTCGTCTATCTCTCTTGCCTTATTATCTGGTCTTAAATCGCCCCAAATAGTACTTTGTAGGGCAAATGTAGTAGTATAACCACCTTGACCATCACTAACTCGACTTGGTGCGTATAATAGCACCTGGCGAGTCATTGTGTTAGCATCTATATAATTAGCCTTTGCTTTACCTAATTTCATATTATAATATTGGCGAAGTTTTAGTCCATCTTTGACACGCTCTCCATGTTTTCTCACAAATGCCAGAGTTCGCATCTAAACCTCTATTCTCGTAATCGTAGCTTATTTGATCTAATATTGCTATTTTAAGGTCTTTTGGGATACAGTCAAATCCAGCGTTATAAGTCGCTTTCATATCGTTTTGCGTTGGAAACTTTACTTTAGGATATGCCCCTCCGATTAACTTATAATCATTAGAAGGTATTTCATCTCCATTGTTATCGTATAAAGAAAGGAAATAAGTTACTGGACCAAAAGGCAAATCGAAGTTACCAGCTTCATTATTAAACCACACCTCAACTTGACGAGGTATTAAACTTAAATTTGTTGCCAATTCGATAGACTCTCTTGCTTGAGTTATCATGCTTTCAATCAATGCATCTTCAGTAGTTGTAGTTACTCTACAATACAATTTAGCCTCTGCAAGTGTAACTGGCTCTACTACTGGAGCATTATTAGAAAATTGGTAATCATTCCTATAACTATACATAATCCCTTTTTTACAAATTTACATTAATTATAATAAAAAACCCCACCGATTAAGATGGGGTCTTTATTTTAGATGGATATATATTATCCTACGTTTCCTAAGTCAGCATAGATAGCAGAAGTAGTCAACATTAAGTTGATGTCTTCGTAACACTCAATACGAGCAGTTACTAAGTTCTTTTGGAAGTTATCTCCATTCTCATAAGAGAACTCAATAGCTAATCCTTCAACTTCTACTCTTTCGATGTAGTTATTGTCGATAATCAATACTTTGTCATCAGTTACCCAAGATGCAGATACTACTGGAACACCCCAGATAGTCATGCCACCATTAGCGTTTACGATTACGCTACCGTTACCAGCATAGTAACCAGCATCGATAGTAGCTTTCAATAAACGACCCATTTGTGTTTGGCTTACTAAAGCAAAAGAAGGAACGAAGTTTGCAGTCTTTTGGTTACCGATGTAATCAACTAATTGCTTTAAATCGTTTGTTTCCGCAGTTGTAGTAGAACCAGTTGCAGCAGATGATACTGAACCAAAGAAAGCAGCGTTCTCAGCCTTAAAGAAATCTCTTTGTAACATTCTTGGTAAAGTTTGAGTCATGAAAGGTAATGACTTCAACATTTGCTTAGAGAAAGTTGAGAAACCAGCTAAGTAGTCGTTTACAACTTTAACTTCAGTTAATGAGTAGTTGTTTTCACCTTTATCGTTACCTTCAGTTTGGTTAGCGATGTTGTTAGTTAAACCAGCGTTCTCACGATAGTAAACATACAAA
>Ga0181363_1000499_pt1 | contig 10950 bp, 10 predicted proteins | sample Fa13NDMLBSN_FD_130109 | JGI IMG/M metagenome (GOLD analysis project Ga0181363, IMG submission 130109) | Freshwater viral communities from Lake Michigan, USA - Fa13.ND.MLB.S.N | ecosystem: Environmental > Aquatic > Freshwater > Lake | place: USA: Michigan | collected 2013-09-23
CCACGAATGCGCGTGTAAACAATCTGCGTGAACTGCTGCACCGTGTAGTTACGCTGGCTTTGATAGTTCTGTGCGCTGGTCACAGTCGGCGTGTCTGCGGTGTTGTAGTTGGCACCGGGGTTCTGGCGCGGGCGCAGTGTAAACACAACTGACGGGTTGTTGACTGTAGAGCCATCAAAGGTGATGTCGGGGATCATGCGCCAGCCGAAGCCGTAGTTGTGCCCGTCACCAATGTCAAAGTCGGCTGATTGGCAATATGCTGAGATTGCCACAGGCGGGTTCACGGACGCATCATCGACACCCTGCTCATGGTAAATCAGCGTGGAATTACCGCTGACCAAACCTGCCGCCGTTGGAGAGCTACGCAAGGGTGAATCCAGCCATGCCGTACGGGTCAAGTTACCGTAAGACCAGATGCGCTCCAAGTGGTTGTAGATGACGTAGCGGTCAATCGTCGTGGAGTTGGCAGAGCAGTAGAACCACCACACTTCGTTGAAGCCTTCGTTGGTGCTTGCAAAGAATTGATACTGTTGCTGGAGATTGATGTCGCCAAAGATGTACTGACGCAGGGGGCAATACAGCGTTTCAACACGGCCCGAGTACATATAGAACTTGTCCAGCCCCATCCAATACGTGATGTTTGCCGCTGTTGCCATCGCGTTTGGCCCAACGATTGAGATGTTGTCGGCCAGAATCTGAAAGCCCCAAATGTCCGGGGGGCCAAGGAACTGCATGGAATACAGCGCCGCATCCGTCCAGATCAAAATTTCTTGCCGTGCCTGCAAGGCTCCAATAATCTCTGAACCATGACTCAGGCGATACGATCCTGCATCGTTGGTCTCAGTTGGCGTCCATACCAAAACACTCTCTGCGTCAGACCAGCGGATAAGCAGCGGGTCTTGTGTGGCTGAACCATAGTCATTACAGCCAAACGCAATCACAAACCGCGAGGCGTCAGAGACCATGACAAAGTTGCAAACCGTTGGGCAGTCTGCGTCTGTCAGCCAATACTGAATGCCGTTTTGCGTGTTTGTGTTGGTTGAGCTAAGGATTTGCGCTCGATTAAAAATAGTTGGGCTTGCGTCTACAGCCCAGTAATACAAAGCACCACCCCGTGGGTTGAGCACAAGGTTTTGACCGAAATTAGATTCACTCCACAGGCGAAGCTGCTGACCGATGCCAACGCCTGACGTAGAGGGTGACCCCCATCCTGTGGGCGTGCCGCTTCCAACAAATCCACCCCAACCACCAGCACCCCAGCCAACGTTGGATGTGTATATGGCGTTGCCCGTGGTGATCTGATACGCAAAGGTTGCACTGACTGCGGGTGTACCACTGCTTGACGCCGTACCCGTGACAACGATGGAATATGTACCCGATGAGATATACGTTATCTGGTGCTCGCCATCAATATTGGCCGCAAGCACTCCGTTGACTGTCCCGGAGGTTGCGGAGATGGTTACAAAATCCCCCGTCTGAGCGCCGTGTCCTGCGTCATTAATGACCAATGTAGTCTGACCACCCGAGTTGGTGGCGGTGTTGGTCGTAAATGCGTTGGCCACACCAGTGGCTGTCTCTCTGAGAGGTGTCACATCATAAAAGCCGCCACCCGTGCCGTTTTGGATGTAATACTTCAGGTTTGTGCCCAAACCCATCAGATTGAAACCCGCGAGGTTCAACCAATTCCACAGTGAGCGGCAGACACCCCACAGAGTACCCGTGCTGGGCTGTAGAGCAGATGTGTTGGGGCCGTTGTCTTTGACCCAGCCGCCAATTTTTTCGGGGTAGCCTGAGCGAAACCGCACCTTGTCCATCTCAAACCACGTGCCTTCATTGGCAAGCGTGGTTGATTCTCTGTTGACGCCGGGTCGCAGTTGCAACTTTTGCAAAGGCACGTTATGCTCCTGCCATGTGTTTACTCTCTGCCTCGACAGAGTCTAACCTACGCATCCAGCCTTTGCCAAACGTGGCGAAAGTGGACAGGCTCTTGTAATGAGCCTCACGCAAATGGCAAAACTCTGCAATGATCGAGACAGGCTCTTTCTTTGCAACCGCAGCCATTGTTGCTGGGCCGATTTGCCCATCAGCAGTCACTCCAACAGCTTGCTGTAGAAATTTACTAGCCCGACCAACGCCAGCATTGACGGCACAATCAAACACGCACAGATCAACACCAGAAGGAAGGTCGTCGCCGCGCACAGCGTCCCAATACCGTTTTTTGTAAAGCGGAGAAACCATCTCCACGGTGAGAGAGCGCATGTCGGCTTCAGTGGCAGGCTTGCCAGTCCATTCTTCCCAGACACGTTGCGTTACTCCTAAATTAGTCCGGCCTCCCGGATCAGCGGGGTGGTTTACGTAGCCGCCCTCATACTTGAGGATATGTTTGAGAGATTCTTCCCAGTTTTCTTTCATGTCATTTCCCCGTTGATTTGGAAAGCAAATCTGTTTTGGCCTGAGAACCTGCTGACGATCCAAAATAATAAGCAATGATTCCTGTCCATGCGGTGCCCAGAGAACCGAGCATCATCAAAATGGCGGGGTTATTACTGTCAATTTGATTGAAGAACATCATAATCATGATGCCAAAAAACCCCAACGTGACTGCACCAGCTAATATAGGAGGCATCATTGAACGGGTGGTGGCCTGCATCTCCCGCGCAGACTTGCGGTCGTCTACCGCCAATTTCTCAAAGTTCAGCCCCAACTCTTGTGCTTGTTTGGCAAGCTCAATCTCAGCCATCTTCAACTGCGCCACCTGATCGGCGTTGAGTTTGTTGCTGGAGATCATGTCTTGGACTTTGTCCTCGTCTACACCAACAGCTTTGGATATGGCAGACACAGCCATGCCAGCCAGAGGGCCTCCCATCGCGGTAGCAATCGTCGGTGCAATTTGTTTTAGCCACTCCATATCTCAGCCTCCTCTTTTTGTCAGCATGGCGCTGGCGATCTCCAGCATGAACTTGGTCTGCTCAAGGTTCTTGGGTGGCTCGGCCCAGCCCACAGTAACCTGACCAACAAAACGATATGAGTCTGGCGGCACACTCACCCGGCAAGTGTATGTCACACCCTTCTCCAAATACCAAAGCCCAACTTCAGACTGCGCGTAACGGTATTCACCGCACGGGATTTCGTTGGTCATCAGCTTGACCACATCGGCATTGTTCGAAGCGTTGTGGGTAAATAGACCGACGTCTATGTTCTCAATGGTCTTGTCACGCCCGTCTTTGGTATAGGCTTTGTACAACGTGCGAGAGTTAAACAGCGGGTTGACCTTAAAGATCGCCACCACCGTAGCGCCTGTCTGCTTAAAGAGCATCGTCGCAGCGTCGTCGGCTCTGTCTGTCCGTATTTCCGGCAGCTTCTTGGACTCCTTGTAGGCGTCACGGATGAACTCCTGACTCTCGTACAGCGCATAACCCGCGAAGGCAAACACTGCCATCAAAATCACAGCAAACAGCTTGAACGGGGAGTCAACGTACCCGAGAACCTTGTCAACGATTGTCTCGGGCTTTTCACTCATTTCATCTGCCCCGAGATCAATTGCATGACCACCCACACAATCACGCCAATTGAGACAAGCGCAACAGCGCCGCCGCCCACCAGTATCATCAACTCTTCAATTTCGGCTTGCCGCCTCTTGGCCGCTTCCTTCTTGCGCCTTGCCTCGTGTGCGGCGTCAATTTCCATCTGTTTGGCACGGACTGTAATCCGCGCCCACACATCCATTTTGTTGGCTTGGAAAAACAGCATCTTGACCGATTCTTCGAACTCCCTTGCCTGCTCTAACGCCATCTCCAATTCAAGCGCCTTGCCCAGCGCAGACCCTTTAAATCCGCCAGACTTTGCTTGTTTGACAACTTCAATCGCTTGTTCTTTAGCGTCAAAGTACTTGCCCAGCACCGGCCCAAGGGACGCAACATCGTCCACTGTCTTCGACACCTTTTTTACAAGGGCAACAGCAGACGATATGGCAGATAGGGCGGTGATCGGGTCGATCATTTACTGCTTGCCTTCAGCAAAGCCATTTAAGACCAATTAGCCTTCGGTTCTGTAGGCCAATCAAGATTGCCATCTACCGGGTTCACAGCCATATTTCTAACCCACGCCCTGTATGTCAGGAAATCTTGTCGGTTGAGCAAATGCGGTGTATTTGCGGGGTCATACACATCAGGCTCATTTACCCAATCTGTTGCCGCAAGTCTTTTTATCGCCATTACTTTATTTTGACTTGCTGATGTGACAGGTTCTGGGTCGTTAATGTCCATCCCAATACTGATCCATTCAGGACATGCCACCGCACCGGGGTAGTCTGATAATTCGTTAACAACAATGGTGTTTTGAACAATGTTGTTGGTGTCTATTAATGCTGCTTTCATGTTAAAAACTCCCAAATTTGCACAACACCTGATTGTCCAGCAAATGCTGCACCCACGCCATTCCCAACACCTCCACGTCCATTCAAACCACCGTATAAAACCAACCCATAAACACCAGCACTAATAAGGCCGGTTGCGCCAGCTCCTCCTTCACCTGCATAAGTTGACCCATCGCCAGCGAATCCAGCAGACCCAGCATTAAAGTTAAAAGGTCCACTAGCAGGAACCCAATACGGATTTAATGTTGTGGCAGATGCACTTGTGGTAGTTGCACCAGCGCCCCCCGCGCCCCCATTAGAAGGACCTCCTGTCGCGCCTACAGCGCCTGTCCCGCCGCCACCGCCGCCACCACTGTAAATATTACTGCTACCGTTACCCCCTGCAAACCCATTTCCTGCTCTGCTACCTCCAGCGCCGCCACCGCCGCCGCCGCCTAAACCGCCACCCGCTGATCCACCAGACCCGCCGTTCGCATTAAATGTTCCACCGCTGGCAACGCCACCCGCGCCACCGCCTGTCCCCGTAACTCCTGCACCGCCAGTAATGCTAATTGTGTCTACTGTCGTTGTTCCTCCTGCGCCACCACCAGAAGAACCAGCGGCACCAATGGTAATGACATAAGATGCGGCAGGGCTTGCAATATATTTTTCTGAATAACCAGCGCCCCCCGTCCCTCCTCTTTGATTGCCACCGCCATTATTTTGCCCCCCAGTTGCTCCACTAACAAAAAAAGCAACAGATGCCACAGACGCCGGCTTGGTATATGTTTGACTTGTTGTAATTATTACAACTCTAATCCCTTTAATCGCAGCGGTGCTTTGCGTTGTTGAATCATTAAATGTGATGGTTGTCCCACCAACTGTAATAGGCATGATTGCTCCTTTTAAGGTGTGCCGCCAGCGACAACATCGCTGAGTGTAGTAAATACGCCAGCGGAAGTCATTGACGCAATCGTCGTCCCGCCATACTTGAAAATAAGCTTACCACCTGACTCTTCAACCGTGAAGTTGGTTGTCGCAAGCTTTGTGGCATTTGTGGCGTTCGTGGCGTTTGTTGCGTTTGTGGCGTTGGTCACGGCGGTTGAGCCGATCTGCCCCACAATATCTGCCGCGCTTGCAACTTGAAGGGCTGACGATCCATTGCCTTTGAGCAATGCGCCGGAGGTAAACGACGTAGCCCCAGTGCCGCCAGAGCCAACGACCAACGTAACAGACAAGCCCGCAGCCGTGCCAGAGGTGTTCTGATTGAGTGTTGGAAAGGTGCAGTTGGCCAAGTTGCCCGATGCCGGGGTGCCAAGTGCTGGTGTAGTCAGGGTTGGGCTGGTCAGCGTCTTGTTGGTAAGCGTCTCCGCTCCAGCCAGCGTTGCCAGTGTGCCCGTCGTGGGGAACGTGACATTGGTGGCACCCGTCAATGTGCGGGTGTAGGCAAAATTGCCAGAGGATGTGACTGTGGCTGCATTGTTGTTGGCAACGCCCGTACCGCCGTTGGCGGAGGCCAAAACCCCCGTAATATCCGCAGTGCTGATGTCGATGGCGTCCCAGCTTGTGTTGGTTCCATCGGACTTGAGATACTTGCCGTTGGCTGACGCCTGACTTGGGGCCAGCGCGTTAAACGCTGCATTGGCTGTGGTCTGCCCCGTGCCGCCGTTGGCAATTGCTACGGTACCAGTGATGTTGCTACTCTTGATTTCGTAAAAGTCAGTGCCATTGGAAAACACCACGATTTTGTCGCCGTTGGCGATTGCCACACCCGTACCAGCAGCCGTGGTGTTACCGATCACCGTGGAGTTATAGATGGTAGCGGTATAGCCGCTGTTGTTCCAAATGATGTACTGCTTGGAGACAGGGGGCGCATAAACGGCAAAGGCGGCTGTGGTCGTCGTGGTCAGACGCAGCATGGCGTAGATCGACTGATTCAAACTGGCAGTGCTGATCGGCCCGTTGTTGTACGTAAACGCCTGATTTGCCGAAGTGACAGACACAGTCTGGTAGCCAGCAATCGCGGTATCAAAAATGTACGCAAAGTTGTTGTTGGTGGTGGTGCCCCACGTACCGGCTTGGTCACCTTGCGTGATTAGCTCGACCCGAAGGCTGGGGGAGTAAGTGCTCATATGCGGCTCCGATCATCAAGTGTCTATATTCTGCCAGTTCGTGGTCTGGCTGTCATCTATCCCGGTCCAGCCGGGGGACTGCGGGTTTGAAATTGTTGTCCAGCTTGAGGTCTGTGCGCTGCTTATGGCCTGCCAGTTTGGTGTTTGGCTGTCAGTGATATTAGTCCAGTTCGGGTTCTGACTATCGTCGATCAGGTTCCACAGAAACGCCCCAATGATGGAGTCCAGAGCCACGGCAGTGTTGACCACTGCGGCGTTGTAGATGCTGCCCGGTGCGTTTACGCTGTCAAACGCCTGTGCCGCCGCTGCTGCGATGGCGTTAAATGTGGACGGGGCCACCAAAGTCTGATCCGATGCCGAGGCGTTCTCGGCTGTCAGGGCGGCAAAGGCAACCAACGCGGCAGTGATGTCTGCGGCTGTAGCAGACTCAGAAATGTTGGTTGCGGCAGTAAAGGCTGCTGCGTTCTGATCTGCAATAGTGGCGGTTTCAGACGAGGCAACGGAAAATGTGGCGGCGGCAGACGGGGTGTCGAGAGCTTGGGCTGTTTCTGAGGTGGACGGGTTATAGGTGGAGCCGGGGGCGTTTATGCTGTCTTGGGCAGTTGCTGTCTCTGCGCTCGTAGCCCCAAAGGTGCTGGCTGCAACAGTGGTGGTTTCTGACGCCGATACTGACTCAGAAAGGTTTACAGGGAAGACTGCTTGTGCTGTTTGAGAATCCGATGCAGTGCTGGACTCACTGGATTGCGCGCTAAAAGTGCTTGCTGCCACAGATGTTACATCTGCGGCTTGGGCAGTTTCTGATGCGGCTGTTTGAAATGATACTACTACAGTCGCTGTATCTACGGCTTGAGATGTCTCTAATATTGTTGATTGAAATGCGGCTGCTGCAAATACTTGATCAATTGCAGCTATGGTTTCTTGCACATTTACAAAAAACAAGAAATTACCGGCAATAGAGTCTACGGCAGTTGACGTTTCAGAAACACTGGAGTTAAAAGTCTCTGGGGGTCGCGTAAAAATCCAGCCCGTATTACCGCTGACATCTGTGCTGTTAGACCCGGCGTACCAAACTGCCCCACCTGTTGCGGTACTGTCACGAACGCTCAAATAGTCAACCGATACCGTTCCGCTTGCTTTAGATAAAGAAGCCGCTGACCCTGCGGAAGAACTGTTAATCGTGAGAATTTTACCCACCGCACCTGCTGCTGTAAAAGACGATACAGTTTGTGTTGTACCAGCGGTGAATGTGATTGTCGTTGCGCCTGTTGCGCTGTAAGTGTTGGTGATGTCGCTAAAAGTGTTTGACCCAGAAATGGTCATTGCACCAGCACCGCCTTGGTTAATAGTGATGCTTGAGTAAGAAACGCTGCCGCCAGCAAATGTCTTGGCAGATGCGGACGTAAGACTGATGGTACCAGTGCCGGTGACGGTAAGGTTGGTAGATGTAGCAGCGTTCCAAACCGTACCGCCTCCAGCAAGCGTCCATGTACCCGAACCAACTGCAACTGTTCGCGTACCTGTACCTGATGTACTAACTGTTCCTATACCACCTGATAAAGTTACGTTGTAAGTTGCGGCATCAAACGTACCTTGCGTAACTGTTAAAACACCGGCTAGTGATAAGCTTGCGACAAAAGCATCTTGTAAAGTAACTGAACCACTTGGGCTGTTTATCGTAATTGCCTGAGTAAACGTTTTGCCAGCACTCGTAATCTGCTGAGTAGTGCGCCCCGCAAACGTCACCGCACCTGTACCCGTCAGCATCGTCCCCGTCCCATTGATCCAGTTGCCGTAGATTTGAGGTGTGGTCGTACCCGTTGCCAACGTTTCAACAACAGTCAGCGCAGACATATCAATCGTGCCAATGTTGTAGTTGTCGTTGATTGTTGCGGTCTTGCCTGCGTTACTTGCAAACGATGTGTTGTTTAACACAGCAGTGTCTTGGGCTAACGGAAATTGCGTTGCGTCCAACCCACCGCCAGATGATGCAGCCCATGCGCCGGTACCCGTAGCGCCCCAATTGCCGCCGCCGGTCAGCATCCAATAAACTGTCTTAGCCGCAGGGAACGTAATCCCGCTATTGCCTTTGGCATCGCCAAAGCGAGTGCCAGAAATAGGAGCCGCACCACCGGAGATTGCAATGTCCCTAAAGTCGTAGTCAGCAGCGCCAGCGGTCAGCGTGGTGACGGTCAGGGTTCTTTGTGTGCCAATGGCGTTTGATGCCAAGAACGTGCGATATGCCGCAGCGGTACTAGCGTTTAGCGTCAGGGTGGTGATTGTTTGGTTAGCGCTGAATCTGACTGCGACTATGCCGATACTTGTGTTGCCAGCAAATGACAGCGTATTGAATGTGTTTGCACCAGTTATAGAAAGGGTTTCCCCAGCCGTGCTGGTAAAGCTTACGTTGTTAAATGTTAAGCCACCAGATGAAATACCGGATGTTGCTCCTGACAAATTTATTTGAGAGGTGCCAGCGGTAAATGTGAGATTAGTTATTGTTCCCGCATTAAACGCCGTAGATGATGAGCTAGTAAGTGTGACTGTTGAGGCATTTAAATTTAAAGTTCTAGGTGCGGTGCCCGTAATAGTAAGACGCCCACAAGTAAGCGCATAATTACTTGTTGAGGAAGTGCTAAATGTTCCTAAGTCTAAAGTAAGTTCGCTGCAAGTTAATGCTCCGCCTAAAGTGTAAGTTCCTCCGCTTACATTTATTACAAATATTGTTGATGAAAGCGACAAGCCATTTGTTGTAATGGTGCCTGAAGACCCAGTGCATTCAACCGTCCAAATACCAGTAACAGAAACACCGCTGCCAGCAGTTGTAAAATTACCTGTTATATTTGCAGTCCCGCCACTGCTTACACTAATTGCTACTGTACCGGCTGATGGGGCGGCAATAGCTAAATTTGCTAAAAAAACAGTTGTATTCCATGTAACTGTATAACTTGCATTACTTGAGGTGCTTACAAAGTTTGCGTTATCAGTGTTTAATAATGAAGACGGGACAACCGCCCACATGATGCGGGAACTAAGAGTGTTTGATGCGCTTAATGTATATGTGCCAATCCCACCAGAGCCTGTACCAAATGCCGTTACTGTCCCTCGTGTAGCTCCAGTAGCATAAATTGTGTCGCCAAGCGCAATAGTTCCGCCTGTTACAGCGGTAACGGTAAGTGTGGTTCCAGAAATAGATGCGGTAAATAACGCTGGGGATTTAGACGACCAGCGAATGCCGATACCTATTGTTCCACTACCACCATACCAATAGCGATCAGCCATTTACTCCTCCTGTACAGGAGGTTCTTCAGTAGGTGGGGGGTTAACGATGGCCAGCCAATTATCGAAGCGTTGCTGCTTCATGGCTTGAATCTGGTCGTCAGTCATCCCGTGGCCATCCGACAGATGCAGGGCGTCCCGAAAGACGCCATACTGTGAGTCAAATTCAAAGTCAATCTTGACCATACCCCACCCCATCAAGCTGCATCGAGGCTGAAGGTGTAGGTCACATTCAATGTGTCGCCAGACACCACAACACGGTCTCCGGGAGACTGGAAGTCAGAGGCCGAGAACAGGATGCCTGAAGTGCCGGTAGCCACACTTGCCAAAAAAGCACCAGCAACAGTGCCGCCAGCACCAGAAATGCTGAAAGATGCGGGAGATGCGCTGTTGTCGATGACGGATGGGTCAGCCGTGGTGGCTGTACCAAACGTGGCGGTCTTGCGGTTGCCGGTGTAGTTGGTGAACTCTGTCCAGCCTGCGTGCGATGCCAACGTATCACCAGCGGCAATCGTGGTACCCGATCCCGGCCCAGTAATCAAACCCAGATACCAAACAGTCGTCTGCGTGGCCGCATCCAGATAAGCTGCAACCATATCTTGAAGACCTTGATTGACCACGAGGTTGCTGGACTCTTCCGCCCACTTGACCTTGCCGTCGGCCCCAACACACTCTACGCGATAAACACCACCAGCCCGAGCTTTAGCAACGGGGCGAGTACCAGCAATCATGCCAGCGGTCACGGTGTCGGTGGATTTTGCCAATTCTTTGGACATGATGTACTCCTTAAACGAGACGGATGAGGGCAGAAGTGCTGGTGTTGGCAGGCATCTGCACGGTAAAAGATGTGGTTGAAGTTTTGTCAGACCCAAAGTCCAACACGCAGACAGCGCCATTGTCACCCGGCGTGTAGATCAAGGCACCACGCGCTGTGATGTTTCCAGTCCAAGCAGGAGAGGAGAAGTTGACGTAGGTTGTGCTGCCGTTTGACGTAACTTCGCTGGCAATGGTGGCGGTCACCACCAAGCCCCCGGCGACATAGTTGCCACCCGTAGCTTCACCTACTGTGGTGTAAGCAGTCGTGGTCTGATCCAGCGTGGCTGAGTTGGTATACAGCGCCAGATAGAATGTATCAGTGGCGAAGTTGATCGTGCCGTTGGCCAGACCAGACCGCAGCGTGTTGCAGGA
>Ga0181363_1000500_pt1 | contig 10932 bp, 16 predicted proteins | sample Fa13NDMLBSN_FD_130109 | JGI IMG/M metagenome (GOLD analysis project Ga0181363, IMG submission 130109) | Freshwater viral communities from Lake Michigan, USA - Fa13.ND.MLB.S.N | ecosystem: Environmental > Aquatic > Freshwater > Lake | place: USA: Michigan | collected 2013-09-23
AACGTGAGGTGATAATTAGAAGGCAAGGCACCTTTCGCGAATTGAAGAGCGCGCAACGGTGACTTTGTGTAGTCATAGAATTGAAGCGAAGGGAACGATTGGGGAATCCCTAGCCGTTCCCATGCAATATCACTTGTCCCATTCAAGCGCACGCAAGCTTGGTTCCCTTCTTTCGCGCAACCTTCTCCAAATCTTTGGATGTCCTGAAAGAGCTGCTCTTTGAACGTGTCGAAAGCTTCAAAAAAAAGCCGCGTTTTCCGAATCCTAGCTTTTTGCACGTTTGAAAATGCGCCGCGTCCGGCGGAGTAGAGGCAACCGAGTTTGCACCCCTCTGAAGCAAAGGGACAGACATTTCCCAATCCTGCAACGGTGACCGGAGCAAGGTAAAGTATAGCCGTTTGCCATCCGAAAGCGTCACCCTTTACGGTTTTCGCGTCGGTTCCTACTGATAAAAGGTTGAGCTTCAAAGCGCACCCCCTTTCACCGTGTAACTAGTCACCTCACGGAGCGACTTGTAACGCAACGTGACTTTATCACCGGCTTCAAAGTCACTCTTTGAAACGTAGCCGGAACCGTGAAAGAGGGAAGCAAGTTGAAAATCCTTTCCCGCTTCAAACGCCGTTTCTACCTCTTTGCGTGACTTATAGTCGCGACCATATGCCGGAACTAGCGTTGCACCATATAGCGCACTCATTTCGCACCCCCTTTTTTTGAAGCAACGTATAAGTCCGCGAGCTTGGCCATGCGTTGCAACTCCGCGAGGGAAGCGGCTCGACCACTACTCTTCCCGTTTTCGTAACTCATTAAATAAAGGGGAAGCAAACCTTCCCAAGTTGGCGCCATCTCAACCGTTTCAATCTCGTTTCTCATCGGATTTCCTTTCTTTTTGGTTTCACTAGGTTTTTCCTAGCTTGCCGAAACAATAGCCAATCCCCTTTCTTTTGCCAGCTTTCTTTCTACCTAGTAGAATTTCTAATTTCCAGAATTAGGGAAAATGACACCCAACCCTATACCTACACCCCAACCGACACCCAAAACCCCGCAAACGCCAAGCAAACCCCGTTTCCCGGGAAGCTTATCACCCACAGAAGAGGACACGTAAAAGAGGGAACGGGAAGGCTGAAAAGAGGGGAACCCATTTACCCCTTTAGCTAAAAACGCCTCACGCGTGCCGCTGCCGCATCCTTCCCGCGTCACTTGCTATATATTACACAGCCCATTGCACAGCCTATGCAATGCATAGCCGATATGCAAACACTTTAGATAGCTATGTAAACCGTTGCTATATCGATATGTAATACATAACGGGGGAGGGGGGGGGTTACAGCGGGTGGGGGTCTGTTAAATTAGGATTGGTTAAACACCCCTTTTAAAAAAAATCCAAAAGGGGACCCCTTTAAGCAAAGGGGCCAGCTTGTTTGCTGGCCCTGCTATGTACGAAGCACTACGTCTATGGGTAGCGTCGTTAGGTCTATGGGTAACGTCTACGTCATGGCCCAGCACTTTGGCTGTGCATGGGGCCTATGACCATACCTAAATAGGGGTGTTTGGAAATGTCTGTCAAGACAAATTGCTTGATTTGTTGAAGATTTATGTAGATGAAGTGGGTATGGGAAGAAAGAAGATTAGTGATTTGTCTAAGTCTGTGGCCGACAATGGCAACGGAAAGGGCAACTATTTGGAGAGGCGGGACCCTGCTTTGGCTGTTCAGGCTTTGGATATGTTGGCTAATGGGGATAGCTTCCATACGGTGAGCAAGGCTACGGGGTTGACATGGGAGACGGTGAGTAGGTTGAAGGCTAGGCATAAGATGGTGTTGGATGAGCGTAGGGCTATGTTGGCGGAGGATGCTTTGGAGATTGCGGAGGGGCTTAGGCTTCTTCAGAAGGAGAAGATGCGGATGCTGGCGGAGGACCCCGAGCAGTTGGCGCGGACCAACATACGGGATTTGACGCTTCCTTGGGGCATCAGCCTAGACAAATACATGACCGTCCTTGGAGAGAACAAGGTGACCGTTGAACATAAGAGCGCAGCACCAAGCCTTGAGGATGCGATGAAGGCTATTGAGGAGGCTAGGGCTAAGCTGAAGGCTAGTTCAATGGAAGTTATTACGAAGGACGTAACTAATGGCTGAAGTAACCGTACATAATTTGGGTGACGAAGGACACGCGGATAGGGTTATTAGCGTTCTAGCAACCATGAAGGAATTGCCCGATTGGCAGCTTGAGAACTTCTTGGTGTCCTTGGTTAAACGCTCTCAGGAGCAAATGTGTTTTAAGGACTATCCGTTTCCCAATTATGTGGCGCGGGAGTTCATTTGCGACCACTTTGAAGGTGGAAAGCCGTGAGCCTAGTCTGGGAAAATCATGAGGTGTTAAAGCCGCCTACGGACGCGGAGTTGGCCTCCATGTCCCCAGAGGAGGTACTGAAGCTCCATGAGCTATTCCATTCGGCAATTGCGAATAGCAGACGAGACCCCTATAGGTATGGATGGAAGTTGCCCCATTGGGTGGATGCAGAGGAACTTTTGCAAACCCATGCTGAACTGCTAGTTAGCGGCGGAAATCGCTCCGGCAAAACGCGATGGGCTGCTCATGCTGTGGTTAAGGCCGCGATTGAGAATCCTCAGTCAGTTATTATGTGCTTTGCACAGAACGCTGATGTTTCAATCCGTCAGCAGCAATGTGCCGTATACGACGCCCTCCCTGAGGAGTTTAGGGTGAAGGTACTGGGTACTGAGGAGAACGTGTCCTATACGCGAAAGAACGGCTTCTCCAAGGCATCCCTCATCCTTCCCGGCAGTAAGTCCTCCATCATCTTTAAGACTTATGCACAGTTCCTCAACAACGACACCATTCTTGAAGGTGCTGAGTTGGGTTGCCGCGACCCTAAGTGGATTAACATTGGTGCTTGGTGCGACGAGTATCTGGTGGGACCAGAACTACTGGCTACTCTTCGCTTCCGCCTTGCCACTCGCAACAGCAAACTGGTTGTTACATTCACACCTGTTGACGGATATACGGAAGTCGTCCGAGACTACGTTCAAGGGTCCGAAACCCTTAAGTCCAAGCAAGCCGAGTTGTTGGGAGGCAGGAATGTCCCTTACCTACAGCGGTCTAAGAACCGCGACGCAGGAATCATCTACTTCCACAGTAGAGACAACCCTTTCGGTGGTTACGAGCGTATCTCCAAAGACCTAGTTGGCAGACCTGAGCCAGAGATTCTCACCCGTGCCTACGGCATAGCTACGAAGTCGATTAGTACCAAGTTCCCCAACTTCTCTAGGGAAACGAATGTCATCCCGCATGAGAAGATTGATCTGAAGGGCAAGACCAAGTACTTCATCCTAGACCCCGCTGGAAGGAAGAACTGGTTCATGGCGTGGATTGCCGTGGATGCTTCCGACACTTGGTTTGTCTATCGTGAATGGCCTGATGTGAATGTGGGAGATTGGGCCAAATGGGCTGGAGGGAAGTGGATTGGCGGAGAAGGGGCTAAGGGATTGGGCTACGGAATCAGGGACTACGTTGATTTGATTACTGGATTGGAGTCAGATACGAATGATTCCATATTTGAGCGCCTTATTGACCCTCGCCTCGGAGCAGCCAAATATCAGACGCAAACCGGCGCATCGTCCATCATAGAAGACCTTAACGACGCTGGGCTCACCTTCATCCCAGCCCCCGGCATTGACATTGAGGATGGGCTACAGGCCCTTCAGACGAAGATGGCCTATAACAAGAAGCTGCCGATTGATTCGGTCAATAGGCCTCACTTCTACATATCGGACAGATGCCAGAACACCATCCAAGCCCTACAGGAGTACACGGCGGATGGAGGAAGTGATGAGGCGTGGAAGGACCCTGTTGACTGCCTGAGATATGCGGCGGTGTCAGGAATAAGATTTCTTGACGTTAATTCTCTAAGAACGATAAAACCTGCTGGTAAAGCCTATTAGTATGCCTGTTGCCTTCAAAGACCTGAGTGATGAACTGAACATCACCAAATTCCAATTAGCCAAACTTCGTGACCAGAAGCTGGCTCCTAATGAGTATTACGCTGAAGAAGGACGTAAGTTCTTTACGGATGAGGGAGCGGAGAAGATTAGGCTGGCCGTGGCTGTGCCTATGGCGGTTCCCAAGAGGGTGAAGATGCGGGTTATTAGGAAGGCCCCCAACCCTCACTGGGTGTATGCCGTTTTGGAAACAGGTGGAAGTGTTATTCCTGTGGCGGTGAGACCCCGCGATTCTGATAGGCTTGTTGGTAAGCCCATCTTTGCGGATGTAATTGCAGACGCCAACGGCACCACCTATCGCCATGAAGTCCTCGGACGTTACTCTTGATCCCAAGTGGCAAGCCGAGCAGATGGACAGGCTCCTTGGGTTTGAGATACTGACCAGAAGCCTCACCGCCCAGTATCAACCTATGAGCCCTGAACTTCTTGCTGATAAGATAGGGGCTCACAAGGGAATAGCTTTCACCATCATCCAGAATCTCCAGCGCAAACTAAATGCAGACGAATGACAACAATTCCGCCCTGACTTATGTTCAGGACGTACCGAATGTCCCCGCGCTGAAGAACGCTTACGATACGACGATTGGCGATCTGGACTGGTATCTGCAATCAACACGGGATTCCTATGACTACCGCAGAAACATCTGGCCGGGGAAGTCCAAAGACCTGCGTAAACATGGTGCAGACGCCTTCCCGTTTGAAGGGGCGGCGGATTCGGAAGTGCAAATCATCGACGAGCGCATCAACACCTACGTTGCGCTGTTTATGTCTGCGCTCAATCGGGCGAACATCCGCGCCTACCCCGTAGAGATGGGGGATATGGGTCGGGCTAGGGTGGTTAGTTCCTTCCTGAAATGGATGGTGGCCTCCTACATCCCCGACTTCAAGCGGCAGATGGAGCTTGGAGCCAACTACCTCCTTGAGCGGGGGATGATGATCACTTACGTTGGTTGGCAGAAGGAAAATCGCACCTTCCTCCAGAATCTGGACCTAAACCAAATTGCTCAGGTGAGCCCTGATTTGGCCCGTCTCATTATTGAGGGCAAGTCGGATGACCAGATTATTGAGCTTCTGAAGGGTCAGTTTGAGGGCCTTGCGGACAAGCGGGCTAAGACTGCTTTAAAGGAACTCCGCAAGAACGGGGTGGCTGAGCTTCCTGTTGTTCGTCAAAGCGTCAATTGCCCCAAGGTGGCGTCTCTGGGGCCGGATTGCGACGTATTCTTCCCCGCCTTCACCACCGACCCCCAGAAGGCTCCCTATTGCTTCTGGCGCGTCTTAATGACCGCTCAGGAGTTGAAGAACAAGGTGGCTACGGAAGGTTGGGATGCGGAGTGGGTGGACAAGGTGCTTGAGATGCAAGCCACATCCGTGGACATGAATGATCCTCGGACCAACACCCAGTACACCCGCATTGCTCAGGAGCAGACCACGGAGCTTTACGAGGTCATCTACTGCTATCAGCGGCTCATTTCTGAGGACAACTCAGAAGGCATCTACTGCACGGTGTTCCACAACCAGTATTACGGAACTCCTCAGGAGCCCAAGTACGCCAAGCACGAACTGCTCAATGGATATGACGACTATCCGTTTGTCGTCACCAAGCTGGGTGAGGACAACAAGCGTCTTTACGAGCTTGCGACAATCCCTGAGCAGCTTCGCGGCATCCAATGGCAGGTGAAAGTTGAGCGGGATAGTCGTATCGACCGTAACTCCTACGCAACTTTGCCCGCCATTCTCTATCCTGCTGGCACGCCTCCGCCAGAGTGGGGTCCGGGTGTGAAGGTGGCCTATCGCCGTATGGGCGAGATTCAGTTTGGGCCTACCCCTCCATACAATCCGGGGTCTGTGGAGATGGAGCGGACGCAGATTGATCAGGCTGACCGAATCATGGGGTTGGATCATGCCAACCCTATGTCCCGCATTCGCCAGCAGTACTTCGTCGATAAGTTCCTGACTCATGTCAGGGACGTTCTTCGCCTGACGTACAAGTGCTATCAGCGATTCGGTCCTGAGCAGGTGTTCTTCCGTGTGACTGGCAACCCTGATCCGGTGCGTTTTGGCCGTGGAGACCCTAATGAGAACTTCGACATCAACATCAACTTTGATGTCTTGAGCACCGATCCCGAAACCTTGGAGGCTCAGCTTAACCAGTTCGTCAGCCTTCTCCAGTTCGACCGCAATGGCCGCATCAATGTTGACCGTATGCTGGAGATGATGGCTGCGGCGGTTAATCCGCTCCTAGCCGACTCCGTTCTCCAGCCCGCTCAGGAGGCCCAGCAGCAAATCGTGAAGCAGGTGACGGATGACCTGTCCAAGATTTACGCTGGGATTGAGACCGGAGCCCGTCCCAACGGTGCTCAGGTGGCTATGCAGGTCATACAGCAGTATGTGCAGCAGCCCGACGTTTCCCAGCGGATGCAGACCGACGAGGCTTTTGCTGCTCGTCTTCAGAAATACGTTCAGCAGTATCAGTTCCAGATGCAGCAGATGCAGAACGCTCAGATTGGTCGGATTGGAACTCAGCCCGCTCAGATGGGAGACGTTCAGACTCAGGGTTTGAACGCATAAAGCGGTCCCAGTTTTCTTTCATCCTCTCGTACTGGGCGGCGAAGAGCACTTCGTCGATGGAGAGGATGCGTCCGCTTATTTGCTGAAGACTCTCCGTCTTCAGGTCGTGAAGCTGTTTAATCCAGTACTCCCGTACTGAATGCAGTTCGTTCAGGAACTTGAGAAAGTCCTGACTATTGTGGAGGCGTTCGACTACTTTAGGGTCAAGCATGGTGGTTAATTGCGTAATGGATAGAGATTAGGGTCAAGCACCAAGTCGATTGTGCTAGCATTTGCCCAATCGCAATCGCCGGGGCGTTAAATACGGCGGAAACCACAATCTATGTCAGAAGACGCTGCGTCCAACTCGGGAGACGTTAAAGCACCCGTGGAAAACAAGCCGATGTCGGATCAGGACTTCCTGTCCTCCCGCATCGCCAAGCTAACTGCCAAGGCCCAACCGGCTGAAGCAAAGCCTGAACCGGCTCCTAAGGAAGAGGAACCAAGGCAAGAGGCCACCTCACAGGAGGGCGAGCCAAAGGCCAAGGAGTCCAATCCCAAGGAGGTTCTTTCAAAGGATGTGGATGAGCTAACGGATGAGGAGATTGCCGAGCTTGCCCAAAAGGGTAAGAGCGGGCTTCTTAAACGTATTGCTGAACTCACGGCCAAACGAAAGTTGGCTGAGGAGAAGGCGGCGGCTTTGGAAGCCGCTATTAATACGGCTAAGCAGCAACTCCCAGAGCCTAAGGTTGAGAACAATCCTTACGCCAACGTAGGCGATGTCAAAGAACTCCAAGCTAAACGCAAGGAGGTCGATGAAGTAGTCGAGTGGGCTGAGGAGGTTTTGTTCCGGTCTGAAGACCTGTCTGCTACGGACGTAGCGGTTACGGTGGACGGAAAGGAATACACCAAGGCTGACATCCGCGAGTCCCTTCGCAAAGCCCGTAAGGCCCGCGACAAGTTCCTACCTGCTCAATTTGCCGAGTTACAGGCTAGGGATCAGCGAGGCCAGCTTGAGACAGCTTTCAAGCAACAGGCTAGGCAGGAACTCAATTGGCTTGAGGGCGAGGACAACGACACCCGTAAGCGTTTTGAGGCGATGGTCAATGACCCCCGTCTTAAAGCGGTGAAGGATGCCGTTCCCGACATAGCCCCTCAGATTGAATACCTCATGGCTCATGCTGCCAACTCCATGTATGGCCGCAGAATCATTGAGGATAAGCCCAAGTCCCCGGCGATCAATCCTCCATCCAACCCATCCACCTCGGCTTCGTCGTCCGAAAGGACTGACGCTCGGATGGATAAATCCCTGAAGGAAATCGAAAGCCGGTTTAAACAAACAGGAAGTTCCAGCGACTTCATCGCCCTCCGTGCAGCTCAAATCTCAAAACGTAAAACCTAATTAGTTATGTCATTCAGCAATACCTACGATACTACCTCTCCCGGTAGCGCGGCCCTCAATCGTGAGGACCTTCAGGACGCCATGTCGATGCTGGCTCCTTCTGAGACTCCCGTTCTCAGTTCTGCCGACAAGTTCAAGTGTAACGGCACCTTCGTTGAGTGGGGCGTGGACAAGCTGTCCACTCCGTCCTCGACGGCGGTGAGCGAAGGCGCGGATGTCACCGACTTTGAAGACAAGTTCGAGTCCGTGGCGCGTCTGGGCAATTATGTCCAGAAGCTCCGTCGTTCCTATCGCGTGTCCGATCTCCAGCAGGCTGTTTCCTCGGTTGGACCGCAGGACATCGCCCGTGCGGAGATGAAGGCCGTGAAGGAACTCAAGCGTGACGTTGAGAAGACGATCCTTGGAACGCAGGACCGTGCGGCTGAGAATGGTGGCGGCACCGCCTACACCATGCGCGGCCTCGGTGACTGGATTGATTCCTCGGGTCCGTCGGATGTCCCCGCTGACTACCGCACCCCGTCGGGTTCGATTCATGCGTCCGGTGCTTTCACCGAGACGGTGATGAACAACCTGATTACGTCGGTCTATCGCGTGAGCGGTGTGACGAACAGCCTGACGCTGGTTGCTGACACGGCCCTCCGCCGCGTCATCAGCGACTTCGCCCGTGCTGATTCCTCGACCGGCCCGATCCGTACCTTCAACAGCAATTCGGCTTCTGGCCTGATCAAGCTGTCGGTTGGTCAGTATCAGTCGGATCACGGCATTGTCACCATCGTTGACATGAACCCCGACTGCGCTCCCGACACCACGGACAAGGACACCGGCTATCTGGTCAATCCTGAGTACTACGCGGTGGGCGAGCTTATCCCGCTCGGATCGACCCGTCTGCCGAATCTCGGCGGTGGCGAGCGTGGCTATGTTGACTGGACCGGCACCCTCAAGGTGGCGCATCCGGGCGCGCATGGCAAGATCACCGACGTTACTGCCTAATAATTAACCAAGGAGATCACTACAATGGCTAAAGTTGCTATCAATGAACTCGGTGCTTTCACCGATGTGGTTCGTCTGGACTTCAATGACCTCAAGGCTATCGGCAACGGTGGCTCGCTGGTCATTGCCAAGATTCCGGCGCAGGGTGCCGTGGAGTTGGCTGGTGTCGCTGAGACGGTGGCGGTGGTCGGTTCCAGCTCGCTGGTCATCGACGTTGGCACCACCTCGGCTGATCCCGATGAGTTCATCGACGCCCTCGACGTTGATGCTATGACGGTTCCCGTGTTTAACACGGGCGACCAGTTCACCTCGGGCTACAGCAAGGCCGTTAAGGCCGTTGCTTCCGAGACCGAGGTGTATGTCAAGGTGACGGACGCGGCTATCGCGTCGATCACCGCTGGCGAAGTCGTCATCGGTCTGCGTATTATTGATCTGGCGAAGTTCGCCTAAGACCAAGCTACGCTGATAGAATGGGGGCGCATCCTGAGGGGTGCGCCTCCTTTTTTATGCACATACTTACGAGCGTTCCCGGCGAAGGGGCTATCAAGGACGCCCTGATCCGCGAGATAAAGACAGGGTTTGAACTCATCAAGGCCAACGAGAAGAAAGAGGAAATCGTTGCAGCCCATGAGGCCCAGAAGTGGAAGGGTCATAAAACCATTCCCGGATTGGGCAAGGCGGTGGCTTTCTACCCTGCTGATGAGTATTTCAGGCTTATCCGCAAGTTTGGACGCCATGAGGTGAACAGCAAGGAATTCATCCGCTACCATCAGAAGAAGTTCCCCCATTTGGCTCCTAACAAGATTTGATGCAAACCGACACCTACAGCAACCTTCTCACCTTGGTAAAGGGACTGAGCGGCAATACGACGTTCACCTCTGCGGAAGATGCGTTGGTGGGTAGTTTCATCAATAGGCGCATTTACAATGCCTACCGCAGATTTGCCTATTGGCCGCGCTATCTGGTGATTGGAGAACCTAGGGCTGCGTCTAGCTCGGTAATTCCGTTCGATCAGGCCACCCTTAACAGCATTGACACGTTTTTGCGTGTTTACGACGAGGCTCCCTACGTCACGAACAGCGTGGACGAGTTTGAGTTCGTGGTGACGGCTGATGGAGCCAAGGTGATTAGCAACACGGATAGCCTCACCGCCTTCTACGTCGATTACAAGAAGCGTTGGGGTGGTGACTACAACAGCACCACCAATCAGAACGTCCCCCTTGAGTTCTTCCATTACGCCGCCCATGCCGCGTTTGCGGACTTCTTGAGGTATGACGAGCAGAATGAGAAGGCGGCTGCTGAGGAGGCATACGCCGAGAGTCTTCTTGTGCTAGAATTGGAAAACGCAATGAACCAGCGCAACTCCAATCGGACGACGCGCTTCCGCAGTCACGCAACCGCCCAATCCCGCTTTTAAGTTATGGCCAACTCACGCATCGTAAACACCCCGTCCCAAGCCATCCCGCAGGGTGGCACCACGCACACTCAGGTGACGATTGGAGGGACGGCTGCCGCTGTCTGCTCCTCGCTGAATGCCGACACCACCCATGTGTTTGTCCAGTTTACGGGGGCCAATGCGCGGGTGACGTTCGATGGGTCCACCAATCCTACGACCTCCATTGGCTTTCAGTATCCCGATGGGAGCACGGCCTATTGGACGCGGACGATGGCTCTGCGGGCCAAGGCGATTCGTGATGATTCCACGGACGTTGTGGTGGAAGTGCAGGAGCTTAACTACCTGTAATGCAGTTTGACGTTCCAATCCTCATCCGCCCGTTTACATCCAACAAGGGTGTTACGCCCTTGTGTGCGGATAGGGAGTTTTGGAGTGATGTGTTGATGTCCCGTCCCCAGAAGCTGGCTCCCGACATCATTTACAACCTAGTCACTTCTTCTGGGGATAGATTTATCGACAGCAGCAGCAATCCTTTAATCGCCGTCACCTAACATGGCCGACATTCGCATCAATTCCCTCCCG
>Ga0181363_1000503_pt1 | contig 10900 bp, 12 predicted proteins | sample Fa13NDMLBSN_FD_130109 | JGI IMG/M metagenome (GOLD analysis project Ga0181363, IMG submission 130109) | Freshwater viral communities from Lake Michigan, USA - Fa13.ND.MLB.S.N | ecosystem: Environmental > Aquatic > Freshwater > Lake | place: USA: Michigan | collected 2013-09-23
AATGCCCTGAATAACCACTATAACCACTAATACCAGAATAGCCGCTTTCGCCTGAATAGCCTGAGTAACCACTATAACCAGAAACTCCAGATCCTGAATAACCGCTTATGCCGCTGTAACCACTTACCCCGGAATACCCTGAGGCGGATGTTGAACCTTGCGCACCTGAGTAACCCGAATAACCTGACTCTCCTGCTCCCGAATACCCCGAATAGCCAGAAGCCCCGTCTCGACCTACAATACCGGCAGCTGAAAGAGCGCTTAATGCTGTACTATACGAACTATATGTCCCGTTCCCGTTATTTCTTTCTAGAAATATTAAATCGGGTAGTGTCGGCGTTACTTGTGGTAACTCGTGCGGAAAAATCAGTGTAGGGTCGTTAGCGGCCATGAATATAGATATTTATTATTGCAAGCCGTTTAACAAGCTCCTGAAGGGGGTAAAATTAATAGTGAGCTTAATGCCGGGTTTCCGGATAGTAAGGCTGCTAGAAGGGATAGCTGAGTAGTATTTGCTGCTGCAATAGATGCAGCTTGAACTGGCGCGTAATTGCTCGGGCTTTGTACGACTATATATGTATTCGTTGCAGAAGCACCTAAAGCACCTACTGTTGCCCCGGCAGTATTTGCAACCCCAATAAAGTTTACTATAGTATTTGTATCTTCGTAATCCCCATAAACATCGGTATTAGATTGAGTATTTTCATTATAGTTAAATACCTCTGCAGAATCTTTATCAACAAATTGAGTATATTCTTTAGTCTCTAGTACCTTAGGTAAATTGTTAACTTGACCGTCAAATTTATTATCATAAACTTGATCCATAAGTTGTTCACGTGGGGCATCTAATTCGTAATTGAAATCAAAGCGCTTAGCTTTAATCATCCACACGTAGTGTCCAAGCAATTGATTATTTTCACCGCCCATTTCATCAACGCGTTCTGTTATTTCAAAAACTTTACCACTTCTCCCGCCTGGTCTTGTGCGGCCATATTCCGCTAGTTCTATTAAATCCCCTGCTTTAGGTTCATAATTTGCAGCAGAAAGTACGCCGCTTATTGCAGTGACTACATTTGTAAATGTAGTAATAGGTATAATTGCGGTTAGATCAGCCTCTCCTTGTAAACCGAATTTGCTTAATACAACGTTATCATTACTCAATGTTAAGGCTAATACCATTGGTAAAGGTGTTGAATAGCGTATTAATGGCATTTCCCCATAGAAGAAATCATGAGCGGATAAATTATATCCATTTATGTAGTAATTAACTTCTTGTCCATGTATACGGATTTGTTCATTCCACCAATTTTCCCAAAGCTGTCTTTCTGAATTAGTATTATCTACATCCAAATAACGAAAACCAGTTGTGCCATACACACAATTATATCCGCCACTTAATTGAGGGCCTACATCATCCGTACCTGGTGGTACATAAGGACCGGTATCGGTACAGTATTTAGACAAATAGCTAGCCATTAAAAATATTTACTCTAAGTAATAGAAATAAAGCCAATTAAACTAAATATATTTAAATGAAGCTAAAAGATTTATCTAGCCTAGGGGAAATTTATTCCGGTATTGCAAGTAATAGCAAACCTATTGAAACTATAGTTGAACAGAGGCAGGAAATACTTTTAACAGATGCTACTCAGTATCTACCAGAAAATAAACAAGTAAAGCCAGGTTCTGCTCTAGGCGGTGGTCCTGGTGCAAAAGGAGATGAAGTACATTTAGCTAAAAAAACCGGCCCTGAAGGACTTAAGGGAAATAATTTTGAAAAAGTTTCAAAGCAGCAAGACCCTGGTGCAGATAAAGGTAAAATGAAAAAAGAAGAAAAGGCTGAAACAGCTGAAACTTCAGAAGATACTACAAAGAAAAGCGATGATGCAGAAGATTCAAAAGAAAACGTACACGAGGATGATGCTGCAAAAAACACTACTTCTAAAGAAAAAGTACGGGAATCTGCAGGGGAGAATAATAAATATAATTACAAACCAAAATTTACTATGTCAAAACTAAAATTCGATCAATTGTACGAAGACGCTATCAAGCGTATTCCTTTCACAGAAGAAGCAGATGCTGATATGGGTGCAGACGCCGGTGTTCCACCAGCTGACGACGTAGCAGCGGATGCCGATACCGGAGACGATATGGGCGCAGAAGAGCCAACTGAAGTAACAATTACTCTTGACCGTGAGACCGCTCAAAAGCTACACGACCTATTAATGGCTCAGCTTGGTGGTGGCGCTGGTGCTGAAGATGAAGTTGGCGGTGGCGAAGGTTCTGCCGATGCAGAAGGTATGGAGAATATGGGCGAGGAAGGCGAGCACGAAGCTCCAATCGAAGAAGAGGTAGAAGCCCAAGATCTCGGTCATGCTGGTGTAGGTTCTGGTGCTAAGTCAGAACAGCTTCATGACAAGGCTAAGATTAAGACCGTAAGCGATCTTAAGGTCGTAAAGGGCACTGCCGACAAAGGCACCTTAAAGAACGAACCACAGCCAAAAGAAGAAAAAGGCAATAATGCCGCTCTTCAAGGCAAAAACAATAAAGTAGGTTCTGGTACAGTTGCATCTACTGGTAAAAAAGCTTTCGAATAAGACATAGTAAGCTTTTAGAATTAAACCCGTTGAGCAATCAACGGGTTTTTTATTTTATTGAATAAAGCCGTAAGAGGGTCCGCTAGAACTATTAATACCTAACGGACGCCACCCTTGACCAACAAGCTCATCTACATCGCTTGTTGTTCTATCATTACCGCCTATAAAAGCGGGATTACGAACTGTACTCAATGTATCTTGTTTACCTTTTCCAAATCGATTATAAAGTTCCTCTTGTTTAGGAATTCTAGCTTCAGCTACTTCATATGGGTCCCAATTTAAAGGTAAAATTTTAAGAGGTTTGCCGTTACTATCTTTTTCTAATATTTCGTAAAACTGTTCTATAACTTTAGTATCTAATACAAATAGAGCCCAGATAAGAGCTTCAACTCTATCGTCTAAATAGCGGTCAGATTGTTTTTTCCATACCCCGTTAGGTTGACGTACATAAGTTTTAAACTCATCTATAGTTTTTTTGTCGTATATTTTAAGCGCGCGCAAAGTACCCATCCAGTAACGTAAATTAGACATGCCGTTAAATTTACTATTAGTATGAGAATATATTCCTAAGCGAGAATCTTTTTCTGCTTTGTCAGTATAAGTACCCATACTAGGGGTATACTTTACTATAGATTCATAATTGTGAGTATGCACTAAGGCATCTACTACTTGCGCGCCGCAATTATTACGTTCAATTAATAAGGGCGGACGGCCCCACTCATGGGCAATTTCTACTAAACGACCTGCAAAATTGAACGGGTCTAGTTTATTATTTGCATATACAGCTACTTGTTCAATGTTAGTTAAATCAGTTATATCAAGTACTTGTATAGTAGAATTTGCTCTATTAATACCCTCTCCTACATCTACCCCTATTATGTAGAAATGTTTTTCTTGCCTTGACTTCCAGATTTGATAGCACCCGTCTTCGCTTTCTAATATTGGGTCTGGAGCTGTCTTTTCAAATTCCTCCATTTGATCTTTATCAAGAGCGTTTTCACCTGCAGCTCTAAATTCATTTCCATACTCTTGATTAAATGCATCTGCAGAACCTAAAGCTTTTACAGTCATTTCTTTCCATTTTTCATCTCTACCAGGTACTTCCCACCAATCGACTCTTTCATTATGCCACCCATTACTCCCGTCTAGAGAATCAGTATAAATATTATAGAACAAATTACCTACCCCATTAGGGGTTGAAAGCATAAAAATTTTAGACTTTTTAGAAGAGGTAATTACCGGAAATACCGACTCCCAGAAATCATTCATAAACTCAGAAGGAATAAATGCAGCTTCATCAATAAGTAGACAGTTAATAGATTCACCTCTAGCTGCATCTGAGGTAGTAGTACTAATACCAATAGAACTGCCATTAGCTAGTTCCATACCTTCTTTAGCATAGTTAACAACCCCTGGCTTTAAAAAATTAGGCAACATTTCATAAGCTAATCGAATACGTTTAAATATATTTTTTGCGGTACCTTCTTTGTTAGCTATTAATAGTACTCTATAGTCATCATTAAAGCAAATCATCCAAAGAGCGAATATAGTAAGAATAGTAGTCTTACCTATTTGTCTAGAAGCTAATACCACATTAAATCTATTCTCAACTAGAGCTTTTAGTATACGTTTTTGATACGGATAGAGCTTAATAGGTTGCTTACCTTCATCTAAATTTACAATATAAAAGAAACGGGAAAAATGTAAAATAGATTTTCTAGCTCTTTCTAAATCCTCTACCATTTCTGGTGTCCATTCAAATTGAGTATCGGGTACAGGTAAGTTTTTATTTCCTAGATAGAAAGTTTGCTCTTTAGGTTTTGGCATCTTTGTATACTTACAATTGATTAAATATTATAAACTATTAAATTATATTATGCTCTTTAAGCCTAATCGTATCACATTACCTACTATACCACATTTGGTAAAACCTATTGAGAATGAGAATTTGCTTTATACTTGTCAGATTACTCAGTTTGATAGAGAGGGTTATGAGTTACTTCCGATTGAACAAGAGTATTATAAAGCTAATGGCATCGGAATGCATAGTGAAAAGGTCTTTGCACATGAATCGGGCAATCCTGATGGATGGAGTGCTGTTATACAAAGATGGTTTGAACAGGTAGATGAAAAGTCTCCATATGTACTAGATCATTCATTTTGCGTGGTACGGTATAGTTTTGAAGGAGAAGCTAAAAAACAAATACAAAGAGCGGCTAAAAAGAGGCCCGAACTTAGTAAATTGTTACATATTAAACCTAAGTGGGGTCATGACTTCTGTGTAGATTATGTGCAGGCAGATCGTTCCTACGAATTAGTACATTGGGAATGGGATTATAGAAACTTCGAAGAGTTTGATCTACACCGAGACTGTTTAGAAATTATTGTAGAGAAGACCGACTGGGAAGCTATACATCAAGCAGTAAAAACATTTCGTATTTGTATGCCTCATGCTGAAGCAGATGTTGAAGGTAACTTTAAGACCAATATGTTTGGTCTACATAAAGCGTTTAGACTTTTTAAAAGTTTTTAAAACATTACTTTAAAAGCGTTAGCCCGGTCATCCTGAAAGCTAGGGGTACCAGAGCTAGGAAAAGTTAAACCACCTGGAGTATCTATAGAGTTTAATGCATCTTCGTACGTTTTAAACAGCAATTGATTATTTCCAAACACTGCAAAATATTTAAACTGTTCTGTTTGATGATAGAACATAAAGCTTAATTTAAATATACCTCTTGTTAGTTCTTCTTTTAAAGGGTGTCCTTGCGAATCAAATGCATTGTTAATAGTAGCCGCTATTAGTTCAGGGTTAAAATCTTTAAGATATATAGATATACTATTAGTGTATGCTCTTACAATTTGTTCTCTCAAATTGCGTTGAGGGGTAGACTGAGTGACTTGTTCTAACATATTTTGAAACAATTCGAGATTGCTTGGATTTAAATTATACCAATATGTAGTATTAAATTTTGGATTGTTCCCGATGATATCGCTAAAATTTTTCATGAATGCACTTTGAACATCACCATATATATTTTTAGCCCCGGTAAGACGTCCACCGTGTAAACTGCTTTTGGTTTGCCCTTGTTTTACTTCAATTAAGCCTTCTGGTACCCGTACGTCACCTTTAACCGGGTGTATGGCGTCTTTAAGTAAAAGTATTAAAGCTAATTCTCCGGCCCCGGTACCTTTTCCACCACCTGCAGGTACTATTATATTGAAAAGACTTTTTACTAAACCCTCATTAAGCATAGGGAATAAATTCTCTACTGCTTCTGGTGTTGACCTATTAGCTAATTCTGAAGCAGTGACTTGTTCAGTACCTCTAATATAATTAACCAAACTATTAATTTGGTTTGATGTGTTAGCGCCCAATATATTTTCAATAGGGCTTTCAACGTTTTTAGTAAGTCCTTTTTCTTTAAAAATATTCTTAAGGGTGGGTAAATGTTTAATATCTTGTTGTAAGATATTTAAAGCTTTAAGATATGCTATACGGGTAATAGGTCTTTTACGATTTTCAATATCAGACAGCAGCTCAATTAAATTATTAAGTTCATCTGCGGTAATTTCGTCACCAGTGGGTAGTTCATTTTCAATTTTTTCCCCTCTACCCTTTCTAGCTTCTAGAAAGTCATGTACTCTGCTCTTAAACCCCTCAATAACTTGAACCAAGTGGTACTGTTCCTTAGCAGTAATTAACGGATTGGTATTAAGCAGTTTTTTAGGCAGGTAATGCATATGTTGCGGTATATATTATATTTACTTTTAATTTCAAGTAAAAAAGGTAAATATTACATATGTCAAAGTTTAAGTCTCAATTCTATCAAATTATCGAGAAAACTGAAGATTCGGTCTTTACAAAGCCCGCTTTTGAATTGTTCAATAAAAAGAATAAATCCAATTACAAATTTAAGTATTACGGTCTTAAAGAAGGAGAATCCTATTACCGGGTCGATGTAAAGGTACAGGATGATTTTAAATTAGTTTTTAGCAAAGCTTTTATCGAAGTTAGAGTAGACGAACAGAACCATACTGCCATTTTCGAAATGGTATGGTTATTAACCGGTATGCATATGGATAGTGCTATTATTGGTAAGATAGTAGAAGAGGAAGGTAAACTAAAATACCTACCATTCGATGATAAAGACTTCGAACAAACAGACACCGCCTATCCTAAGGACGGCGGTGCTATTGAAATACCCGGAACGGGTTTAGCTATTAAGTTGTAAAGTTACCTGGAGCAGTAGGAGCTTCTTCGTCAGTTGGATTACCAGGAGGGTTTTCGGTTTCACTGAAACCTTGACCTTCAGCGGTATCCTCATCGTAAGCAGCAAACTGATCATGAGCGTATTCTGTTCTCATGAAATCAGCTACTGATACTAGATAATCATCAGCCATGGTAAGCTTACTTTGAGCCCAAGCTTCAAGATTAGTACCCTCTGGAAGCTGTTTAAGTATATCATGGATTGCTTTCGCATTACGCATGATAGACTCTATTTGACTGTAGCCCATGTCTACTTCATGATCCTCTTCGTCAATACGTGGAGGATTAGGATTGAGTGTAGGCTCAATTGCTTCAAGAAGAGTTACTAATTTATTGAAACTGGTATCTCTCATGTTATCCTTTCTTTTTCTTGGTACCAGTAGAAGCTTTCTTCTTACCGGCTTTCTTTTTAGGAGCAGCTACTTCTTCAGCAGGTGCTTCGTTAACTACTGCAGCATCAACTACAGCAGGGACTTCTTCTGGAGCAGGATTATTATTTTCTAATGTTGTCATAGGAGGAAAATCTAAAGTTGGAGTAGGTTCCGGTGTCGATACCGCTGGGGTAGACTCAATAATTAAAGTTTCAGACCCTATATCAACTGTTACCGGTGGGGGTAGATCAGGAGTTGGTTCTGGAGTAACTTCAGGGAAATCTGGAGTAGGTGGAGGGGTGGGTACTGATGGAGAATTGGAAGCTTTTAAATAGTAACGAAAAAATAATATAGTTCCAATAGCGATCGCGGTTACAATTAATATAGAAGTGAACATATAAAATATTTATTAAATGTCTAAGTTAACCCCAGCCTCTTCAGAGCCTTTAAGTATATTATCTCTTATTGCTCTTGTGTATCTGGATTTATCTATTGGTCTGCTATTAAAACGAGAAGTCCCTTCGTCCCCAATGTAGATATCTCCTTTAACAATATCTCCAACCGCATAATAAGTTAACACTCCCTCTGTTATACCAGGGCAATTAATTATTTGAAGATCCCCTTCAATAACATCAGGTATACCTTCGAGACTATTTAAAGACAGACAACCTTCAATTGTTAACAAAGCCATATTACGAGGTAAGCCATTAAGGTTTTTTAGAACTCCGCAATTTTGCAAATACAAAGTCTGTATACCATCGGGGGTACCTTGCAAAGAAACTAAATTACTACATTCCCGAATATTATTACGTATTGTTCTTGTGACCGGAAATGAAGAAGAACCTGTACCAGAAGACTCATCTGATTCAACCATAGTTGAAGGTAACCCATCAAGATTAGTTATACCTAAACCATAAAAAACAAAAGTAGTTAATTCTATTCTACTAGCTCCCTCTAAGCTCCTAAGGTTAGGTATTTTTTGTAATGTGAGAGAGCCTTTGTAAGGTGTTATATAGTGTAAAGTTTCAAGACTATCTAAATCATATAGTCTTATTGAAGCGGTATCGTTTTTACGATATCTACTCGATGCAGTAAAACGATCGGGCGCACCTTTAAGAGATCTTAAACTGGGACAGTTCTGTATACTTAAACCACCGGCTACTACCCGAGGGAGCCCTTCTAGATCTATTAATTTAGGGCAATCATTGATACTTACAGTCGTACTAGTATCAATTTTAGGGAAAAAATCTAAACTAACCAAATTTGGACAATTTGAAATTTGTATGCTACTAGCATTAGCAGTATACTCTCCTCCAACACTCATGTCATACCCCGTAGTAGAAATATCTTTTACTACAGTATGTATATTTTTAAAATTGGTATCAGCAGTCTCTATATGGACATAACCGCTAACTTCTCGAGGATAATTTTCTAAAGGAAGAGCCCCATTAGAATGATCATAAAAACCTCCAGTAATTTTATTAAACTTAATAGGTATAGTGGGTAAATTTACTTTTTTAATGCCCGATTGATAAACATTTCTTAAAAATACATCTCCTACTATATCATAAGAACCATCTGAATTTAATTTTACACTGGTTTTCTCCCCCCGGTTCTTACTAAGAAAGTTTTTTAATATCTCTTCTGGAGATATAGTACCTACCGATGCTGGATTTTTAGCAACAAATTCTTTATAAAAATTAGCTGCGGGCCCATATTTGGTTTTATAATACAAGTACGGAGGCACCATAGCATTACCTCCCTTACGTATAAAATATAATTCTTCTCCATCAGGATCCACTCCATGTACCATGGTAGATGGGGCACCGACACTCTTTACAATAAAATAAGCTTTATCAAATTTAAACCCTATCCCGATTAAGGTATTAATGTTCTCTAAAGATCCCGAAGCAATGTAATTCTTTTTTATTGCATTATCAAAAGTAGTAACTGCAGTCTCTTCATTCTTAATAAGATTGTACTTACCAAACTTTAAGTTCATAACCTTAGTACCTAAATCAGCTACTGCAGTACTAGGACCTTTACGAGCTTCCCCTAAAGTAGAATTAACTACTCCGCCCATATATTTTTCAAAAAGGATATTATGACTGTTACGCATACTTTTAAACTTTAATTCCTGGGCGCCGTAGGCGCCCCATCCCCAAGTTCATTTGTTTTCTAGCCGCTTTAGCCGCTCTTAGAGCCCGGGCATCAAGCTCGGCCTGGCTATAAGGTAAATTCTTTTCCTTAGCATTCTTAACAGCCCTACAAGCTGCATCCATCCAGGGATCGAGTTTCCCAGGCTCCACTCCCCCGCGGCTAATATACCAGTTACCGGGTAAGTTACCGGCCTTTTGAGCCCAAATCTTATTGTACTCTTCGTGTGTACCTACCCAATCCCAGATTAATAAACCACGGCACGTGTTAGGCTCAAACCCTAGAATACGGTAATGGGTTCTAGAACCCGGTATCCGTAAATTTAGTTTATACCACGTCCCGTGAGGATTACGGATATTAAGACCTAAAAAATCCAAACCAGCAGCATCAGGATCATCGTTAAACGTTCTCCAGAGTTCAGCTGCAGCATCTCTAAAAGACTGATCCTTAATTAAACTAGCTTCGAGTCTCTTATAGTTCTTATTACGTACGGATACCGGAAACCGGCGAGACTCAGTAATAACATAATAGCTACTATAGAAAAACTCGTTAAATAAAAGCACGAATATATTTACACAGATAAGATAAAAAACCCCTATATAGGAATTCTACCTAAAAAATTTCGCGCAAAAAAATTTTTAAGTCTCGTTCTTAACGGATTTCTTTACTTTTTTCAGCACTACCCCTACTGTAGGCACAATCACTACTTCGAACCGGTCGCCCTGTTCTACGTGGAGTATATCCGGGGTAAGCTCTTCATCCATAATAATGTCACCGTTAGGAGTAACAGAGAACCAGTAATCAACAAATTTCATAATGGGGGTACTAGTACTTACTAATAAAAAGACCAGACCCGTAAAGGATCTGGTCTCGTACTAATTCGGTATTAGAAGAGTTTACTTCTTCTCTACGAAATCATACAACTGTTCAGCGATCGCGGTAGCGTCGGCTACTCGAGTATCCGTAGGAAGAGTAAAGCTCTTCTCCGAAGACTTCTCAGCAGCATACTGCATCTGATTACAGACCTGGTGATAACGTTCGCTCACCAGACCCATTGCCATCTGCAATACTTCGAGTCGGATTTCATAGCCTGATTTTGTGTGTGTAGGCATATGTGTGTATTTCTCCTTTCCGGATATATATTATACTGGGATTTCTAAAAAGCAAGGGCTATATAGAAACCCCATATAAAAAATTCTCGCGTAAAAAATCCGCGGAAAGTTGGCATGCAGGAAATCCCATGTATTCGCTGAACCTATATATTCAACTAATTTCTGCGCTTAGGTGTGCATTTCGCCCTGGGTCTCTAGAAAACCCAGGTTATCATACGTACCTAGTTGTTAGAATGGCTCATCTACTCGGCATATGGTACCGTCGCTATAGGTGTACGTCTTGGTGACGTACCTGTCGTGGTACTCCTTATGGGTCATCTTACCCATTGCAGCACCCTCTTGTAGGATGGGCTTAAGCATGCCAACCTTCTTAACCTTCTCCTTCTTCTTGGCACC
>Ga0181363_1000504_pt1 | contig 10886 bp, 13 predicted proteins | sample Fa13NDMLBSN_FD_130109 | JGI IMG/M metagenome (GOLD analysis project Ga0181363, IMG submission 130109) | Freshwater viral communities from Lake Michigan, USA - Fa13.ND.MLB.S.N | ecosystem: Environmental > Aquatic > Freshwater > Lake | place: USA: Michigan | collected 2013-09-23
ACAAGCGGATCCTCGGGCGGATCATTGACCAGCACGTTGAACGGGAGCTTACGAAGCTCACGTATCGGCGGACGCTGTGGATCCTGGCGTGGTACTACCTGAACGGGTTCAGGCGGTTCGACGTGTTTGATCCCCGCACTGCGCGTGTGGTGCCGTACTACCTCGATGAAGAGGGGAACATGGAGTTCCAGAGTACGGAGCTACTGTCGATCGTGGACAAGACCACGGCGCGGTTGAACACGATGGATCTGCGGCCCAAGGCACTGCGGCAGGGCTATAGCCTTGCGGGACTGCGCGAGCGCAGCGTGGCGCAGTTGGTGGCCGATGCGGTGGTGAGCGACCAGCAGTTGGAAAAGGTCAAGCGGGAGTTCAACTACCTGTTTGCACTGCTGGGCAGCGCGGGCATTACGGGTCACATTGTTGACCACCCCACCATCGGGCTGACCAGCGATCTGGAGGTTGTGCATCCCAAGGAGTTGATGCCGTTCCCGAGCCTGGGCATGGACCACACCAAGGTTAGGGGTTTGATCCGGCAGCGCGTGGTTCCCATGACGTTCCTTCAGGAGCGGTTCGGGAAGGCGAAGCTGGAGAAGCACAAGGAGCGGATGGACGCGTGGAGCTGGGAGTGGGGCCACGACATGGAGGAGCCCGCGGACAGCCCCGGCAACGGCTACATCCTGAACTCTGCGAGTACTGGCGCGCTCAATGGTGTGCCGAACGGCAACGAGATGGAAGTCGTGAAGGTGCGGGAATTGTGGATGGACGGCCCGCGCGGGACGGTGAGTCGGTACATCGTCTCGAGTGGCGACGTGGTGCTTGAGGACCGCGACTTGAGCGAGGTGGAGACGTACTGCCCGATCGGGTTTGCGCGGTTCATGGACAACGGCACGTTCCATGGCGCTGGGTTGTTTGACCTGATGTTCGGCATCGTGCGCGAGATGGAACGGCTCATGAAGAGCCTGTTCAACAACGTGCGCGACATCGACAAGTACGGTGTGCTGGTCATGCCGCAGGGCACGATGAACGAGCGCGCCGTGATGCGCGACATCGGCAAGGGCCTGCGTTACGTCAGCTACAGCAAGGACGCGCTGCTTGGCGATGACTTCCGGCCGATGGTGATTCAGCCGTTCAACGCCGGTGATGTGCCCGGGAAGGTCGCGCAGTTTGCGAAGAGCGTGTCTGACAGCCTGAGCCCGGTGCAGGACCTGCTGGCAGAGAAGGGCCGCGTCGATAGCGCGAGTGGGTTGCAGTTCCTCGACGAGCAGATCAGCAAGGCGATGACGAACCCCACCAGCGGTGTGCAGGCCGCGTTCGGTGGGATGTACAAGAGCCTGGTTGCGAATGCAAGCCGGGAGATGCTGCTGAGTGATCGAGCGCTTCCGGTCAATCGGTTGACGCTTGACCTTGCGGGTGCCGTGATTGACCCCGAGGAGGGCACGGTCAACTTCAAGCGGAACCCGATTCCTAACTTCAGCCAGATCAGCTTTACGGTGCGTGATACGACGCCGAAGAGCGAGGTCGTGCGGAAGCAGGAGGCGATGGGTCTGTTGCAGGCGGGGATGACGGACCCGGAAGGCGTGAAGTTGCTTGCGCTCAAGGAGGGTCTTGACTTCGCGCTGTGGATGGAAGAGGAGAAGAGTGCGTACGAGAGCGTGATCCGGAACGTGCTGTTGCTGTACGGTGACGGAACCACGACGCAGCAGATCGTGCTTACGCCGCACACCACCCGCCCTGACTTGCAGCTGAGGGTCCTCAGCGCGTTCATGGCAAACCCAATCATGTCGCTGTCGAGTCCTGCCGTGCAGGACGCGTTCAAGGCATACCGTGAGTCCCTGATCTCGTTCATGGGACAGTCCCTACCCGCCATGGTCCCCAACCCCGACGATGTTGCGATTGTCAACCCCCAGATGGCTGGTGGGGTCGCAGGTCGGATTGGGCCCCAGGCACAACCACCTCAAGGAGCAATGAATGTCTGAAGAGCAGAACGAAGGCGCTGACGAAGGAATCGACATGGACACCATCCTCGAGTTCGAGGACGGGACGGAGGCCACGCTGGGGGAGATCCTTCAGGCCCAGCAGGAAGCAGCGGAAGCGGCTGAGCAGGCCGAGAGCCGGATCCAGGGGCTGGAGCGGTTCCGGGAGAACGCCACCCGCTTGATGCGGGGAGAAGGGGCGGATGAGCAGGCTGCCTTTGAGGTGCTGAAGGGCGCAGGGTTCAGCGACGCCGAGGCCCGCCAGTATGCGTCTGAGTATGTGCAGGACGAGGCTGGTGGGGCCGAAGAGGAGGGTGGGGACCAGGAGGGCGACGTGGACGATCAGGCCATTGAACGCATGCTGAAGCGGACCACGGCCAAGGCTGAGGGTCAGGCAGAGGCTGCAATGCGGGAGACTCGGGAGCTGCGGTTGCGGCTCCTGAAGGAAGAAATGGACCGGAGGGTTGTCGAAAGTATTGACAAGAACCCGGAGATTGTTAGGATGCTCCAAACGCTCGATAAGACCCGTGGCCGCGATCATGCGGCGGGTGCCTGGCGAGCTCTGCAAGAGCAGGTCCGTGAAACCACGCTCAAGAACCTCTACAGCCGCCGTGACGCGGAAGGTGGACGGTTCGATGAGGGGTGGGTTGCGGACGAGGCCGCGAAGGCGGCAAAGGCGATTGCAGGAAACTATCGCACGGTCATCGGCGACATTGATGCCCTCGGGCGGTCGCCGGAAACAGATGGCGAGCTGGAAGTGCTGAAGTCACAGAAGCCCGTGGCACCGCCCGAGTTCAAGAAGGGCATGGACCGCGGAGCCGCTGATACTGCGGTACGACAGTTCAATGTTGACGCGTTGAGCCGCCTTGCCCTCGATGTGGGGGATGGTGGGGAAACGAAGGTCTGATTCCATCGCACACCGTGCCGCCCTAAGGGCGGAGAACAACAATGCCTATTACCGTTCCGACTGGATCGCTGTTTGCTCAGCAGAGCAACCGGATCCAGGAAATCCTCAACAAGAACATCGAGGTGTTCCTCCCGGCCCTCGATCCGGCGTGGCGTGATACCACGGTCACCAGTCAGGGTGTTGGTCAGGCAAGCCTCATCGGCCGCGACATGAAGATCCTCAAGATCTACATGGGCTCGATGGCTGGCGTGCTTGAGATGAACGACGTCCGCAGCAACTTCGTGCTGTACGGCGATGACACCATGACCACGCTTGGCGCCAAGCTTCAGACCCAGGGTCTGAACAACACGTGGCCGGATGCCACGGATGGTGCAATGGCGCGTCCGTATCGCCTCGGCATTGGCATGAAGGCCATGGCCAGCAACCTGCTGGTGACCATGGGTGAAATGCAGGCTGAAGCGACGCCCGCGTTCATCGGCGAAGTGATTGCGCCGAAGCTCGAGGGACATGCCCGTCTGATTGCACACACCCTGTGCAACAACTGGTACATGTCGGAGAACAACAGCTACCAGCTCAGCACTTTTGTGACGACGGCGAGCAACGCGCAGGCCTTTGAATGGGCAAGCACGTACAACGCCACGACCCAGAACTTTGCTGTGATCACGGGTGCCGTGACGACTGCGTTTGCTATCCGCTTCAATGTTCCTCAGAACAACATTGACCGGTACGCCGTCGGCATGCGCGTTGACATCTTCGAGGGCTCGACTCCCCAGGTCCGCATCAACGATACTCAGACTGCTCCTGGTTCGCAGAACCTGAGCACTCGTGTTTCGGCGTGGGTGTCTGCGGTGGATGAAGTCACGAACAAGGTGACCATCGCGTTTGCTTCTGCTCTGAGCGTGACCGGCTTTGCGACCGGCACGACGTACTACGTTTACTTCGCTAACGCCCGCAAGTTCAACAGCGGTAGCCCGACGTCCTCGAACGGCTTCGGCTTTGCTGGCATCAACAGCTGGCTGAAGAACAGCGGCGTCCTGCTCGGTGGCGATTCGGACAGCTCGAACGAGATCGACGTGAACTTCCACCCGGAGTTCAAGTCGTTCTTCAAGAGCAGCGTGGGCACGCTGACCGAGCACAAGCTCCGTCAGTACCTGCGTGGATTCCACCGCGCGAAGGAGAAGTACGGCCAGTACATCGACTGCCTGATTGCCAGCGATGGCGTGTGGCTCAACTACGAGGCGCAGAAGATCGGCCAGTACATGCTGGACCGCACCAACCGCCTCTCGAGCCTCACGAGCGAGGGCAGCCAGGAAGGGTTCAAGTTCACCTTCGACGGCCGCACGTACACCGGCTACACCTCGAACTACATCGAGGACGGCACGGTCTACGGCATCCGCAAGGGTGGGCAGAACTGGAAGAAGTACGTTCCGCCTTCGCCGAAGGGCACCCAGAAGTTTGACAAGGCAGAGTCCTTCATCCCCTTCGAGTTCGTCGCCCCGGCGCTGGGTTACTCCAGCATCAAGGTGCCGATCACCCGCAACACGGGCGCCAACAACACCAGCCTGTTGACGGAAGGCGCTCAGATGCCGGGCATGCTGCGTATGCAGCTCGTCCCGGATCAGCCCGCGGGCATGAAGCTCACCGGCGTGAGCACGGATCGTCAGTACGGCGAGTAATCGCTGCCTGAACCCGCAACAAAAGGGGTGTGTCCTTCGGGGCACACCCCTTTCCCTTTGCTAAAATGCGGGCATGGCGAAGAAGCGATTCCAGTTCAGGGCGAAGCACAAGAACCCAGCGGGTGGCTTGAGCGAGCTCGGGCGGAAGGCGTACAACCGCGCTACGGGCGGTAACTTAAAGCGTCCGCAGCCCGAAGGTGGGTCGAGACGAAACTCCTTTTGCGCCCGTATGCGCGGCATGAAGAAGAAGCTAACCAGCGCCAAGACCGCGAACGATCCGAATTCACGGATCAACAAGAGCCTGCGGGCCTGGAACTGCTGATAATGAACCCACTTAGAAATCTTTCGATTGGTTCAATGGGCGCAAGAAATGTGCAGCCCGCTGGAACGATCAAGCGTCCTGGAGTAAAGCCCAAGAAGCCGTCTCGTAATCCGCCTCGCTCGCCGAATAAGCCCCTTGGGTTGCCTCCTGGATTTTCTCACGGAATTCGCTGATGCCCAAGGACGCGTGCTACAGGAAGGTGATGGCCTCGTACGGCAAGTGGTCGGCGAGGGCTGCGCAGGCCACGGCAAAGTGCAGGAAGGCCAGCGGCAACGTGCGGAAGACGCAGGCTGGCGCGAACCTGAAGCGGTGGGGCGCGGAGAAGTGGCAGGACACCAAGAGCGGCAAGGCTTGCGGGGCTGGTGGGGCCAACGAGTATTGCAGGCCTACCCGCCGCGTGAGCAGCAAGACGCCCAAGACGAAGGGCGAGATGAGTAGCGGGGAGTTGGCGAGGAAGAAGGCGGAGAAGTCGAAGGTTGGAATGCAGGGTGCATTCGGCAAGAAGGTCTCTCCGCTTCGTAAACTAAGGAGACTTAGCCGTGGCTAAGAAGGTCAAGGTCAAGGGTTGTAAGCGTTGTGGAACAGGCAAGTGCAGCTGCGGCTGCAAGTAAAGGAACACCATGTACGGCAAGAAGATCAAGGTCAAGGGCAAGAATCCTCTCATGAGCAAGATGGCTGGCGGTCCCCGCGGGCGCAGTGTTTCTAAGACTGTGGCTCCGGTGCGTCGCACTTCGCTTGGTGTGGGCCAGATTGGTGGCGGAGGCGGCGGGCGTAAGTAATGGGACCGAACCCGCTGAGAGCCCTGAAGGAACGATTTCGGCGGAAGTTGAAACCCGCCGGATTGAAGTCCACTTCCCGATTTGGGCGCAAGAACAAGAAGACCCCGCGCCTGAAGTTCGGCAAGGGTCTGTAGTCCACTTGAGGGTGGGCGGGCTGGGACTCCCGCAGGGGCAGGTCGTAACTGGCCTGCCCCGATTTTGATAAGGAGCAAGCGATGAAGAAGAACCCCACCAACTGGATCGGCAAGGTCAGGGCGAGCATCAAGCGGCGCGGGACCGAGGGTGTGTGTACGGGCGAGAAGTTTGGGGGCCCGACGTGCAAGCCTGGGAGCAAGCGGTACAACTTGGCGAAGACGTTTAGGAAGATGGCGAAGAAGCGATGAAGCCGGAGAACCTAGCGTGGCTCCTGAAGAAGATGGCGGAAGCCCCGGATGTGCCGCGGACTCCGCCGCCCAAGCCATTGCCCAGGCCTGCGCCGAAGAAGGTTGATCCGGGTGACAGGGGGCGTATGCTTACGGTTGGCGAGCGGAACTTCTACAAGAAGCGGTTTGGTACGTGGCCCCCAGAGGAGATGACGCTGGGGCAGTTCAGGAGCCAGATCCGTGAGGCTCGCAAGAAAGGTGACTTCGAGTGAGTGAGATCGAGATTGTCTTTGACCCCAAATGGGAGGCAGCATGCGCGGGACTCGCCATGTCGGAGGACCACGAGGTGTGCGCGGACGGGGAATGGATTCAGTACGCCCGCCGGTTGACGGGCATCAAGGATCTGTTCGTGTACCACCACAAGAGAGCGAACAGTTGGGTTCTGGCAAAGTGGCTATTCCACCCGAGCCAGACGGACTCGCCGGTGGCCCTGGAGCTGGAGTCGATGCCCGCGCACCCAGATGACCCCACCAGCGGTAGGTTGGTGGGGGATGCGTTGATTGCGCGCTGCAAGCCGGTGGATGAGTTGGTTGATTCGATGCAGCGCAAGTTGAAGCAGGCCTCGAGTGCGCGTGCGTCTGCTCGGCAGGAGCGCATTGACAGCAAGCGGAACGCGGTGAAGTACATGCGGGCACAGGGTCTTGATGAGGCTGCTGGTCGGCTGGAGCGTGGTGAAGAAGGCTGGGTTGCGCCCGGCGAGTGTGGTGAGCAGTACAAGGAAACCGTAGACGCCATCAAGGCAATGGCAAAGGCGGTGTGACGTGGCCGACTCAAGCAACAGTCTCCTGAAGACCGCCATCGAACGGATGCGTGGGTACTTGGATGATCCGGACCTGGAAGCCAAGTACACAGATGACTACCTTGTTCGTCACATTTTCCAGCCTGCGTTTGCTTCGGTGACGAGCCGGATCAACAACAGCGCAACGAATCCGGTGATGAAGCGGCTGACGTTCCCGCTTGTGCAGAACCAGCAGTATTACCAGCTGCCCCCGTGCGTGGGCGAGGTGTGGCGTCTGGCGATCTTGGACAGCGATGGTGGGGTCATGCAGGAAGCGGTCCCCCGTGGGTTGTACAACTGGCGCGGACCGAACTGGCAGGTTGAGGGCAACATGCTTTCGTTCCTGCCGTACCCAGACCAGAACTACTCAGAGGTGGAGTTGTGGTACTGCCCGAGCGGTGACTTTCAGCCGGTGTACTCGGCGGTTGCTACAGGCGCGACTATGAACGGCACGTATACGCAGGTCGTGTTCAACCTTGCGTCGACGGTTGCGACCCTTGGGACGTTTGATCGTAGGCCCAGCGCGTATGTGGGTCAGATGCTCCGGCTGGTGGGGACTGGCACGGGTTCGGTGGTTGAGGAGCGGATGATTGAGAGCTGGGAGAAGGGCGTGAGCAGCAACTGGACTGCGACCGTGCGCAGGCCGTTCACCAACAACACGACAATGACTGCGTACGAGATTGCGCCGGAGGGTGCCGAGCCGATGTATGAGGCGGTTGCGGCTGCTGGCGCAATGAAGATGGCTGGGTACCGGAAGATCAGCGGCGAACACTACGGCATGATCCAGGCGCAGTACCGGGATGCCATGAAGACGCTGATGGACCGCAACAGCAACATTCAGATGCGCATGCCGAAGGCGTGGCAGAAGGACACGGTCGACAATCCGATCGGCCAGTACTGGAGGATCTGATGGCAATCGGGCTCCCCGATGACTTCAGAACTCCGACGTTCATGCACGTCGAGCGGTTCCCCGGCCAGATGACCCGTGGCGGGGTGGGGTCCGGCTATCTGCCGTCAATCAATCCACCGGCTGGGCAAACGGGATTTGGGTTCCCGCCTATCGGCATCCCCAACATCCAGGGCGGCTCGTTCAACTTTGCGTTCCCCAACCTCACCATGGGCCCGCCCATTGCGTTCCCCGGCTTTGGGACTGGCGGGGGCGGCGGGGGTATCACGGGGATTACGGTGGTGCCGAACGGTGGCACGCCGATTCCCGGGGTGAATACAGTCAACTTTACGGGCACTGGCTTTGTGTCGGTGACGGCTACGAGCCCCACGTCGGTGGACGTCGACTACCAGGACACGGGTGGTGGCGGTGGTGGCGGTACTACGCTTGTCTATGGGAAGATCACTGCGTACACCAAGACGGCGGGCATTGCTAAATGGACATATACGGTGACTGAGTACGTGTTGGGCGTAGCTGGCGCTTCTTTGACTATGTACAACTTGCTTGAAAAGAGCAACACGTCAACAAACGCCTACGGGTTTACAACAACCGGTGCTGGTGGTGATCAAATTAGCGGCACACAGCTATATGTGAAACCTGTACCTGTTGATGCTTGGGTCCGTGCGGAGTCTACAAGTGACCCAGATGGAGGTACTGCAAAGTACTGGTTCAGCGCGCCAAACCCAGTTGACGGAACCTGCACCTAATGGTCGGAACTCGGAGGCTAGCAGACTGCTGTGCAAGTCCTCTACCTGATTCACAGGTACCAACTTGCCCATTTAGCACCATCTACAACGACTACGAAGTAAGTCACGATTATGAAACTCCGTCACTTGTCTTTGTAAGAAAATACGTGAAGTACAACCACCCTGGATGTCCTCGTCAGCAATGGGAATCCGAGTACCAAAGCAGAGCTACAAGTGGGGCTTCCCAATATCAGTTGAATGGTTATGACCTAGCTAATGCCAGGTGGGATGTTTCTTCTGACACAATTCTTACGGGGACAAACGGACCTGTTGTACGTCCGGGTACAAACACTATTGTTGCCCGTGCATCTTTTAAATACAGGGAGTACACATTTAACCGCACGTCGAGAATTCGTACATATAAAGAGGGGCAAGATACTAGCGAATTGGACACTTATTTCAATGCTCCAACCTGCTGCCCCGCTGGTGATTCTCAAGTAGATTTCCCGATTATCAAGTCGCCTGCGCAGACCATCGACCTTACCCCTTCTGCGAATGATTGGTTCAAGATCTCGTGGGTAGGGAAGTCAACTCAGCGCGTTCTTGGATTTAGGTTGACGCTCCGTGCTGCGGGTGCCGCGGTAGGTCCTTGGCGAGCAGTAGTGGAGGGTGGGCAATTAAAGTTAACAAACGGATCCGGGGTTACAACAACGTATACGGGGTTGCTTACGGCTGTGCGTACTTCAATCAACGGGGCTGGTTTTTTTACTGCTTTCATCCCAACCGGGTCTCCTACGCCGGTTACGACTAGTGCAGAAATCCAAGACCTTAAGCCGTACAAGTCGACTTTGCTGACTGTAACAAACGAACAGACCTGCATGTACATTGTTGATGTTGGAGACGAAATAGCACCTGGATCACAAATCGGTGGTGTTTTTCCTCCAAGACTCAGTAGCTTAAACAGCAGTGTTGGACCTACTGTTGTGGTTGATCTTCGGTTTGATGCTGCTTCATCCGGGTTTCCAAACACGGCTGACGGTTTGCTGCAATACATGCAACAAACTTGGTATGCAAAAGCATCAGGGGGTGCTCCGCCCCTTGGATTGAACTGGGTTTTATTTCCTTACCCCCTTGGATTCCCGCCACAGGCATCGTTAACCCCAGGAGCGTCTGTTACAAATTACGCCATTACCTATGGAGTCAAACAAAAAGATACACGTGACTACCAAGTTGTTTGTGCTTTTTGTAATGATCCGGGGGCAATTTGCGATATTCCAGGGGCTCAGTTTCTTCTTAGTGCTTCATTTCCTGGCCCAGAATTTAATTGTTACGGATTTGAGGATTGCTCTGGTTCCACAGTCTCAAATATTTGTGGATGCCCGCCTGCTTTCCAAGCATATGGAACTGATACTTTGAGCATTGAAATACTGCCTGCAATCTCCTTTCCAGCTGTTTATTCCGTTCAAGGCACATTCAAAATCTCGTGACTACCAATTTCAATCTTCAGTACAACGACTGGAAGTACAACCTGTCTCAAAACTCTGAGAATGGGGAATTGAAGATTCTCAGTTTCGAGCGGGTGGGGTTGGTGCGGAAGGCGGTGGAGTACGCGAAGGCAGAAGTGAGTGGGCTGGTGGGGGAGGTTGAGTTGCCCGTGCTCGAGGCGCGGAAGGCGGCGTGCGGGGAGTGCGAGAGCGTGAAGAAGGCGGGCGAGGAGGAGTGGTACTGCAAGAGCTGCGGGTGCCCCGAGTGGGAACGCAGCAAATTGCAGGTGAAATGGGGCATGCCTGCGGCCAAGTGCCCTCTGGGGAAATGGCCGGTAAACGGGTAGGATTGAGGGATGCAGGTCCCCGAGACAGACATCATCTGGCCCTACTCGCTTCTGAAGGCGAGCGAGAACAAGTCCACCTCGCGAACGGGTGTGCCCATCGGATCCGCCAGCGAGCTGGTGGGGGTTGACGGCTCGAGTGATGGCGGGCTGAAGCCGTTCCCCGGGTTCCGGGAGATGCACCGTTTCAAGATGACCGAAGCGCCGGGGACTGAGTTTCCTGGTAACAGCAGCGTGAACCCATACGTTGCACTTGGACACCGATCGAGCGTGATTGACTTCTGGTCGTTCAGCGTGATCGCTGGGTCGGACAAGCGGGTGTGGGGATTTGTGTATGTAGCGAAGCGTCCGAACGACGTGGCTGGCGTGTCTTGCAACAGCACCTACGACTTGCTGATGGACTACTACGCGCCGCAGAACACGGGCGGTACGCCTGTGGATACGTGGAAGTGCAAGGTGCTGAAGGAGAACATCGGCGACGCTGGTGTGCTGAGTCCGGTGGACAACAAGAACAACTCGATCATGACGGTCGAGACCACGGGCAAGGCCGTGTACTTCTTCCAGCGCGG
>Ga0181363_1000505_pt1 | contig 10851 bp, 18 predicted proteins | sample Fa13NDMLBSN_FD_130109 | JGI IMG/M metagenome (GOLD analysis project Ga0181363, IMG submission 130109) | Freshwater viral communities from Lake Michigan, USA - Fa13.ND.MLB.S.N | ecosystem: Environmental > Aquatic > Freshwater > Lake | place: USA: Michigan | collected 2013-09-23
GAGAAAGCGCATTTGTAGCAGAGTACGACTTGCCTACGTTCGTCAAGTTATGCTCAAAGGTATGCGCCATGTATGGCATAGCACTTCCTGAAGCACAATTGCTCCAGATGTTGCACGAGTTCATTGTTAAACACTTTCGTTGGGTTACATTCGAACACTTCAATCTTGCGTTTGAAATGAATGCAGCGAATGAACTTGACAAAAAGTGTGAACATTACGGTGCTTTGAGCGTGTCGTTTATTGGCGACGTGTTAACGTCTTACAAACCACACAGGGACAAAGCGAATCTACAAATACAGCGTGAAATTGCTCAATCAATTGAGGAAAAAGCAGAACTAATAAAAGAGAATGAAATGGCAGTAAATGACGACAGTTGGAGAAGGATGTTGAAAGAAGATATTGATAGCTTCAAACAAGACAAATACACAACGTTAGAATTGCGTGGTGTGTCAATGATGCGATGGCTCGAAGAAAGTAAGCGCATAACCGCTGAAACGTTCACAGATGAAGAATATGCGCTTTGTAAAGCGAAAGCAAGAAAGACAGTCTTCAACGAACAGCAACTAAGCAAAGGAATGGTTGAGCGAATGAGTGATCGCAAACGTCAACTACTCAAAGAATCGATTCAGTTCGAAGGCTTCCGAGAACTTTACAAACTTTATTTGAGTAAGCAATGAATCACGGTTCGTTGTTTAGCGGAATAGGCGGTTTTGATTTAGCCGCCGAATGGATGGGTTGGAACAATACATTTCATTGTGAATGGATGCCTTTCCCACGCAAAGTTTTAAATCATTATTGGCCTAATTCAATTAGTTATGAAGATATCACAAAAACAGATTTCACTATTCACCGAGGAACAATTGACATCCTTACCGGTGGATTCCCATGCCAACCTTACTCAAGCGCAGGCAAGCGACTTGGGAAAGAGGACGAGCGACATCTCTGGCCGCATATGCTCAGAGCAATTTCAGAGATTAAGCCAACCTACGTTGTGGGCGAAAACGTTCGTGGACTTACTAATTGGAACGGGGGAATGGTCTTCGAAGAAGTGTGCGTTGACTTGGAAAGTCAAGGGTACACCGTACAACCGGTACTTTTGCCAGCTTGTGCCGTCGGTGCGCCGCACAGGAGAGACCGAATTTGGTTCGTTGCTTCCAATACCTTGCGCATTCGACAGCACGAACGCTCGTGCAACAATGAAATCAACACAAATAAAAGAAGGTTCGATGCACTCAATGACATTGCCGAGGATGTTGAGCATGGGGCTTCTTTCAACTCCAACAGTGAGCGATTCAAAGGGAGCGTATCCTCCGAACTCATTGGACAATTTTCCAACGAGAAGAGTATCAATGAAATCAATTTATTGTCAAATGGAAGAAGGAGAGAAGAACTATCATTCGAAAGATTCCCAACTCAATCCCCGATTTGTAGCGGAGATGATGGGCTTCCCACCGAACTGGACGGAATTACCTTTTCTAAATGGCGACAAGAATCAATAAAGGGTTACGGTAATGCAATCGTTCCGCAGCTTGCTCATGCGATTTTCAAGGTAATTGCTGAAATGGACAGGTTAGAAAAACTACAATTAAAATTATTTTGAAACTATGATAATAGGATGGTTTAGTTGTGGTATCACTTCGGCTGTTGCTTGTAAATTAGCCATTGAAGAACATGGAAAAGAAAATGTTCGTCTATTTTACATCGAAATAGATAGCGCACACGAAGATAATGAACGCTTTATTTTAGATTGTGAAAAGTGGTTAGGCATAAAAGTAGAACGCAGACGTTGTAAAAAATATAAAGATCAATTTGAAGTTGTTGAGATAGCAAAATATGTTAATTCTCCAACAGGCGCAATGTGTACCAAAGTTCTAAAAAAAGACGTTCGCAAAGCAATCGAAAAAGAATTTGAATACGAAGGTCAAATCTTTGGTTTCGAATACGACAAAAAGGAAATCAATAGAGCAATTCGTTTTGCACAACAATACCCCCAAGCAAAACCACTAACTCCATTGATTGACCGTAAAATGACAAAACAGCAATGCGCTGAATTGCTTTTATTTAATGGAATTAAGTTACCTAAAATGTATGAGTTAGGTTTTCACAATAACAATTGTATTGGTTGTATTAAAGGTGGTAAGGGTTATTGGAATCATATACGCAAACACTTTCCAGAACACTTTGAAAGAATGGCTAAAGCCGAAAGAATAGCAGGTCATTCGTGCATTAAAGAAAAGTTCCTTGATGAATTAAAACCAAATGAAGGAAAGCATGAACCGCCTATTGTTCCAGATTGTGGAACATTCTGCGAAATAGAATTTGCAGATATAATTGATGCGAATACTGAAAAAGTTTTTGCTGGATATACAACATTTAAACAACTGAATTTATTTTGACACCATATAAACCCGAATACCTGCCACGTCAAATCGAAGCATTGAACTATTTAGCAACCGATTCACAAGTTGAGCAGTTGTTGTACGGTGGAGCGGCAGGGGGTGGGAAGACGAAGTTCGGTTGTATGTGGCAAATACAGCGTCGTTTGAAGTATGCAGGGACACGTTCGCTTATTGGACGTAGCAAATTAGACACGCTCAAAAAGACAACGTTAAACACGTTCTTCGAAACTGCTGAGGAGTTCGGATTGATAGCGAATAAACACTACACATTCAACGGACAATCCAACGTGATTAAATTCTTCAACGGAAGTGAAATTGTTTTGAAAGACTTATTTGCTTATCCTTCGGACGTGAACTTCAATTCACTCGGATCGTTAGAAATTACAGACTACTTCATTGACGAATGTTCTGAAGTGACTGAAAAGGCGGTGAGCATTGTTCACTCCAGATGCCGTTACAAGTTGAACGAGTTCGGGTTAATTCCTAAAGGTTTCTTGTCCTGTAACCCTGCGAAAGGTTGGCTTTATAACGAGTTCTACATGAAGAACAACAGAAACGAACTACCGTTGCATCGTGCGTTTGTTCAGGCACTTCCACAAGATAATCCATTCTTACCGGTTGCATACATTGAATCGTTGCGTCGCCTTCCAGAATACGACCGCAAAAGACTTTTAGAAGGCAATTGGGAGTTTGACGACGACAGCGACAAGTTGTTCTCAACGGACAACCTGTTGCGTATGTTCCGCAATGAATTGATTGAAGGAAAGAAATATATCACAGCCGACATCGCCCGTTTTGGAAAGGATAGGACAATCATTTGTGTTTGGGAAGGTCTAACCATTATCGACATTATTGAACTCAATCGTGCAGGAATTGACGAGGTTGTAAATAAGATTCGTGTTGTCATGAAAGAACATTCAATTCTTCTTCAAAATGTTATCTGTGACGAAGACGGGGTTGGTGGTGGAACGGTCGATTTTCTGAAGTGTTTAGGATTTCAAAATGGATCTAAACCAAAACACCCACAATACCAAAACTTAAAAAGCGAATGTTACTATAAATTGGCTCAATACGTTGAGGAGAATAAAGTCACTATCTTATCGAATACACGCAAGGAACAAATCATTCGTGAACTGGAGATGATTAAGCGACACCGTGCAGACGTTGACGGTAAGTTGCAAGTAACTCCGAAAGACGTAATCAAGAATAGAGAAGGAATAAGTCCAGACGTTGCCGACGCAATAATGATGCGAATGTACTTTGAATTGAATCCTTCTTACGGACAATATGTTGTCGGTTAGCATAGGTTGACTATATTAGCACAAATAAAATAAATATGAAAAACAGAATAAGTAAATTTTTTAAAGGAGCTGAAATTGCAATTGTAATTTTTCTTCTTATCGCACTTGGATATTCAGTTGTTACAGGAACTGAAATAGGACAAGTTATCGATGTTGATTTTTGGGTATTATCGTATCTAATCTCATTGACATCACCTAACTTTTTTGGCGAATCTGAAAATGAAAAAACTGAACAAGAATGAAACCAACACCACTTTACGAAACGCTCAAAATGACATACGATCGTGAGCGCGAAATCGTCAATTCAATAGCAACCTACTTTCAACAAGGTAAGATATTAGGCGACATCCTTCTCGAGCTTTCGCAACGGAAAGACATGAACGCAAAAGAGAAAATATACTTAGCGTTAATGATTGGTTCAATGATGTCGAAGCCAGATGCAGAAAAGTAATTTACTCACGCAGGTCATTGCTGAATTAGAAGCCCGTGAAGCGAAGGGAATCGAGACGTACGGAACAACACTTGACCGAAGCGACTTAACACGCTCAGAATGGCTACAACACGCATACGAAGAAGCGTTAGACCTTGCCCTTTATTTGAAGAAACTTAAAATTGAAGAAGATGCCAGAAAGCAAAACTAAAAAAGGAATCTGCGTGTACTTGCACAAAGACCTGTGGAACGAGATAGACGAGAAGCGTGGTGAGAATAGTCGCAACGCTTTTTTAAGCGAAGCGATTCAGTTCTCGTTGAAGTTCTACATCGACGAATCTAAAGTAAAATTGAAAGAACAAAAGTAGAAAGAGCAGCGACAGACGTTGTAACAATTAAAGCGTGGTTTCTGCGCTTTTTTTGTTTCTCCAATTTCTTTTTATCAGCAGTTAGAGTGTTTATTTCTTCGGTTAATACATCGGTCTTTTGTTCATAAGCACCAACGACTTCTTGTAAATTGTCAATCTTTTTTCCTTCGTTGTTTATTTGTTCTTTCAGATTGTTAATCACAAGTGAATCGGAAGCAATAACGCTATCGCAGGAGTTCACCAAACGCACCACATCAATGCGAACAATAGTATCTCGAACAAGAACAATATCACGAGTTCTTTGATAGGTGGTCTTGTGTTTAGATTGAGCGTTTTCATAGTAAGCTAATTGTTCTTTTAGTTCAATTGTTTCTTCAAGAAGCATCTGATATTCGCCAGCGTTGTAATTTATCACGCTATCTTGTTTTTGCACTTCAAGATGTGCATCTTTGACCTTCTCACGTCCCCACCAATTCCAACAAATAACCGTCCAAATAATTGACGTTCCCAAAACAAGCAGGACTGCAAATAATAGATTCTTTCTCATAATATTTTCCCTTCGTGTATTCTGTAATTTTTAACGCTGAACGCTCCGTTTGTTCCCTTATCCACAATGGCGAACCCGTGGTTATACTTCGAATAAGGGTTGTAGTCGGGCGATAATTCACTTAAGCAACCAACACCCCAACAAGTAATAAACTTTCCGTTAGCATCACGCTCATTGTGTTCTGCTGTCTGGTGGTGGTGACCACACAACGAAGAAACTTTTGTCTTCAAAAACAACCCACGAGCAACGTTGACTGAAGGAAGGAATTGCTTGCCGAACTCGTGTCCGTGAAAGATTGAAAGTTTACCGATATTTAACTTGCTCTTTCCGTCAATCCACTTCACGTCGTGTTTGTCGCAATGCGTCAAAGTTGGAAAGTCAAACGCGTCAATGTCGAATAGTTCGGGTGCTTTGATTCGCATATAACGCCAGTAACGTTCTTCGTGGTTTCCTTCTTTGTAGTAAATGTTTGCCGTTGGAAACGTGTGACGAAGTGAAGCAAGGAATTGTCGAATAGAATAAAGCTCGTCTTTGAATTTTCTTTTGCGTGGATCTTTAACAAAGTCGCTAATCATGTGACAATCGAGAGCATCGCCATTTAAAATGATTGCATCGCATCCCTGTTTTAACCCTTCAGCAATAGCGCATTCCAACGCTTCATTATCTTGATAAGGAAGGTGAACGTCGCAAAGAATTAAGAACTTATTTCCCTTCACTTCAACGTGTCTTCGCTTCTTCGAATAAGACTTCGGTAGTGCAAACGGGTTCAATGGTCGTGTCTTTTCTTCGAACAACTTTTTGTCTGCTATTGTTTTTCTATTATAATCGCCATTCTTTCCACGAATTGTGCGAACGGTTGTGCGAGCATGTTCAAGTGAATTATATACTTCTGGATATTCAGCAAATAGTTTTTTTGCTAAAGTCATTGAAGGTGTTTCGGGAAATTTACTGCAAATCTCCGCTGCTATTGTTCTCGATGTTGTCAGTTCCTGTGCCATTCTTTTTTTGATTTGTGAATTTTTCAATTACAGTACCGCCAAACATTCCACCGGTCAGCAAAGCAAGTGTGTCAAACATCGCAATAGGACAAACGTAGTATGTGAATGTAGCAACGTAACTCAAAATGATTAGGTTAAGTACAACAAATATAGCAATTACTCGCTTACTTGAAACTTTTGAACACGATGTTAACAAAGACTTCAACCATTGCTTCATAATAAACGCAAAATGAATTGAACAATAAGACCGCCAACGATACCCGCAGCGGTTGCGATACCACCTAAACGAGCAACCTGCAAACGTTGGTTCTGAATGTACTTGTCGTGCTTTTGAACCTTACTCACAAGACCTTCGATTTTCATTTCATCGTCACCGATTAACACATGATATATGCGGTCAATCTTCTTATTCATTTCTTGAAGTTCCTCGTGTATCAATTGAATCTCGTTTTCGGTGTTCATATCATTTGAAGTATAGTGCAATTTCAGCTTCACGACGTTTAACCAATCCAGACAAAACAACTCCGCCACCTTTGTTCCAAAGACGGAAAGAATCGGCAATGGTTGGATCGTTTGGGTTAGCGTTGACCTTTCGCAATACAGACGACTTCTTGAACCCACCTGTTCCAATATTATATGCAAGTGAAAGACATGCGCTAAATTGATTTTCGTTAAGCGTTTGAGTGATTAACGCACGAATAGAAACTGCGAATTTGTCAATTACGTTTTTAGCCAATTGCTCCGCTCTTGCTTGTGTTATCACATCGCCTTCTTTGACCTTCGTTCCGTCTTCGTAGAATGTGTTTCCGTAGCCAATCGTCCACACGTTAGCAGGACACAAATAAGCCTTCAATCGACAACCTTCGAACTTCTTAAGAAGTGCGTAACCTTCAGCGTTAACTTTCATTGACTAATCGTTTTATTTGTTTCTCTTTTTTCAGAAGGTAACGTCGAAATTTTTCTTCGTACACCTTCTGCTTAACCATGTCTTTTTTTCTCCCTGCTTTAGCCATGTATTTTTGTATTCGTTATCTAATCCAACCTAAACCTCGTCGTCTGTATTCGTAAGGTAGTCTGTCACGACCGTCACTAATCTCAAAAGCGTTCGATGGATAAACATTTGTCTGCGACCAAATTTGTTGCGTTACGTTCGTTGTATATTCTGGAAAATCTGATTGATTGAAGCACAAATAATCAACCATGCGTTGAGTGTAGAACATCGCTTGTTGTCTCGCTTGATCCCGATAGTTTTGTAAGTCTGTTTGACTGATTGGAGTAGTGTCTTCGCTTGTACGAATTACTAAACTTCCGTTGTCAGTTTTAACGTACAAATGAGGCAAGACTTCGTACATCGTCCACCACATTATCATGCGACGTAAATAGTTGTCTAAAAGCGTTGCGTATGCGCCTGCAATGTCGTCGTTTACAACGTCTTCTTTTATCTTATTATACAAGTCAGTTCCCAAATACAATTGTGCGTATTTGTCTTGTGACAAATAGATTGCAGGATACATCAATAACGGGTCAACGCTTCCATTGATCCATGTATATTTTTTAATGTAATTCTCGTCGATTAAAAGAACTTCGGGTTGTAGTGCCATTGTAGTTTTTATTTATATTTTAATGATGCTCTGTTCGGCATATCGTTAGGACGTACCGCTTCTTCGCCTTTTGGGAATAGTTCGTTTGCAATTGCGCCAGTTACAACTTTGTCGTTGTTCAATCCGTCATTTGGAAGGAATCGACCGCCCTCTCTTTTGCGTACAAATACTTTTCTGAACCACGCATGGCGACAATAGACACCACCTTTGTAAATCCAAATATTTATTGTGCTTGACCCGCTCGCTGCAAACTCACTATTCACTCCTTCGTCACCCATTTTTATGATGTCTTCGTAACGAAACAACGCTCCCATTTTAGAAAGTGCAACCATCTCTTGACAAAAGTCACGGGTTACAATTTCTCCGTCTTTATATGTGAAGTTCTTTGAGTAGTAGTAACGAACTTTGTAAAGTCCTGTGTCTAAAGCATCGCTCTTTTTTTCGGGGTTTGAATAACCACGAACGCTCATAAACTCCGTGCGATACTTTTCTTCGCCTTCTGGATTAGTTACTTCTTCGTCAGAAATCAACTCCCATTCTTCTTCGTTGATGTATTCAGCTTTAGAACGCAAATGTTGAAGCCATGCTTCGCCTTCTTCTTTGCTTATCTTAACACCCGCATCCTTTGTCTTCTTCGCAACTACTTTTTTTTTTGAGCTGACAATTTAGCCACAGCATCACCACTTGTTTGAAACATTGACTTAGCAACTTCGACATCAAGACCTAAGAACTGCACTAAGAATACAATTGCTTGTTCTTGTGTCAATGTTCCCAATCCAACAGCTGCAACAATCTCCAAAGCTGAAGCAATTTGCGCTCCATTATAAGTCACGTCACTAACTTTTTCAGTTATTGCATTTGGGTCTGTTGTTGTGTCTATTGTTGTTGTGGTTGTTTCTGTTGGTGTTACGTCAACAATTTGAGCTTCGTCAAACACACTATTCATTTGTATTTGAACATCGCCTAAAATCGGTGTAAACACGTCTTCAATGATGCGTTGGTAAGGCTTGATAACTTGATTGTTGAAGATTTCCAAACCAACCAACATTTCATCTTTATTACTTCCGAATCCAGAAGCGTCACGAATGCCATGAATCAATGGTGACACAACACGGTGACCAACCATAATTTGCTTCGCTGTTTCTTCGCTTAAGAATTGATATTGCTTGTCTGCATCTGAAAGTGGAAAAGCCTGAATGTCTGGTGTTCTCGCAGGATCTTCGTTGAACGTCATTAAGAACTTCCCTGCGTTACTTGCTCCGCTCAATCGTTCTTCCCATTCACGACGTATCGCTTCTCTTTCTTCTTTTTGTGGTATTCCGTTCAAGAAGTTGATGATAAATGAAGGAAATAACCCGTTCAAAATATTATTGACGTGATACATTCCCATTTGATGCGAAAGTTCAATGTAATTCAACGCACCGAAGTAGTCGGGCTTTGGATAATACGAACTTCCTGCCATCATTCCATGAGCATAAATCACCTGTCGTGGTTCTTCTTGTGCCTGTGATGGGTTAAAAGCAGGGATGAACTCTGGTTTGCCTTTCTTGCTTCGTGAATTTCTCCAATCTCTCGAATACCAAACACCTGTAATTTCTTCGTCTTCTTTGTCGTAAGCAAGTCGACAATTCTCAAAAGGTAAATGGTTAATCTTCACCACTCGTGTGAAGTCCATTGACCAAATAACTTCAGCAACAAAAGCACCTTGTAACTTTAAGTCGAACGAAATTCCTTGCAATGCGTTGTCGAGAATCGTTCCTGTTCCTTGCCCCTCAATCATGAACGCAATTGAGTTCGTCAATGCGTTGTGAATTGGTGAGTTGTAGTAAAGGTCTATTAAATATTGCGGATAAAGATTGTTGTGACCATAATCAATCCAACCTGCACGATTTTCTTTCTCGATTGCTTCTGTTGGAATGTATCGGCTTAACGCTATTTGCTGAATGTTGCTCATTTTATGAACCGGTATATATTACATCTACGGGAATCGTAGGTGTTGAAACGTCAAAGTAAATTGTTCCGTCCTGAAGAATCATTGAACCACGTTCAACGAGTCCAACAACGGAAGCGTTTGTTGGGTCTAAATTGCTGCTGCTGTTTTGTCCGTAGACATCGTACTTGTATTTCCCTGCATCAACCAGACCAACGGTTGTCAAACGTATTTTAGTAACACGTTCGTTTTCGTTTATTACGGTCACGACCTGCGCAAGTTGTTCGCCTGTCATTTCGTAAGTTAAAATAAGAAGGTAGTTTGTAAACGCAACATTGAAATACTGCCGACCTTCATCGAGTGAAAGCCACGCATATTGATTCGCTGTGTTTGTATTCAAATAAACCATTCTATCCTTTTATTTGTGTTATGAAATTACATCACAGAGGAACGCTTTGTTCCTCTATGTGTAAAAGTTTTTTGATTAGTCAAGAATTGTGTTTGGCGCACCATCCAAAAGATATGCACGCTTTGCAGATTCGTGAGTAAACGCTAAAGTGTAACCATTTGCATCTCCTAAAGCTGTTCCTGTTCCTGCCGTAGACGTTGAAAGGTCTGCGCCGTTTTCGTAACCAACAGCCCACCAATTGTTATTAGTGTCTTGAACGAATACAATTACACGAGCTTGTGCAACGTTTTGCAATTCCAAACGCTTTGCGCTTGATAATTTGTGCAACATTACGTTAACCGTTTGCGTGTAAAATACTGTTCCGTTGTCACGGTTGAAGTTAATTGTTTCTTCGAACGATCCAGTTTGCGTTGGTAATTCGTAAGTATACAAGTCACCTGCTGAAGGTCCGGTAATTGTAGTTACTACTTGATTTGCATCAAGTGTAAAATCAACGTTTATCCAATCTGTTAAAACAATTTGTTTGATACCACCGATTCCGTCTTTGCAATCGAGTGTAAATCCTGTACTTAATTCACAAGCCATATTATTATTTTTTTATTAGCACAAAAGAGGGGTGGTTTTTATGCCACCACCTCTTGTGCAAGGGTTAGAATGGTTGAGATTATGCAGTGTATTGGTAGAATGCGATTTCGTCACCGAAGCCGTATTGTGCACCTGCGAAGAAAGAAGCTGCGAAACGTACGTTGTCAGAAAGGTCTTTGTCATACATGTCCAAAACCGCAACGTTGTTCCATTGGTCTTTCAAGTTAGTACCGAACCAAAGGTTTGACTTTTGGAAGAAAGCCATTGTGTCGTCGCTCATTCC
>Ga0181363_1000506_pt1 | contig 10849 bp, 14 predicted proteins | sample Fa13NDMLBSN_FD_130109 | JGI IMG/M metagenome (GOLD analysis project Ga0181363, IMG submission 130109) | Freshwater viral communities from Lake Michigan, USA - Fa13.ND.MLB.S.N | ecosystem: Environmental > Aquatic > Freshwater > Lake | place: USA: Michigan | collected 2013-09-23
CCAAACTAATGCAAATATCCACAGACCGGGGAATAAGAGCAAGAGCAGCATTACGAGCGATGTCAAAGCGCCAAGGGCTGACGTAAATGTGGTGGACAATCGCTCCACATTCGATGGCTTTTGAAACCATGCCATCAGTGCTTCCAGTGTCAGCAATGATGACGTGATCAGCCTCCTTAGAGGATTTGCAGAAGCGTTCAACAAACTGTTCCTCATTTTTGCTGATTGCATAGACGCAATACGTTAATTTGATCTCGTAATTTGAATAAACATAAACGCCAATTTCGTTGTCAATCACCGACCACGTAGGCTTACCAAAGCAGCTTTTCACTTCTGCGTCAGACCAGTCATCTTTAACGTGAGCCTCGTAAGGATTGCCCTCAAACTCTCCTTGAGGGTATTTGCCAATCGGAATGCTAACTATAACCGTGTCCGCCCACTTTTTGGTTTTGCGAACAAGATCCTTGGCCTCATCAACCGTCATGTGCTCAAGAACGTCGCCTAAAAAGCAAACGTCGAACTTGCGATCTGGCTGGAATTGTCTGGCGTCCGTTATGTGGAGATCTGGGTACAAGGACCGCAGACTGTACTTTTCTACATATGGTTCCCAAATCTCGACGCCGGTCCATTCCAGCTTGGGAAACATTTTGGCGTAAGCGCCTTCGCCACATCCAATGTCCAACGCCGTCTTGGGCGCAGGAATTTTAGACATGACCCATTTGATGCTGGCCTTGCCAGATTGAGAGCTAAACGGCATGTGACCCCTCAGTTATGCCAGTTATGGTACTTTATACGAAGACGGCCAAGAAGGCATGTCCCATGTCTCGCTAGAAGCGGGCCGATCGCAAGTTGAAACCTCTTCCGCGAGCCAGTGTTTCATAGACCGCCAGCGACCCGGCTGCGGAGTGCTTTTGTCGATCACGTATTGCGTGATCTCAGTAGCAGTCTTACCAGACGCCAAAGCCTCGGCAAAGAACTTGCGCTTGCTGCACTTCAGGCAAACGCCACATGGTGCCTCTATGTTGCGGTCGCAGGAGCGAGTGAGATCTACAAGGATCGCAGGCATCTCAGACATAGCAACGGCATGGCTGTAAGCGGGATCAAGAAGCATAAAGTCGATCTCGCCCCGCGTGGCCTTTTGTACGAATACGGACTTGGCGGCTGCCGCACCGCCCATGCGGCCAGATACCGTGCCACAGTTGGCATAGCCGTCGTTCTCGCGCTCTGCCGAGCTGACGATCCTGTCAGCCTCGCCAGCATTTATCTTCGGAACGGCCCAGTTGACCAGCATCGTCTGTGGGCTGTTAGGCAGACCCTTGTCCATAAGGTCTGGAAGGACGTTGACTGTCACGCTCATGAAGTCGCGGACGTTCTGGCGTAGCCAATCAGTGATAAGGCTGACACGAGCCGAACGAGAAGACCCCTTAATGCCCGATATGCCACGAACGTCGTACTGCTGTTTGATCTCAGGCGTGATGCCGTTGAAGTTCAGCGTGACAGCGGTCACGTCATCTTGCGTCGATGTCAGCGTTTTCCAGAGAGCGTATGTGCTGTCTACGCCACCAGATGCCGCAATGATCGTTTTCATTTTTGATCTCAGTTCTGGTTAGAGCAGAAAGACAGCGGGATCGACAGGCCACTCAATGAGGCGGTCATTTTCATTGTACTGAACGCTTTGAAGCGCCTGCGCGTAAGCCTGCCAATCCTGAAGACTGATAGACGCATACACAACCTCACCAGCATTATATTTGGCGATGATCTCATTCGCAGCATCTATGCGGCTTTGGCGCTCACGCTCAAATGCGGCAACTCGCTCTTGAGCCTGCTTTTCATTGTAGGCCGCAAGCTCCTGCTCAGTGAGTTTGGATACCGCGACCCAATTCCTCGTCCACTTCCCATCGATCATCATAGGCTTTGTTTCGGACAGCTCTTGCGTATCTGCATCAAATGCAGGACGAGAGCCTTCTTGAACCCTGATGTAGTCATAAGGAAGCAGCACGTCGAATTTTGGCGCGCTGCCAAAGAAGTTGATGCGTTGGCGAATATCCCACTCAGTGAGCGGATACTCGGTGATCTGATTGTCCTTGATGCGGGCGAACATGATTACCTCCCCGACAGATAGGGGAATGTGCGGGCACTGCCGGGCCAGATAATTCGGATGGCGCCTTGCGCGCCAGAGCCGCCAGAGCCCGACGATCCGCCGCCGCCGTAGGCTCCCCCGGCAGGCCCAGAAGCTGGTCCAGAACCTGACCCAGCCTGCCTACTTACCGCACCACTTGACCCGCCCATTCCAGAGTTCGATGGATAGTTTGCTGAACCAGTTGCCCCCGCGCCATTAACGCCACGGCCAAAGAGACCGACACCGCCACCGGCAGAATTGTTAGAGTTTGCGCCGCCACCGCCACCGCCACCACCAGTGCTACTAGAGCCGTTTCCGCCGTTATCGCCACCGTCACCGCCCGCTGCGGTATAGCCCCCAGCTCCACCACCCCCACCAAGTTGAGTACTGTAATCGCCGCCACTGCCTCCATTCCCGCCGCCAATAGAGCCGCCTGTTGTGCTGCCTGTTCCTCCAGCACCGCCGGTGCTGCTGGTAGGCCACGTTCCACCTCCTGCCCATACAGACGCATTGCCTGTCGAAGTACCGTTAAACCAAGTGTCTCCGCCAGAGCTACTTGAATATGTTCCACCAGCGCCGACACTGTAGCTTATTGACGCTCCCGGCGTGACCGTGAGGTTGTTGTAATACCGCAAACCCCCGCCGCCGCCGCCGGAAGAATAGGTACTTGAGCCCGCCCCGCCGCCGCCAACACAAACGACCGAAACAGATGTAACACCGGCAGGGACGGTCCACGTACCTGAACCCGTAGTCGTTAAAATCTGTTCATTTGTGTTTTGAGACGTTCCGCTTGGATAATAGCCGGAACCAATTACGATGCGGACGCAGCCGGGACCGCCGTTGCCTTGGTCATAATACCCCAAAAAGTTTACGTTATACCCCAGCCCGCCGCCGCCGCCGCCGAAAGACCCTCCCTTACCATTTTGGCCTGTAAAAGATTGGGTTGCGAAACCGCTATTCCCAGCCGCCCCGCCGGAGCCTCCACCGCCACCATTTCCATAGGTAGTTGTATTTGTGCCTGCGGCCCCGTTGGCCCCAGACCCAAACGGATTAACGCCACCTCCCGCGCCGCCGCAGTTATCAGAACCATCTGAAGTAGACCTGCCACCGCCACCCCCGCCACCGCCAGAACCAGCAGTCGCGTCAATGCCCGAAAGCGGAATAGCACCCTTCCCGCCGACTCCAGAGTATCCCCCCGCGCCGCCGCCACCCGCGTTTTGATAACTTGTTCCAGAAATTGCATCTCCACCAGCGCCGCCAGCGCCGCCGGTTCCAGTTAATACCGCTCCACCAGATCCGCCGGCTAAACTGGCTGTGTCTAAATCGCCACTACCGCCGAACCCTCCTCCAGCACTGAGAAGAAAAGTAGAACTGCGCTTTATGTAACTGTTGCCGCCAGCATACCCGCTATTGCCGCTAGTTGGGGAGCCCCTTCCCCCACGCCCAATACCTACAGTAAGCGTTTCGCCTGCCGTGACTGAAATAGTAGCGTAGGACAATGCTCCGCCACCACCACCAGCCCCCGATGACTCGCTGCCTTTTACGGAAGTCCCAGCGGCGCCACCACCGCCGCCGCCAATAGCGACTGCGCTAATGGCTGTAACACCACTCGGGACAACCCAAGAAAACTCATCTGTTTTCCCAGCCGTTCTGGTGGCGCCGGACTCTGAACTGCCAATAATCGTCGCGTACTGGTAAACAGCCGGGAGCCCTTCAAGACTAACTACGCCCTGCGTCGGCCAAATGCCTTGCTTTTGGTATTCCAACGCCTGATCAAGCGTCCAAACGCCCTTAGCAGAGCCATCCTGCGCTGGCCCAGTCGGCGTAGTGGTGGTCTTTGTGATGAAACCGGCTTGGTAGCGTTCACTCACGGCGTCACCTCAATCCAAGAAAGTGTGGGCTCATCCCATTCATAACGCTTACCGTCATTAGGGTAAGCAACAGGGGCTTCCCACTGGCACGTATGTTCATTTAGAACCCAAGAAGGGAAAGGTTTTGGTGCGATGAAGGCGTCACGAGACGCATCATACGAGTAACCAATTCCCGCGTAGTTCTTGCGGAGGTTTCCGTTGTAGCTCGTCTGCTTCCAAATGGTCGAAGCGCCGAAGAGAGAATGGCAAAACGCCACCCCGATCTCCTCGCGCTCAACGCCATTCACGTCCGACGTGTCAGCGTTAGACACGACGATGACGCGCAAGACTGTGTTGTTCTCATCAAGTTCTGCAAAGTGCGCCATGTAGTCCTCAGAACGTGATAGAGCCGCTGCTCGTCCACCGATAGATACGGTAGCCGCCAGACACGGTGATGGTTGGAGAGCCGGTAGTTGAAACAGCCGCGTCGTATGTATCGGCATAGCGAATAATTACGATACCTGAACCGCCAGCCCCCCCAATTCTATCGTTTCCGCCTCCCCCACCGCCGCCGCCCGTGTTAACTGTCCCAGCACTGCCCGCTCCAGTTCCACTACCACCATTGCCACCACCACCTGAACCTCCCGTTCCAGCCGTCCCAGTAAGAACGCCGCCGCCACCACCCCCCGCATAGGTGACAGATGAGCCACTTATTGAACTAGCAGTACCAGCGCCACCAGCTCCCCCATTCGAATTTGCATCTACCGGACTACCACCCGCTGCACTTGCCCCCCCACCGCCTGCGCCGGGATAGTTCGATGCACCATAAACAGCGGTTCCGCCGGAATTCCCCTGCCCAGAAGTTCCAGCCGAACCGGCAAGCTGGGTTCCTCCATTTGTGGAGCCAGACCCGCCACCGCCAGAGCCGCCCGTTGCAGAATTAGGGCTATCACCAGCCCCCTTGCCACCGGCTGTACTTGTTACTGATCCAAAGACGGAATCATTTCCGCTCGTAGCATTATTAACAGTACTAACTGTTCCGCCCGCACCGACTGTAACAGTTATCGCGGAACCAGAGGTAACTGATAATCCAGTGGAAGTTTTATACCCACCAGCACCACCGCCTCCCCCTCTGTTACCACCACCAGCACCGCCGCCAGCGACTACAAGGTACTCAACGGTAGGGGTTTTATTCAAAGCCACAGGCCACGTTCCAGCGCCCTTAGCCTGAAACTGATCTTTTAATGTCCATACGCCTACAGCAACGCCGCCCGCACCACCCGTCGTGGTCGGAGGTGTCGCGCTAATCCTGCCGCCTTTGTATCGCCGGGACATGACCAGTTCCTATCAGGCGTTGATCTCTTCCCAAGAGCAAGTCACGACGAGATCGTTCGCCGCGCCAGCAATCGCCCCGATGGACTTGTCCTCGAGGAGATAGATGCCCGTGGTCTTGTCGATAACAATCAACGAAGCGTCAGCGGGAACAGAGATCGTCGAGGCGACGGCAAACGCCGTGCCGCCAAGAGACGCCGCGCTGTAAATGTTGATCGTGATGTCAGCGGCGTTTGTGCCATCGACGTTCGAGACGATCAGGCTGTTGATCTTGTAGACCTTGCCGCTTGATGCCGCATTGCTGACGATGCTCGTCGCGCTCGTGGACGAGAGAGCGGTGGTCGATGTATTGCCGTAAATCCCAGCTACGGCGGCGATATTCGGGTTAGCCATTTACGCTCTCCTTAAAGTCCATAAAGGATAGCATAAGCTATCGCAGTTGAGTTAGACACGCTGCCCGTAGGCCCGGTCGGGCCAGCCGTTCCAGCAGTTCCTGTCGGACCAGTCGGGCCGGTTGCTCCCGTTGGACCAGTTGGGCCAACGACGTTTGTGCTGATCGTCGTGACCAGATACGAGATCGTCCCGTTACGGTAATAGCTCGTCATCGTGGGCGAGCCAGAAACCGACTGGGCATACATCGTCACACGAATGCGGCTGTTCGCGCTGGCAAGAGTCGTGACAGGCACATAAGCTGAGAAGTCAAAAATAGATGACGACCCGGTGTTGATGGCCGTGCCCGAGGCGTAAGTGCCATTTACAAGAGTCTGAAGAACAGTCGTGCCGTTAGACGCAACTTCTTCAATGACAGCCCAATAGCGTACGTCTTGAGAGCCAGAGCGGCTTGCATACAGCCATATGTTCCAATTGCCACCGACAACCGCCGTGACACCCGGAACGCCAACACCCGTAACAAAAGTACCAACTTGAGTAGGCGTTGCAGAGTTAACGCTTGTTGTAACGGTAGTTTGTGCGCCGGAGTTGGGAATAAGGTCCAACGTGCCAGAAACCGGACTAGCCCCACCCGCCGAGTCTAAATACAGGACCAAACCAGACGTAATTCCGCTTGCGCCAGTAGCGCCGGTGGGGCCTGTCGGGCCGGTGGCGCCATTCGCTCCGTTTGCGCCGGTGGGGCCCGTTGGGCCAACGTCTCCTGTAGGCCCGGTGGGGCCATTCGCGCCGTTAGCTCCGGTTGGGCCAGTCGGGCCAGTCGCTCCGGTGGGACCGGTAATGCCAGACACCACGGCCAGAATGAGAACGTGATTATTGGAGAAGTTGGTTGTCCCGGTGCCGCCAGAGGACACAAGAGTGACAGGATAGGTCCAATAGCTAGTTGAAAGGCCCGGATTGACGTTGGTAGGCGCTCCATTCACCTGCCACGTCTGATAATTCGCGCTATTGCTGGAGTCCTGAATGGTGAATTTCTGCGTGTTCTGAATGAGCGCCAGAAAGATATCAACGTCCACGTTGTCGTGATCTTCGTGGCTCACATTGATCTGCGTGGCGCTAGTCTGCGTGGCATTGTTCCAAAGCAGATATTCAAGCCCCGGATCGCCGCTCGTCGCGCCGGTGTTAGCTTTATAAGGATAGAACGTAGACGAATTACCCTGCGTGCCGGTGGGGCCAGTCGCGCCGGTAGGGCCGGTCGGACCAGTGCTTCCAGTCGGGCCAGTGGGGCCCCCCGCCCCCGTGTCGCCGGTCGGGCCAGTGGGGCCAGCAATTCCGGTGGGGCCGGTCGGGCCCGCATCTCCAGTGGGACCAGTCGGACCAGAGCCCCCGGTGGGTCCGGTAGGGCCACCAGCCGGACCTGTCGGGCCCATATCGCCGGTAGGGCCAGTCGCGCCGTTAGCGCCGTTAGCCCCCGTAGGCCCTGTGGGGCCGGCGGCACCCGCTGCGCCATTAGCGCCGGTAGGGCCGGTGGGACCGTTCGCGCCAGCGTCGCCAGTAGGCCCCGTAGGGCCTGTGGGGCCACCTGCGGCGCCCGTAGGGCCAATGCTGCCTGTTGGACCCGTGGGGCCCGCATTGCCCGTGTCACCAGTCGGGCCGGTGGGGCCTGTGGGCCCAAGGGCGCCAGTCGGGCCGGCAGCCCCGGTCGGGCCAATGTCGCCCTGAGGCCCGGTTGCGCCTGTCGCACCCGTCGCGCCGGTGGGGCCAGTCATGCCCGCCGCGCCTGTAGGCCCGGTGGGGCCCGCCTGAAGGCCGGCAATGTCCCCCGTAGTCGTGCGACGAGACACGCCGGATTGAACGATCTCAACCTGCTCAGTGCCGTTGAGGGAAATGGCGACGGGTAGATTTGGGATCTGGATATTAGTCGCCATACAACGGCCCCGTCTTTGGCACTTCGTCGTCATTATACGGCAAGCCGGGGTCATTGCCACCAAGGCTGTCCGGTACAGTGGGACTCGTGCCGGGTTCTTCGTTAAGGCCGCCCGGAGGCTCGCCGGTTTGTTGCGTCACACGAACCTTATCATCCTGCGTAACGCGCGTATCGCCATTAACAACAGGGATGTTTGTCGTCGGATCAACCGTATTCTGACCAGATATAGCTCTGGTGTTGGTTTCCGCCGTGACGAAATCTTGGATGCGCGGGTTCATAATCGGGATCGGATCTGCGGGGATCACAATCGCACGGAGCTGTTGCTGCGGCTCGTCATAGCAAGTATCGCAAACAAGCAGCTTTATGTTCATCAACGAAGCGCCGCGCCAATCGTACTGCCAGCGCAGATTGACGTGGTTGTAGCGAAAGCCACAACGGTCGCAAATTGCATGCGCTTGAGGGTTTGTAGCGCTTGTTCTTGCTCTTCCGGCTTGGGATGCATACGCCATGATGCCCCCCTATCGGAAATAGCCGCTAATGACTGGCGAGATGTATTGCTGCGCCGTTTCAATGTTCTGATCGGCGGCAATTTGATACGCTTCGTCGGCTAAGGGCTTCAAAATCTGGATAAATTGCGGGTTCCAGATTTGCGATAGACGCAACGCAAGCGCGTAAGAAAAAGCGTCCATCCAAAGATACGGGATCTCGACCTGCGTGCCGCTCTGAAGCGTTGCGTCTTGGAGCTGCTTTACACGATAATATTTCAGGTACTGAGCGCTTGTCCCATCAGGGACCGGCCACAGGGTTACAGTCGGCGAAAGCAGACGATCAAACCAAAACGTCGTCGTAAAACCTTCCGTCTCCTTATTAGGGTAGGAAGCGTATTCCGAGCGGCTGATTGGCAAGATGATGCGGTCAATAGGCTGATCGACGCCATTATCAATGGTGACGTAGGCATCGAGCATCACAACAGTATTGGCATCGACATCATACGTCGCCTGACCTTGGACAAGCGGTTCAGTGACTAGATCGACGGCCCAAAGATTAACGCCTCTATTGCTCCAATTAGAAAGCAGCATGTTTGAAGCCATTCGAGCGGCCTCAAGATGCTCCTGCATAATAGCCGTGTTCCTGACGCCTATAAGGTTATAGGCGTACAGAACCAGCTCGCCGAGCGACGGGTTGAACGTATATGTGCCGCTCGTCGCCATTGAACTGCCTTAGTACGGAGCGTTGCTGAACTGAGCAATGGTCATGGTCGCAGAGCCGTCACCGGCCGTCTGCTTCAGACGCACATAAGTCGGCGTGACATTAAAAACGCCGCTCTTGGCAGATGTCTCATCAACCAAGTTCGCATCAAGAGCATCGTTCCAAACCATGCTCCCTTCAGCGACAGGATTTGTTGGGCTGTACGGGTCGTCCATCGACGTTTCAACCGTATAGGTCGCCGATCCAGAAACTTTGACCTGAACAACCGACTGAGCGTTAGCCCAGCTATCCATGCGAACCTTGCGGCTGTAAGTGGTGCCGCCAGATGCGTCAGTTGTAGAAACGGTAATCGGCTGCATGTCAGTCTTCCTTTTCGCTCCCAGAGGGAGAAACAGGCCACGTTTTTCTGGCAGGGCCAGTTTTTTTCTTAGCCATCGTCTCTTTTTGGGAGCTCGTCATCTTACTCGCCGCAGACGCTGGCCGGCAGGCTGGATAAGGGCGTTTGCTCTTCTCACCCAGAACCCTACCACACTTTTCTCCGGTCTTTACGTCGCGCCAATCCTCAGAAAACCATTTTCCAAGGCCGCCGCCAGACGCTTTGTTTACCCGATTGTCATCGCCAGACCATCTACCGCCATGCTGCTTGTACCACTTAGAGGCCCAAGCATTCGCATATGCAGATGGGTAAACGTCGAATTTCGCTCTCGCCGCAGCTTTGGCGCGCCCCCAAAGTCCTGAATTCTGCGGCTTTGACGCCATATCAACAATCCCATTTTCTCAGAGATTTATTGATGCGGCTATTCGGGTCTGAAGATGTCTTAGCGCCAGTCAGATGCTTCTTCATGCCCTCCATACGGGCGCAAAAGCTTCGACGGCGCGCGGCAGACATCTCAGATTTCTGAGCCTGTTCGCGAGATACAGGAGGTTTCAAGTTATGCCCTTCTGCTTTCGCAGAAGCGCGCCCCTTGGCGTTAAGGCCACCTTCAGGGTTCTTTCCTTCAGAACGCTGCCAAGCAGGACTACGCGCCATTTTAACCTCCAGAAAGGACGGGGGCCAAAGGCCCCCGCTTTAGTCAGGCGTCGAGGCTGCCATCAGTCTTGCGGCCCTTGGCGGGGGTGCCCTTCTGGGCCGCAGACCAATCAGCAAGCTTCAGACGGCCGCCAGAGTTACGCGGCTTACGGCCGGCGTGCATCTTGGCCTTCTTGCCTTCGACCATGCCGCCAGCCTTGCGCTGAACGGCGGCGCGGTTCACGTTGGAGTCCTTCGTGTACTCCATGTTCCGCGTGGCGAGGTCCTCGGCGGCAGCGTTAAAACCGCCAGTGGAACGAGTTTTACGACCCTTCATGTTAGCCTCCTAATGGCCAGATTACGCAGTCAGGTTGCGGGCCTGAACGTAGGTGACAGTGATGACACCGACGCCAGAGCCGGTATTCGTGGAAGTGACAGCAATCTTACGATCCGTCGTGCCGACATCATTCCAGTTGCCGGCGCGGGTAGCGTCGGTGCCCGGTGTGGCCGCAAGCGGGCCGATAGCAGCGCCATCAAGCGCGCCAGCGGCAGTCAGGAACGTAGCGGAAGCAGTCGTCCCCACGCCGAACGTCGTGGCGGCGCCCGTCCAAGCGGTCGTAACCATGATGTCGATGGAGAGGATCTGGCTGTTAGCGGGGATGACAATCGAGGTCGTGGTCGCAGCCTGAGTAACAGCCGAAGACTGAGCCATCACCACATAGCCGACGTTTGCAACGTCAGTGCCGAGGGTGGTGCCGCTCGTGTTCAGGATGTTACCGGCCCGAACGGGACCAGTAAACGTAGTAGCGCCCATAGGGCCCTCCTGCACGATGCGATCTTGTAGTCTGTGCAGCGTCCGCTAGGCCGGTCTACAAGATCAGTTAGCCTAGATAAAAGGCGGGAGCCGCAGCCCCCGCCCTGTCAGCCTTACGACGGGATCGAGCCGTAGATCGAACGCCAGTTGTAGTAGCCGAACGAGTAACGCTCGTAGCCCTTAACCAGAAGGTTATCGGTCA
>Ga0181363_1000508_pt1 | contig 10822 bp, 16 predicted proteins | sample Fa13NDMLBSN_FD_130109 | JGI IMG/M metagenome (GOLD analysis project Ga0181363, IMG submission 130109) | Freshwater viral communities from Lake Michigan, USA - Fa13.ND.MLB.S.N | ecosystem: Environmental > Aquatic > Freshwater > Lake | place: USA: Michigan | collected 2013-09-23
ATGAGTGGCGATCACAACATGAATCAGAAACCGGTGGCGTGGTTTCATGAGGAAAAGTACAAGACACATTTCACCACCAATCCCAGCGAAGACATGATTGGGAAGTATTGGCAACCGCTCTACACCGCACCGCGAGAATGGGTCGAACTGACGGACGACGAAGCACGTGCGCTGGTTAATCGCGCGACTTTCGGCGACAAAACAAACTGGCAGGCGTTGGTTTATATGGTCGATGCAAAGCTGAAGGAGAAGAACGATGTTCTACGGTCAGTGTAATGTCTGCGGCGAACGCTGGGAACTTGGGACAGCAAGCACTTGCAGATGCCCAAAGCCGGATAAATGGGTCGGGCTGACGGAAGAAGAGACGCAGGCCCTGTACGACCGATACGCCGTCTACCAGGAGTACGGCGCGGAGGACAGCGGCTGGTTTGATTTCGCACGGGCCATCGAGGCATGGCTCAGGGAGAAGAACACATGAAACCCGTCCTCTGGATCCACAAGGCCAGCGGCAGGATCCGTTTTGACGGAGAAAACCTTCCCCCATCCTGGATCCCGCTCTTTGCCAAAGAAGACCTCGAGCTCACGCCGACCACGGCCCACGCGCCCATGGAACTGCCGGACAGGACACGACGCATCTGGGACTACGTCAAAGACAGAAAACGCCCCTTCCAGGCCCGCGACGTCGCCGAACACTTCGCCATCTCCACCACCACCGCCGCCAACCACCTCTCCACCCTCCACCTGATAGGCGCACTCTCCCGCACCCGCAAGACAAAAAATATCCTCTGGGAGGTACAGTACAAGGAACCCAAAGAAACACCACGGCCAAAACAAGAGACTGCCGAGGCCACCCCACACCGACCACGGCCCACGGTCACCAGCTACCCCCACGCCCGTGGCTACGACGATTGACAGGAGCTTCTATGCTGCGCCCCGCACTGAATTCGACAGAGGATCCCCCTTCACGGACCACGGACCAGGAACTCCTCGAATACATCAACGCCCTCCGACGACGGATCGAGGTCCAAAATATCCAGATGGAGGCGCTCGCAGTTGAAGTAAGATCGCTTCAGATCAAAGCAAAAGAGCGGGAGGATTTCATCGACCGCCTATCGCTGGATCTCGCTCTCTACAATAAAGGGCCTGTCAACGGAGCTTCATCATGAACCAGAATGTGCTATCAGGATTGAAGGATTTGCTCGGTATACCTGCCCAAGATAAGTATGTTCACCTTGTCACCTTGACCATCAACGGTGTGAAACATCTCTACTTGGGTCCCGTTTTGCCAGAATTGTTCGAACGGGGCTTCGACGTCGAGATCTCTGCCATCGAGTTTGGTGATCTGCTTGAGGTCGAACACGCGATCCGCCTCTTACAAGGGAAATACCTTGAGGGGGAGAATGTCAACTGAGGGTGAGGGGCACTTGACAAGCCTTTTTCTATGTGGTATAATGGTTTGTCAACTGAAAAAGTTGACACCGTTCTTTAACCACCCAGAAAGTCAGAAAGGATAGCGACATGAGAGCAGTCGTCAAGGCAGCTATGTCTATCGACGAGTTGGCATACACCCTCGAAAATATTTCAACAGACCAAAGGATATCTGTTGAGCTATTGCCAGACTCGGAGATAGTCTCTGAAGCGAAATATGTGCTTGACCTGTTTGTAAACCCCTCTCAGGCACATATTAACCACGAGGCACTGCTTGGAGATGAGGGCCCAGAACAAAGGATCTGGGCGCGTAAACAGGTCAAGCAGCTAAAGGCCTTCATCAAGAAGTATCAGTGAGGATTAAACCCCGCCAGCTAGCCCCTGGCGGGGTTTTTATCGCCCTCGCCCGTCCCGCCGGTAGGACTCTTCAAGGTTGGAAAACCGGATGTCTTCCCGATCCTTGTTGATGTGCAGCAGACGAAACTCGGGCCACGATCCGGTTTCCAACAACCAGATGATCTTGGCGCACGAGTAGGACACGCCATCCAGGCGAACCCGCCAATCCCCGTACTTGCCCATCGGCGTGCCCGCAAGCTCGCCGCGATATCGGCCATGACGCCAAATCAATGCGCCCATGCCGGCAGGGGAATACTCGAACATGTGCTTCATGTGCTCGAGGACGTGAGGGGGTGGGGTAGCGCTCATGGGGGTAGTGTAGCGCTTAGCGCGAGGGAATGCAAGGGGCGCGGAGCGGGGAGGGAGGGGAATGGGGCGGGGGTCACGGATCACGGACCACGGGCTTACGGGGCGAAACAGTAAACATTCCCAGGAGAATGCTTTCGCTTAGAGCTACTCTTTTTATAAAAAATGATGTAATGGTGTAATAACTGATTTAAATCAATGGGTTAAATGGACTTACGGTGTTTTTATAGGGTGTAATGGTGTAATTTCTTCTGGGAATCGTTGGAGGGTTTTTTACACACTCAAAGAGATTTCATTCTTTGGCCTATATAGGATTTGCGAAAATGCCGAAAGGTGGCCAGTTGAGGTAGGATAGAGCCCTGCCCTGGCAATCCTGCTCGGGCTGCCATAGAGGAGAAAGGTGATGTTCGAGATCGAGAAGGGTGTACCGCTGCCTGAAGGCCGACAGTCTGGGTCTGTTTATCCGTTCCGGTTCATGGAGGTCGGTGACAGTTTTGTTGTGTCTGAAGAGGACAGGCTAAAGAACGCACGTGCGGCCGCGTATTCCTACGGTAAACGTAGTGGCCATAGGTTCGCCTGTCGGCGGGTAGGTAATGGCTGGCGCTTCTGGCGTGTTAGCTGATTGTTGAGTTGGGAGGCCGGTGATGTCGTCAAAGGATAAGAAGTTCCTCTCCGGTAAGTCGTTAGGACGCCGGGATGATCGTGTTGAAGAGCGCATCAACCGGCCTGTCACCGTTGTCAAACCAAAGGTACTGAGCCCACAGGAATGGAAGTTTGTCGAGGAGTTTGTTGCTGGAGAGGGCCACGTTACCCTGAAGGAAGCGGCTTTGCGAGCAGGGTACAGCGAGACTTGGGCAAGGACCAGGGCAAGAGAGCTGACCGACCCGGACAAGAGCCCGCACATCGTGGCTGCGATCCAGGAGCGGCGACGCGAGCTGGGCGAGAAGTATGCGACGACGTATGAGCGGCACATGCGTGACTTGCAGGTGATCAGGGATCAGGCCCTGGCTGCGGGAGCGTATGGTGCGGCCGTCCAGGCTGAGTACAGGCGCGGCCAGGCGCTTGGCACGATCTACATCGACCGCAAGGAGATCAGGCACGGCACGATCGACTCCATGAGCAAGGAGGAGGTCATGCGGAAGCTTGAGGAGATCAAGAAGCTTTACGGCGGCGGCAACGGTGGCCCGATCATCGACATCACGCCCGATCAGGTACGGGAAAGCGTCGATGTCCGAGAGCTGCCGGATGCTGATCCGGCTGAAGATGCCACCGAAGGCCTCCAGGAGGCTCTAGGAGCGCCTGAAAGCGAAGGAGAAGGGGAAGATGCCAGCGAAGCCAGAAAGCGCCCTGTATCGGCGGCTGAGAGACAACCTCTCAGCGTCCGATTGCCATTTAACCCGAATCGAAAGTAGGGTCGGGCTCGGAATCCCTGACTGCCTGGTCGCGTTCAAGCGCTCGGGTGAGTTTGTGATGGTCGAGCTCAAGGTTGTCAAGCGAGGGTTCAAGGTGAATCTGTCGCCGCACCAGGTCGCCTTTCATCTGAAGCATGCGGACATGCACTGTCCGACATTCATCGTGGTGCAGTATTCGCCGGCGGGTAAGACTGCGGCGGGTGAGCTGCTGGTTTATAGCGGGGATCAGGTGATGGACGTGCACAAGTTAGGCGTGAAGGCTGAACCGTTGGCCCGTTGGCCGTGGCTGGGGGTCCAGTGGCAAATGGTCAAGCAGGTGCTGTTGACAGGCCAGCCGATTGATGAGTAGACTTGCAGTTCGTCCTCGGGCAATGGTGCCTGAGGGGTCAGAAAGTGAGAAAGAAGATGAAGACCAGCGCCCTTATCAACACAGAGATCGTTGACGGGTTCACCGTCCGTTTTTACACCGCTCCCGAGGACCTTGATCCTGTTGGGCAGTTCCACGACCCAAAAGATGTTGAAGACATCCGTGAGGGGCGCATCACATGGTTCAGCGCGGTAGTTGAAGCGAGCAAACTTGGCATTGTGCTTGCCACCGAATACCTCGGAGGGTGCGCCTACAAAGACCCGGCAGACTTTGTTCGAGAGTCCGGTGGGTATTACGATGACATGCGTGACACGGTTATTCGCCAAGCGCGTGAAGTGTTGCGACAACTCAATGAGAAGCACTACGTTCGAGGCGTGCCAATGTGAAACGGCCTGTTCGATGGCCGCCACACATCCGACATGCAATCGAGAACCAGAAGAGAAGAAAGGAGATTGACGAAGAGGCCCGCCGTGCTGCCCAGCATCGGACATGGCGGGAGATAGGAAAACTGGCTTTGTTTCTTATATGGCACGGCATCATCCAGGCGATGACAGGCAACCGAAGAAGGTAGCGCTTGACACTGGTTTTGATTTCGTGCTGCAATTGAGTCTGGCCCTCAGTTGAAGGGCTTCAACCAGAAAGAGAGAAAGGTGCACCATGGACTTGAATCTGATTTTCTCGAAGGCGCTTTGCGACTACGTTTCGCAACTAAATGAGCCGTTCCGCTTGCGCATTGTCCAGCTCGAGCAGGCCCTCGAGTCGCAAGGCCGCCTGCTGGACGGGGCCCTGGGTGAAATTCGGATGCTGCGGGACAGGCCCGAAGGGCAGGCAATCGAACGGGCTTCGGTTCAAGAGCTCGCGGGCTTCCTGACTGACTCGCAGCTCCGCACGATCGCGGGCAATATTTCATTGCCTGATCTTCTCGAATGTGTGGACTGGTCCGAAGTTCTGGACTACCGCGAAATCGTCAGCGAGATCGACATGTCGGAGCTCGCGGGGGAATTCGACCTTGAAACCATCGCCGAGAATATCGATCTCGAGAGCGCAATATCCGAGTTTTTCAGTGAAAACACCGTCAAGCTTTCAATTTGAGGAGGCCTTGCCATGCAATGGGAACTTAGAACCGAAAAAGGGCAACCCGTCGAGCTTCCGCTCGAGGTCACAAGTTTTCGCGGAGGGCTTGCGACGATAGTAGACGCACAGCCGCCTCAGCATCCCGGCTCGACTGGTCGCGTGTTTACGCATGCCGGCGGCGAGTACTTTCCGAGTGTGTACGGCCTGCAATGGGTGAAGGTTCAGGAGGAGGACGGGGAGCTCAACGCGGCCGTGCGCCTGATGTCGCGGATCGGCGGCAGTTTTGCTGCCGCGCTCGCCACTGCGTACTGGGCAGGCGACTCAGATAATCGCGCGCGAATTCTGGCGGGCTGGCCTGATCTGATCGAGCGCTATCGCCGCATGGCGCAAGGGGGCGCCGACGATTAACCGGCGGCCTGGCCCCGCTCGAGCCCGGCCGCGTGCCGGGCTTTGATTTTTTTAAAATAGCCCGGTATGCTTCCGATTGTGCGGCCGCATTCCGTGGCCGCCGAGAGAAAGAGAGAAAGGGAAACCATGGACTCGCACCAGATAGCAGTCGCAATTTTCAACGATCGCTCAACTGAACCGGCCCGTATTGCGGCCGTGCGCGAACTTGTCGCAGGGGCCAGTCGCGATAATGCCGCCCACGGTCTTTTATTGGCCGCATCGGCCGAAACCAAGAAACCCTTGTATGAGGGGGCCGGGCTTGTCTCCCTTTGGGAGATTGCGCACGCGGTGCTCGATATGCAGATTGCGCACGCTATCGATACGCTCGAGCTCGCCCGGAGCGAAGGGGCCGAGAATGCTTAAGACCGTCACAAAATCAGGCAATGGAAAAACCGGGCCGATTGCTGTTACTTACCGGGCCGGAGCCCATCACGCCTTCGCGACTTGCCCGAGCACGTGCGCATTGAACCCGCACGGGGAGCACGCGGCCAAGCTTATCGACAAGCGTTACCTTCAGGCCTTGCGCAAGGCCGTGCCGCCAGGCGGCATTGCCTGGACTTATTCGCACTTCCCGGCGGGGCTCTTACCCGTGCCGGCCGAAGGGGAGACCGTCATCAATGCTTCGTGCGACTCGCCCGCCCAGGCCCTGGCCGCCGTTCGATCGGGCCGCCCTGCTACCCTGGCCGCTCCGGCCGAGTCGGCCGAGCGCTGGCCCGCCAGAATTGAGGGGGTTCGCTTCGTCCGCTGCCCGGCCGAAACCAGCGACTCAGTCAATTGCGCGAACTGTGGAAAGGGCCGCCCCTTGTGCGCCCGGCCCGATCGCGATTTTGTCATTGTGTTCGTCGCGCACGGTTCGCGCCGGGCCCTGGTCGGGCAGGATACGGCCGGCGGATGCTATGGCGAGTTTGGCCCGGTTCGCCTTCAATGGGAAGCGGCCAGATCGAAGGGGGCCGTTGATGATGCGGCTGCCCTGATTCGGTTCGCGCGCTCGCTCCCCGCCGGTAGCATGCTTCGGCATCATGTCGTCGGGGATATCGGCCGCGCTTGACGTCTTACTTTTTTTTATTTAGTGTCTCGATTGCGGGCCAATTCGGCCCGCCCGGCTCGCCGGTTAGGCGGCCCGGTAACCAGAGTGGAGAATGCAAAATGGAATTGATGCAAGCGAACAAACAATGGGCGACTCGTCCGTCCGAGGAGCGTTTCACGTCCCTCCCCGAGATGCACGCGGCCGCCCTGGCCCGCCGGGCGATCTCGAAAGCTTCGATTGTGAGCTCGCGGGCCCTTCGTTGCGCGGCCGTTGATTCAGGCAACGGCCTGGCCATTGTCGGCCCGTCCGGCCATGAGGTCGCACCTACCCATTGGTCGTTCGGCCAGTTGGCGAACCTTGCCGGTGCTCCCGCCGGTTATTTGCGCGACCTACCCGCTCCCCTGGCCGCAGATTGTATCGACTTCGGTCTGCAAACCCGTGACGTCGAGGACGTCGGGGTGCTCCTCACCCGTGCCGACGACGGCGTCCAGCTCCGGGCCGCTACCGGGCCGCGTTACGGCCGGATCTGGGACTCCGACGTGTTGGCCGCTCTGATTGATAGGTTCGGCGATGGAGTATCGGGGGACTGGCGCGTGCCGGGTATTCGCGGCCAGCGTCTCGAGAGTGTCACGAAGGAAAACACGACACTGTTCGGAGGCGATCGCGACTTTTTTGTTTTCCTGGCCGACGAGGATAATCGCATCACCGTGCCGAACCGGCGCGACGGCCAGGCCGGCACAATGGCGCGCGGGTTTTTCTTAACCAATAGCGAAGTCGGCGGCGGCACGCTGGCCCTTAGAGCTTTCCTCTTCGATTTCGTTTGCGCGAATCGAATCGTTTGGGGAGCTCAAGAGCTCGCCCAGATTAGTATCAGGCATACGGCCAGCGCTCCGGACCGTTTCCTGGAAGAGATTAGGCCCGCCCTGGTGGCCTATGCGAATGCGACTGAGTCGGTTACCAGGGAAACGATTCTGGCCGCTCAGAGCTCGAAACTTGATCGGGCCAGCGACTGGTTAGCTAAACGGTTCGGGCCGCGTGTGGCCAAGCGTATCGAGCACGCTCACGTCTTGGATGAGGGCCGCCCCATCGAGACTATCTTCGATGCGGTAACCGGGGCCACGGCCTACGCTCGATCGATACCCCATCAGGCCGAGCGTGTGGCATTCGAGGCCGAGGCCGGCCAGTTGCTCGAGTTGGTAGCAGCATGAGGGCCGACGCCAATATCGTCGGCGGGGCCGTGGCCGGTGCGGCCCTGGCCCTGATCGCATTGCATGCCCTGGGGGCACTTTTCCCGTAGTTCGGGGAGCTCTCCCACTCAATCCTGGCGGCCCGCGTGGCCGCCTTTTTTTCGCCCTGGTATCCGATCAACGGCCGGCCGCCCGAGCTCGCTCAGGCCGCCCGCCGTTCGCCCTGGTGCCTCGAGCCTGGCCGCTCGACTCGCAGGCCCTGGCCCCGATCCGTGGCCCGTGTATCGCGGCCGTGGCCGCCCGCTCTAGTTACGTTTAACCAGGCCGCCGTGCGGCAGCTGCCGCACGCCATTAAGCTTTTGATTCGATTGAATTCGGGTTTTGCGGGCCTGTTACCCGGAGCGTGTAACTCTGGCCGCGCTCCCTGGTGCACGCGCTCCCTGGTGCACGCGCTCCCTGGTGTTTGTATATCTGGCCACAAACACCAGGCCGCCGAGCTGGTCCGCCCAGGCCGCCGAGCTGGTCCGCCCAGGCCGCCGAGCTGGTGCCTGGTGCGCGGACCGGGGCCCCAGTTGGCCCGGCAAAAACCGAGGGCCACGGGCCGGAGGCCAAAAAACAGGCCGGGTCGCGAGCTGCGCAGGCCTTGGCCCGATTTCACACGCTAAATGCTGCTCGGAACAGAATTGGGTCCCCTTTTCCGGCCAGCATTGACCTTACCTGCTCTGTTCCAGAAACCCACCCCCTTGATTTATGATTGCTGCACTCCCGTGGATCATGGTTTCACGTGGATCCGAACTTAAAGTAAAGTCTTAAGAGAGCCGCGTTATGTCAAATCTGATCCCTGAAGAGTTAGAAGCGGAACGTCTTCGTTTGGAGCTCAGGCTCTCGCAGCTTGAGGCGCAAGACCGGGCCAGGAACAACTTCCTGGACTTCGTGAAGTACGTCTGGCCGGCCGTGGTCCTTGGTCCTCACCACTCGAAGATGGCATCAGCTTTCGACAAGATTGCAAAGGGAAGCTTGAAGCGGCTGATCATCAACATGCCGCCCCGGCACACAAAGTCTGAGTTCGCGTCCTATCTCTTGCCTGCGTTTCTCATGGGCCGTGAGCCGCGAACCAAGGCCATTGAGGCGACGCACAACAGCGAGCTTGCTGTCCGCTTTGGCCGGAAGGTCCGGGACCTGATGGACACGGACATATACAAAGAGGTGTTTCCGGATGTGAGTTTGAAGCAGGACAGCAAGGCTGCTGGCCGGTGGGACACGAACCGTGGCGGGGAGTATTTTGCTGTGGGTGTTGGGGGTGCGATGACCGGGCGGGGTGCGGACGTTTTGATTATTGACGACCCGCATTCGGAGCAGGATGCTTTGTCAGATCTTGCTTTGGACAACGCGTGGGAGTGGTATAGCTCGGGCCCCCGCACCCGTTTGCAGCCGGGCGGGGCGATCGTGATTGTGATGACGCGTTGGGGGACGAAGGATTTGACGGCGCGGTTATTGAAGGCGCAGTCCAGTCACAACGCGGATCGGTGGGAGGTGATTGAGTTCCCGGCGATTTTGCCCAGTGGTCGGCCGTTGTGGCCGGAGTTTTGGAAGTTGGAGGAGTTGAATGCTGTCAAGGCGTCGTTGTCGGTGCAGAAGTGGAACGCGATGTATCAGCAGCAGCCGACGAACGATGAGGGTGCGATTCTGAAGCGGGAGTGGTGGAAGGTGTGGCCGCACGATGAGCCGCCGATCGTGAACTACATTATCCAGACGATGGACACGGCGTACTCGAAGAAGGAGACGGCGGACTTCTCTGTCATTACGACGTGGGGTGTGTTTTATTTGGACGAGGACTCGGGGGCGAACATTGTCTTGTTGGACGTGAAGCGTGGTCGGTGGGACTTTCCTGAATTGAAGCGGGTCGCGAAGGAACAGTATGACCATTGGCAGCCGGACAACCTTTTGATTGAGGCAAAAGCGACGGGGACGCCGTTGCAGCAGGAGCTGCGGCGGATGAATATTCCGGTGACGATGTATTCGCCGGGTGGGCGGAGGTCGGGAACGGACAAGGTGGCGCGGGCCAACTCTGTGGCTCCGATTTTGGAGTCTGGGATTGTGTGGGCCCCGGACACGGATTGGGCGGAGGAGTTGGTGGAGGAGTGTGCGGCGTTCCCGAACGGGGACAACGACGACATGGTGGACGTGACAACGATGGCGCTCATGCGGTTCCGGCAGGGGAACTTTGTGAGTTTGAAGACGGATGATTGGGGTGAGCCTGCGCACCGCGACCTTGTTCCGGAGTACTATTGACGACTACAATGGCGCGAGCCAGGAGCCGTGAGCCATGCCAAATTATCTGCCCTTCCAAGGCGCTGAGAATGTATCGGTGCCGGACGACCTGAACGGTGAGATGCCTGTTCAGCGGTTTGCGTTTGGGGGGATAGCAAACCCGAGTCAGCAGGCTTTTTTGTCCAAGGCGGACCGGGAGTATTTGCAGGCGCGGCAGGTGGATCTTGACAAGCTGGCGGAGTACGACCGGGCGGTGGAGGCGTACAACAGGGATGTGTATGCGCCGTACGAAAAAGCGTACGGGGAGTATGAGAAGGCGATCAACACCTGGAACGAAGGTCCTCGGACCACGGACTATGCGGGGCCATCCGCGCCCACGCTTTCGCCGTTTACGGTCGCCAGGCCTGAGGTGAGTTTTGACCCGCAGGCGGTGGTGGCGTTCCAGAAGGCGGCGGCGCAGCGCGCGCAGGAAGCGGCGGGGCAGCGCGGGCTGGCAATTGACGTGGTCAGTGATCCGGGCAGGTATAACTTGGGCGCGTTGTCCGTGTCCAATGCCTTTATGGCAGAGGGAGGTGAGGTGAAGGCCAAGGACATGTTGAAGCGTGTGGCGAAGGCCGGGCGCAAGGGGGACACGAAGTTGGCGTACGTGGGCCCTGAGGCGCGGGCCATGTTGAAGAGCATGGGTGGGTCGGGGACGGTGAATCCGAGGACTGGGTTGCCGGAGTATGCGTTGGGGAACATGGCCTCTGACTTTAGGGCGATTGCAGCGCAGCCGCCCCCCCCCCCCCCCCCCCCCCCCCCCGGCCCGGCCCGGCCCCACAAGCGCGAAAGGCCCCCGGGGTTTCCCCCGGAGGCCAGTCGCTCCGTCGCACGTTGTGGTGCGGCTACAGGTGCAGGGCGAGGTAAC